>JAEEGL017180319.1_pt1 | contig 50658 bp, 48 predicted proteins | sample 9134231 | NCBI WGS metagenome assembly JAEEGL01 (sample SAMN16246548, study PRJNA631951) | gut metagenome | biome: gut microbiome; feature: rumen; material: fiber-attached | host: Bos | place: Iran: Karaj | collected 2018-10 | reverse complement strand
TTGCCTTGGAGGGCGCCTTAAAGCTGAAGGAAATCAGTTATATCCATGCCGAGGGCTATCCTGCTGCTGAGATGAAACATGGCCCAATTGCCTTGATTGATGCAGATATGCCAGTTCTGTTTAACTAGCTAATGTGAACTTCCGCATAACAGCCTGATACACAATGTAAAACGAAAACGCCGTTTCCTGTTTCATCAGACATTCATCAGACATCCGGGAAATTAAGCCTTTTCCGTTCATTTCTATACAAAGGTAGTTCTTTTCCTGCAAATACGCAAGGGCTTTAAGAATCTTTATCCCAAAAGGGTGAACAAGTGTTAATTCCGGAGAGGGTTGAGACGGGGCTGAAAGGATGATGAAGGAAGCAATGATGGAAGAAGGCGATAAAACGGGAATCGGACTGTAAGGATTAAGTCCGAGAGATACTAGAAAGCCTGGTGTTTGACGAGCAAACAAAAATATACACTTCTAAACGTAGTTTAACTAAAACACACTGGTCTCAGTGTAAATAAGCCGTTTATGTGCGAGATTAAAAGTAAAGTGGTGGAAAAAGTCAAGCAAATGTTTAACTGCTCATTGCGAAACCAAACGATATGCTTTCGGAGTGCTTCGTGGAAGGCTGGCTTGAATGAGGTTTGAAACTAAAGAATATGAAATAAAATGGCTCTTCAACCAAGAAATTTTGAACCTCGTGGAAAGTTGCCGTTTGAAATACAGCAGGTTATCTGGCAACTTTTTTCGCAGATAGATAAATGCGTCCAGGAGTTAGCAATATTAAAAGGTATTTCCATGCGCCATGTGCGTATGAATCATCCGCTGAAATACTGTGTCTATGTGACGCAATATAAAACCTATGTGTTCGCTACAGACAAGAATGTAGGTTCTTTTACGCTTTTTTATAGTGGTTCTTATGAACATCCAGACATCAACAGGCATCAGATAGTTAAGGAACTGGAAGACCATTTTGGTTATGAGGATGTTTTTTCTTTCGATTTCCCCACATCTTATCTAAGATTTGAGTCAGATGAAGAAAAAATAAAATACGCAAGTATTATTTCAGAACAATATCTAGAGGATGTGCAACAAGAAATAATATTAGAGGGAAAAATGATGAAGCAGAAGTCGATTTTTGCAAAAAATGAGTTTATTATTAACGAAAAACTGGTTTTTGTGGTATGTCCATTTAAGGAACCTTTCAATGCTATATATGAAGATCATATCAAAACTTTGGTTGAGAAAGACCTGAATATGCAGTGTCAACGGGCTGATGAAGTCTATTCTAATGGCCCAATTATTGATGATATATGGCGTCTGATCAATGAAGCAAAGCTAATCATTGCTGATTTGACAGGAAGAAATCCAAATGTCTTCTACGAAGTTGGATTGGCACATGCCATTGGCAAGGAAGTAATTTTGATAACTCAGAATGTTGATGATATACCCTTTGATTTGCGACATCTTCGTACAGTCATTTATAAGGAAGATTACAGAGGGCAGATAGCTCTTTATGAGGACTTGAAGAAAAAACTACAATCACTTCTGTAGGCAAGTTGTATTCTGAGGATTAATTTTCCCTAACGGCTCTATGCTTAAGTATATAACGTGGCATGGAAGGCTAATTAGATAAATAATTGTATATTCTATTCGACTTTTGGGCGTAGAAGAAAGGAAGATTGTCAATATGCCGAAAAACTTGCAAACTGGTTTATACAAGACTGTAGTTAAGCTGAAGAAGGTTTTGGAGGCTGACTGGGCTGTGGGGCATAGGGGTAAGGGATATGACTTGCCCACGATGGCTGCTGGGTGCGAGTATGGCGGCGTTGAGAAATATGGATTTAGTGGGAAGAAAGGCAAAAAGGAACGTGCGGATATTATTTATCCTTTGGATAAGCTTCTGCTCAGTAAACTCAGTAAATTCAGTCTGAGAGATAAAAAGATACCGCGCATCGTGTTCAAGAAGCACAGGAAACCCAACAATCAATATGAATATACATCAGAAGTGAAGTGGTTTGTGGGTACTTGTGCTGAGGATAATGCAGCCAATCTGATTCTTCACGACCTTGGGAATAACAAGCCTGCAGATTTGAAAAGCTTGACGTTTGCTCATCCTGTGCGGACAAGGACTTTGAAGCGCGAGCGGATGTGTGAAGTTTGTAGAGACCTTTTTACTGAACCGTAATGTACGATATAGGTTATCAGGTAACTCACAACATAGATTACTTCTTTGTCATGAACGACCGTCCAATACATATAGCCTCCAATGGCGGGGTGATGCCCGACAAGCTCGGTTCAATGGCATTCATTCAAAAATCCCAAAATGAGGCATTCAATCTTTCATATCGGTTTGATTACGAACTGAATATGGACTATTTGAACCAACTTAATGCGGAAGATTTCCCCAAGGAGGAGAACCTTGCGGAATCTGGCTTCTTACAAACTGAGCATTATACCCAGTTTAATGACAGAATCGATTTGCCTTTCCATCTGAAAGTATATGCCTATAGCTTTGTGGAGATGGCCAGAAGAGGTTTTTGGTCATTCGATAGGTTAACTGAGTACTCGACACAAGAGATGTATAATGCTAGGAATCTTTCCAGCGTATATCAGCTTGTTGCATATCCCAAAGTATCTGAAGATGTTGTTTCACAGCTACTCTGTGTTGGTCATGTTTTCCGGACTGATAGCTGTAAGTTCTATTTGGGTAAAGAAAAGTGGGATTTTGCAGAATGGATATCATCATCAAAGAGAATTGATACAGTGCATTCGGAAAGAGGACATTATGCGAGTCCTGGAAAACCTAGAAAAAAAAGATAAGAGAGAATTTTGGCTTCTAAGATAATACATTTTAAGATAGTAGACAAAATGGATCCGAAGATATACGATATATTCTGTATGACTGACAAACGCGAGGAAGCTCTATGGAAAGATGCTATTATCGTGTTTGATACATCATCTATTGGTGATCTTTATTTCTTGAAAGAAGATGCCAAAGAAACGATGGTGGCTATATTCCAGCATCTTAATGACAGGTGTTGGCTGCCAGCTCAAGTGATGTATGAATATCAGAAGAATCGGGCTAAATTTATAACAAATCCAATTGAAGAGAAATATCAGAATCCTGATTTCACCTCAAATCGCATTTTGATGGAAATCGATAATTATCTTTCCAAGAATGTTCAAGCTCCTTATTACCATCCTTATCTTGATAAGGACGCTGCAGATGAAATCGCTGCTCGCAAAAAGGATATAGAAGCTGCTTTCCTGAAAATAAAGGAAACAGTAAAAGATCAACATGACAAAAGGAAGGTAGAACTCCAACATGTAAAGGATGATGATATCTTATTCAACCAATTATCCAAAATGTCTATTGGTACACCATATTCTTTCAATGAGGTAATGTCCATAATCCAAGAAGGCGAAGTGAGGTACAGAAATCTCATACCTCCTGGTTATATGGATGCCCCCAATAAGGCGGGATCTCAAAAATATGGTGACCTGATAGTTTGGAAGGAGATATTACAACAGGCTAAATCGGTTTCAAAGCCTGTCATATATGTCTGCGATGATTTCAAGGAGATTTATATAGATGATAAAAAGAGTGATTATCATGTTCCCCGGCATGAAATGATTCGCGAGTTTATCGATGAAACAGGACACGATATTTGGATTTATCCGATGCTTGATTTTATCAAAGCAATGGAAAAGAGAATAACAGATCCTGATATGAAAGAAATCTTCAAGGGATTGGATCAAGTGAAACACGCTCTCGACCTTAGAGCTTTGGAGAAAGGGCTGACACAAGACGAAATGATTATTTGTTGCGGTAAATGTGGCAAATTGTTTAAAATAGGGGCAGATGATCTCAATCTTGATTTTGAGGATGATGGATGGACAGAACGTGAAATGGGCACTGAAGTGGAATACACTTCCTGCGAATATGTAAAGTGTCCTGATTGCGATAATGAAATGGATATAGACCTCCATGTCTATGAGTATCCTGCTGGTTCGGTGAATGATACGGAAATCGAGGTTGAGAATGGTTATATCATTCGATCTATGCGGTTGGATGATAAGATTGATATTCAAGAGCATGATTCCTGTGTCCGTTGTGGAGAATGGAAGGTTCTCAATAGTGATGGATATTGTGAAGAGTGCATGCGCGAATTCAAAGAAATGATATCAAAAGAAGACTAATCAATTCTATTCTGCGTGAGTTCGTGATGAGCAAGGTCTCTGCTGATTACACAATGAACATGGATATGATAGTAGATAGTCTGCGTCCGCAGTTGGAAGTCACAAAGGAGGATATTGAGCCAATTATTATCATGGGATTGTATCATCATCGTGATTTGGTAGGTTCGCTTCATGCATTTATAAAAGGTAATCTGGAGGAATAAATATATGTTCACCTCATACTGCCGGGAGGCAGCATTTCGATAATAAATTGTTAAGAGGGCAGGCACTTGTCAGAGTGCTCCTACAAGCTTTGATAAACCTGCCCTTATTTGTTGAACTGTTTAATAAAAATGATGTTAGATAATCCAAAGATAAAGGAACAATTTCATTACTTCAATATTCATAGTGAGATAGACTCTATATATGGTAACTGGGCAGTGTCAAAAAGTGGTGATGTTGTGAACTGTCTTTATCCTTATGCTATATTGTCTATCCATTTCAATGACACCGACTGGGTAGAAAAGATAAAAACGAAGGTTTGGTTTAAACCAGAATGCGAAGAATGCCTGAAACAGGCAATAGATAGAGCAAAAGAAATTCAAAGTAAACAAAAGTAGTGAGTTGCCTACTCTTTTGAAATGGCATGCGATAATAATTATGGAAGTAATAAAGACAGCAATAGATGGCGTGGTGATTATTGAACCACGGATATTCAAAGACCCTCGTGGGTATTTCTTTGAATCTTTTTCTCAGCGAGAGTTTGATGATAAGGTTCGACCGATTATGTTTGTGCAGGACAATGAAAGCATGAGCTCTTATGGAGTGATGAGGGGACTGCACTTTCAGAGACCACCTTTTACGCAGAGTAAATTGGTGCGCTGCGTCAAGGGGGCAGTGTTGGACGTTGCAGTGGATATTCGGAAAGGTAGTCCGACGTATGGGCAGCATGTGGCAGTGGAGCTGACTGAGGAGAATCATAGGCAGTTCTTTATTCCGAAGGGATTTGCTCATGGCTTTGCTGTTTTGTCAGAGATAGCGGTGTTTCAGTATAAGTGTGATGAGTTCTATCATCCGGAAGTTGATGGTGGTATCAGTATTCTTGATGAATCTCTAGGGATTGACTGGAGAATCCCAACGGACAAAGCAATACTTTCAGAAAAGGATACAAAACATGTTTTGCTAAAAGATTTCGATAGTCCATTTACTTATTAAACAAATATGGACAGGCCCGTGTCTCTCATAAGATGCGGTGACGCAGACGGTTCAATAAGCGGGTCTGCCCGTTTTCAATAAAGCACGAATATATGAAGGGAATAGTTTTAGCAGGAGGTAGTGGTACACGTTTGTATCCTATTACCAAGGGGATCAGCAAACAGTTGATTCCTATTTTCGACAAACCGATGGTTTATTATCCTATCTCTGTGTTGATGCTAGCTGGTATCAGGGATATATTGATTATTTCTACTCCTGATGATTTACCAGGATTTAAGAGGCTCCTTGGTGACGGAAGTAACTATGGCGTGAACTTTGAATATGCCGAGCAACCAAGTCCAGATGGCCTTGCACAGGCCTTTATCATCGGAGAAAAATTTATAGGAAATGATTCAGCTTGCTTAGTATTAGGAGATAATATTTTTAATGGTAATGGCTTCAGTGCACTGTTGAAGAAAGCAGTTGAAGATGCGGAGCAGAATGATAAAGCAACCGTCTTTGGCTATTGGGTGTCTGATCCTGAGCGATACGGAGTGGCAGAATTCGACCAAAACGGTAACTGCCTTAGTATTGAGGAAAAGCCAATTAAGCCAAAGAGCAATTATGCTGTGGTAGGTTTATATTTCTATCCTAACAAAGTTGTAGAGGTCGCTAAGAATATCAAACCTTCTGCAAGAGGAGAGCTTGAGATTACGACAGTGAATCAGGAATTCCTAAAGGAAGGAAACTTGAAAGTTCAGACCCTCGGCCGTGGTTTCGCTTGGTTAGATACAGGCACTCATGATTCATTGGCTGAAGCTTCAACTTATATCGAGGTTATCGAGAAGCGTCAAGGCTTGAAGGTGGCTTGCTTGGAAGGTATAGCCTACCGTAAAGGTTGGATAGATGAAGAGAAGATGAGAGAACTTGCTCAGCCCATGCTTAAGAATCAGTATGGCCAGTATCTTCTAAATGTTATTGAAGAAGTTAAGAGAACGGGAAATCCAAATATATAAGCATATGAGAGTTCTGATTACAGGTGGTGCTGGTTTTATCGGTTCACATATCGCTTTGAGATTGATAGAGAAGGGATATGACGTAACTGTTCTCGATAATCTTCTGGAACAGATACATGGAGATAATCCTGGCAAGACCTCTCCATTGTTTTGCAGTATAAAAGACAAGGTTCTGTTTGTCAAAGGCGATGTATGTGACAAGGCTGTTCTTGAAGAAGCACTGGAAGACGCTGACTATGTGATTCATTTTGCAGCAGAAACTGGCACCGGCCAATCCATGTATGAAATAAAGCGATATATTGATGTAAACATTGGTGCAACAGCTTTATTGCTTGATATTTTGACCAATACTAAGCACCATGTAAAACGTGTCGTTGTAGCAGAATCAAGGGCGATTTACGGCGAAGGCAAATACCACTGCGAAAAATGCGGTGACGTGTACCCAACCGAGCGCAAGGACGAGGATATGGCCAAAGGTGACTTTGAGTGTCATTGCCCCAAGTGTGGAGGAAAGGTTACATTGGTGGCCACTACTGAAGATAGTGCTATACACCCTTCTTCCGTCTATGGCATTGGTAAGCAGGTTCAAGGCCAGTTGGTTCACATGATCTGTAAGAGCATAGGAATTGAGTCTGTTTCTTTCCGTTACCAGAATGTGTATGGCCCTGGTCAATCACTTACCAATCCTTACACGGGCATTCTGAGTATATTCTCAACTCGCATAAAAAACCACAAGGAGATAAATATCTTTGAGGATGGTAAGGAAAGTCGTGACTTTGTGTACATAGACGATGTGGTAGATGCAACCATTGCCGGTATTGAGGTGTCAGAAGCCAACGGTCATGTTTTTAACATAGGAACAGGCGTGTCAACTGATGTGCTGACAGTAGCACAAACACTCAGTAAACACTATGGCATAGAGATACCACTCAAAGTGACAGGTAATTACCGCATAGGTGACATCCGGCATAACTACGCCGATATATCATTAGCAAGGAAGATTCTTGGATTTGAACCTAAATGGTCATTTGACCAAGGTATTAAGCAGTTCACCGAATGGGTAAACTGTCAGGATTTACGAACTGATAATTATGAAGCCTCTCTTGAAGAGATGAAACAGAAGGGGCTATTTAAATAGTTTTTTTATGAAGGTACTAGTAACAGGTGCAAACGGCTATATAGGCCGTCATGTAGTCAAGGCTTTGCTCGACAAGGGCGCAGAGGTGATAGCGTGCGACGTAGTGACAACAGACGTTGACATCAGAGCCGAGCGTAAAACTCTGAATCTCTTTGAACTTCCAGAAGGCAATGTATATGAGCAATTAGGATCTCCAGATGTGTGTCTTCACATGGCTTGGAGGAATGGTTTTGTACACAATGCCCCAACCCAGATTGGAGACCTTTCATCTCATTACAAGTTCTTGACTGCTATGATTGATGGTGGCTTGAAACAATTGGCAGTAATGGGCACCATGCATGAGGTTGGGTATTGGGAAGGTGCTATTGATGAAAATACGCCTTGTAACCCCATATCTATGTATGGCATTGCAAAAGATGCTCTTCGCCGTTCAATGATTCTTTATTGCAAGCAGAAAGAATGCATTCTTCAGTGGCTTCGCTGCTACTACATCCTTGGTGATGATAAGAAGAATAATTCCATCTTTTGCAAGCTTTTGTTAGCAGCTGAAGAAGGAAAGAAAACCTTCCCGTTTACCACTGGTAAGAATCAATATGACTTTATTACTGTTGATGAACTAGCCAACCAACTATCTGCTGCGGTGATGCAGCAAGAAGTTTCAGGAATCATTAATTGTTGTACAGGTATACCTATGAGTCTGGCTGAGAGAGTAGAATTGTTTATTAAAGAACATAATCTTGATATAAAGTTGGAATATGGCGCATTCCCTGATAGACCTTATGATTCACCATGTGAATATGGCGATGCGACAAAGATTAAATTGATAAAAGGAATCAAATGACAAATCCGGTAAAAGATAAAAGAATATTGCTGTTATGCGCTAAATTCTTTAATTATGATCAATTAGTGGCCAATAAGCTAAGAGAAATGGGAGCCACCGTTGATCTCTATGATGCTCGTGGGGAGCTTAGTACACCAGAGAAAGCCTTGTTGAAATATTATAAGGGACTCTTTTATTCTAAGCTGAAAAAGTATCATAAGAACATTATTGAAAGAAATAAGGATAAAGAATACGAGATTGTATATACAAACTCCTATTTGCCGGAGGAAACATTGATATTGTATAAAAAAGCATATCCGAAAGCGAAATTTCTGTTTTATTTAGATGACTCTGTGGCAAATATGAAGAATGCAAATAAGACGTTTTCATATTATGATAGGGTAATGACTTTTGACCGATCTGATTCTTTAAAGTACAATATTGATTTGATTCCCTTGTTTTATGAGGATTCATATAAGAATCATACTGGCAATGATTATAAATATGACATCTGTTTTATTGGTACGATTCATTCTGACAGATTGAAGGTTATCGAAGCAGTAGAGAAAGAATGCTTGACAAAGGGGTTGTCTTTTTTTCACTATTGTTACTTGCAAAGCAGGATTATGTATCTTGTTTATTGGCTGACCAAGTCTGAGTTCAGAAGAAAATCGCCTGGTTATTTTCATTTCGACCAGATACCATCGAATGAGGTAGCAGATATAATGCTGATGAGTAAGGCAGTACTAGACATACAACATCCAAAACAAACGGGACTCACTATGAGAACCATAGAGACATTAGGTGCCGGAAAAAAAATAATAACAACGAACAAAGATATATTAAATTATGAAATTTATAGTGAGTCGAATGTATGCATTGTAGATAGAGAAACTCCTGTAATTAATCAATTTTTTATTAATTCAGATTATGAGGAATTAAAACCTTCAGTTCTTGAAAAGTATAGCATCGGAGGTTGGATAGCCCAGGTTTTTATGTAATGTAGATAGCTTTTAAATTGTTGAAATCAAAGTGAAATATAATTAATAACAAAATTATTATGCTTAACGGAAAAGTTGTTTTAATTACTGGCGGAACAGGTTCGTTCGGTAAAAAGTTTGTGGAGGTGATTCTTCGTGATTACCCCAAGGTGAATAAGATCATCATTTATTCGCGTGATGAGTTGAAACAGTATGAACTGAAGCTCAAGTATCCTGAGAAGCAGTATCCAATGATGCGCTATTTCATTGGCGACGTGCGTGATTTAGAGCGTCTGACCCGTGCTTGCGAGGGTGTTGACGTGATTATCCATGCAGCTGCTATCAAACAGGTGGACACCGCAGAGTACAACCCTGAGGAGTGCATCAAGACTAACGTACACGGCGCACAGAATGTGATTAAGGCTGCTCTTGCTTGCCGTGTCCACGACGTGGTTGCTCTGAGTACAGATAAGGCTTGCGCTCCTATCAATCTCTATGGTGCCACCAAGCTGACCAGCGACAAACTTTTCACCGCTGCCAACAACATTAGAGGTGCAAAAGACATTCGCTTCTCAGTTGTGCGTTATGGTAACGTGATGGGAAGCCGTGGCTCAGTGATACCTTTCTTCACCCGTCTGCGCGACGAAGGAGCCAAGGAACTACCCATTACCGATATGCGTATGACCCGCTTCAATATCTCCCTTGAAGCCGGTGTTGCTATGGTGATGTACGCCATTGGTCATCATCTGGGTGGTGAGATATTCATTCCGAAGATTCCTTCCTATAAGATTTGTGATGTTGCCACTGCCATCGCTCCGAATCTGAAGCAGGTTGAAGTGGGTATTCGTCCTGGAGAGAAACTTCACGAAGAGATGATTACTGTTACGGATGCGTTGGATACCATTGACCTTGGCAAGTATTATGTGATTCTTCCTTCTGTTGCCTTCAACCACACTCGTGAGGAGTTCATCAAACATCACGATGCAGTTCCCGTTCCTGATGGGTTCCACTATAGCTCTGACAATAACACTGACTGGGAAACTCCTGAAACAATGCGTGAGAAGATTAAGCAGTTCGTTGATCCGAACTTCGTAGTAAAATAGCATTCAATTATGATAGACCATATTATTCCTTACGGCCATCAGCATATCAATGATGATGACGTGCAGGCCGTAATTTCAGCCTTGAAGTCCGACTATATGACTCAAGGCCCGCTCATTGGGCAATTTGAAAAGGACTTTGCCAATTATCTGGGTGTGAAGTATGCTTGTGTAGTCAGCAATGGTACCGCGGCATTGCATCTTTGCGCTATGGCGCTGGATATTATGCCTGGAGACAAGATTATTACAACTCCTATCACTTTCGTGGCTTCAGCTAACGGTTTCCGTTATCAGGGTGCAGAGGTAGTGTTCTGCGACATTGATTCTAAGACTTTCTTGATGGACTTGGATAAGCTGGAGCAAATTCTGAAAGCATCTCCTAAGGGTACTTACAAGGCTGTTGTTCCTGTTGATTTTGCCGGTTATCCTATTGACGAGGAACGTCTTCGCAAATTGGCAGATGAATATGGTTTTGCCATTGTGGTGGATGCATGTCATGCCCCAGGTGGTAGCTTTATTGACAGCAAGGGAGAGAAACAGATGATAGGTAACTGCAAGTATGCAGACCTTACTGTTTTCTCTTTCCATCCCGTAAAGCATATTGCAACAGGTGAAGGCGGTGCAGTCACCACCAATAATATGGACCTCTACGAAAAAGTGGCTCTTTACCGTACTCACGGTATTACAAAAGATTCTTCCCGTTTGGAAAAGAACGACGGTGGCTGGTATTATGAGATGCAGGAGCTGGGATACAACTACCGTATCACCGAGATGCAGGCAGCACTTGGCATTAGCCAGCTGAAGCGTTTGGATTGGAGTATCCAGCGTCGTAACGAGATTGCAAAGAAGTATGATGAGGCATTTCAGGGTACGATTGTGAAGACTCCATTCCGGGCAGAAGACCTAGTTCACGCTTTCCACCTATATGTCATTCAGGTGCCTGCAGACAAACGTAAGGGTTTGTATGACTTCTTGAGAGCCAACAATGTTTACTCTCAGGTGCTCTATATACCGGCTCATCTTATGCCTTACTACCGTCAGTTTGGTTGGAAGGTTGGTGATATGCCGGTTGCTGAGGATTACTATAGCAAGTGCCTTGCACTGCCAATGTTCCCGACATTGACCAATGAGGAGCAGGATTGGATTATCACTAAGGTAAAGGAATACTTTAATATCTAATGATGAAAAATCTTTGTATCATTCCCGCTCGTGGCGGTAGCAAACGTATTCCTCGCAAGAATGTAAAGCCATTCTTAGGAAAGCCAATGCTGGCTTATTCTATTGAGACAGCATTGAAGAGTGGCCTCTTTGAGGAAGTGATGGTTTCCACGGATGACGATGAGATTGCTGAGGTAGCACGACTGTGTGGCGCAAAGGTGCCGTTTATGCGTTCCGCAGAGACGGCAAGTGACTTTGCAACTACTGCTGATGTTTTGAAGGAGGTGATTAACAGCTATAAGAAGCAAGGAAAGGAGTTTGATAACTTCTGCTGCTTCTATGCCACAGCACCTCTTGTTCAGAGCAAGGATGTAGTGGCCGCATTTAAGCGACTACAGCAGTCTGACTTTACCTGCGTTTATCCAGTTGTTCAGTTCGGTTATCCTATCTGGCGTTGTCTTGATCTTGCAGAGGATGGTACGATGAACCGCCACTGGCCTGAGTATGAGAATAGTCGCAGTCAGGATTTGCCTAAAGAGTATCACGATACCGGTACTTTCTATTGGTATAAGACCAAGGAATGGCTCGCCGGAAATATTAAGGTAGGCGGCATTGAAGTTTCTGAGACCACCATACAGGATATTGATACAGAGACCGACTGGAAATTAGCTGAAATGAAGTATAGGCTTCTTTATGGTGAATAAACAGAAGATTCTTTTCCGAGCTGATGCTGGTGCAGAGATAGGGTATGGACATTTCATCCGTACCCTGGCTCTGGCTGACATGCTGAAGGATGACTTTGAGTGTGTGTTTTATACTCAAGCCCCTTCAGAGTATCAACGGAAAGAATGTGAGATAGTTTGCCCTCTGATTGAACTTCCTGCTGACGAAACCAGATTCCAGCTGTTCCTTGATAGTTTGCAAGGAGATGAGATAGTAGTTCTTGACAACTATTTCTACACGACAGAGTATCAAAAGGCCATCAGGAATAAAGGCTGCAAGCTGGTGTGTATAGACGATATGCACGACAAACATTATGTGGCAGATGCAGTGGTGAACCATGGCTTTGCTACAGAAGCAGATTTCTCAAAAGAAGAATATACTCAAGTTTATACTGGTCCAAACTACGCTCTATTGCGCTCACCCTTTCTGAAAGCTGACGTTACCATTAAACGGAACGCCAACCGATGGGTAGTTTGCTTTGGAGGTTCCGATCAAAATAACTATACAGGTGGTGCTGTCAGGCAACTAAAAAAGAGAAATGATACCCCCGATATTGTAGCGGTTGTTGGCGATAGCTACCAGCATACTCAGCAACTCAAAGAAGCAGGAGTTACAGTAAAACAAAGACTTTCCGCAAATGAAATGGCAGAACTCTTTAGAAGTGCAACGAATGTGGTTTGCTCTGCCAGTTCTGTTTGTTATGAATCCTTGGCTTGCGGCTGCAAGGTGTATGCTGGCTATTACGTAGAGAACCAGAGGGACTTCTATGATAATCTGAAAAAGAGAGGTCATATCATCCCACTTGGCGAACTGCATCAAGGAGATTGGGAGGTGCTGACTAATGATGATAAACAAACGACAAATGGTCTGACGGTAGCACAGGTGCGCAAGAATTTCCGCGCACTGTTCTATGGTCTCGTACTGAGGCAGCTGAACTATACAGAAATGACGGAATCTGAGAGTAGAACTGTTTGGGAAGTGAGAAATATGCCGGAGATAAGGCAGTATATGACCAACCCTGAGTCGTTTTCCTACGAATCCCATCAGGCTTTTGTTCAGAAACTGGCTGATGATCCCAACAAACTGTTCCTTGCCTATTTCGATGGCGAAACACTGGTTGGAACAATCAATTTTGTGGAAATAGGCATTGACTCATCAGCAGAACGGGGACTTTTCGTGAACCCTGCTTGTCAGGGTCGCGGTATGGCACAAGTGCTGGAAAAACTCTCAGAACGAGAGGCACAGAAGAGGGGAGTGCGTTATCTTGTGGCAAAAGTAAAGAACGACAATCCTTCATCACTGACCTTTCACAAAAAGGCTGGATATGAGTTGATGAACACTGACGAAGAATATTCATTTTTTAAACGCAATATACACTGATATGATAACCATTGACAAGACAGCCATCTATAAGGCTGGAGATTTTAGTTTCAAGAACTACGTCAACCTCACGGAAGTCGAGTCTCGCCAGATTCTGAACTGGAGAAACGACGAATCAATCAGAAAGAACATGTACAACACGGGGATTATTCCTTGGGAAAACCATCTTGCTTTCATCGAGAGCTTGAAGGAACGTACAGACCGCTTCTACTGGCAGGTGTCTGAAGGTGATGTGGTTTGTGGCTCAGTCAATCTTGTCGACGTAAACCATGAAACTGGCCAAGCAGAGCTGGGCTATTTCATGGCCCCGGATCAAATGGGGGGGGTAAAGGTTTCTATTTCATTTTCAGCGCATTAGAGCTTGCTTTTGACGTTTTGGGACTCGAAAGCCTCTATGGAGCAACGAATGTAGAAAACCGGTCCGCCACGTTGCTTGATGAGTACTTTGGGTTCAAGAAAACAGGAGAGAAGACCTTGGTGATAGACGGGGAACCGACTCAGTTTGCGGAGCACATCCTGACCAGGGAAGACTTTGAGAAAGACAAATCAGAGAAGTTGGATATTGATAAGCTGCTTCTCTTCATGCGAAAAAACAAAAAAGCAAACAAAAAGGTATAACAATTATGGAAATTAATGAATTTGTAGCAAACTTTGCGGACCAGTTTGAGGACACCGATCCTGAGAGCATTACAGCGTCCACTGTATTTCACGATTTAGAAGAGTGGGACAGCCTTGTCGCCTTGGCAGTCTTGAATATGTGTGACAAGAAGTATGGTAAGAAGATAACATTCGACCAGATGAAAGTCTGTGTCACAGTTCAAAACTTGTTTGAGACCGTTCAAAACGCGTAAGATGGAGATGCCAATTAACCCTTTTGCTCTTCAAGGAAAGACAGTCCTAATAACAGGAGCAGCCTCCGGCATAGGCAAGGCCACAGCACTGCTCTGTTCTCAGATGGGAGCAACAACCATTTTGGTTGACTTGAACGAAGGAGGACTAAAGAATACAAGAACAGAAATTGATAATCCGGAGGGTTGTAGTATCTCTCCGCTGAATTTAACAGATGATGCAGCTGTTGCCTCATTCGTTGAAAGCATTCCAAAGTTAGATGGCGTGGTTAGCAATGCAGGCATAGTGAAATCTCTTCTTGCCAAGTTCAACGAGAAGGAAGATATGGAAAAGATATTCCAGATAAACACCTTCTCGCATATCAACCTAATACAAGAACTGATTAAGCAGAAGCGTCTTAATAAGGGAGCATCTATTGTGATAACATCCTCAATGTCAGGTGTGTTCTGTGGCTTAGCGGGTGGTAGCTTGTATGGAGCAACCAAGGCCGCTTTGGTTGGCTATGCGAAAGCATTGGCCATTGAACTGGCCCCAAGAGGTATTCGTGTGAACACCGTGCATCCTGGAATGATAGAGACTCCGCTCACTAAGGACACAGCCTTGTCAGCAGAACTGTTGGCAGAAGATGCTAAGAACTATCCTTTGGGTCGATATGGAAAACCCGAAGAGATTGCGGCAGCAATGGTTTATCTGTTGTCAGACGCAACAGTATGGATGACGGGATGCAAGTTGTTGATTGATGGTGGTTATTCATTGAAGTAAAGAGATGGAAGCATATATAAAAGCCATATCATATTATCTGCCAGAGAAGATCGTATCCAATGAAGACCTCGTGAAGGAGTTTCCAGAATGGACGGTAGATAAGATTGCAGGTAAGGTAGGAGTGAGTGAACGCCACATAGCTGCGGCAGATGAAACTGCAGGCGACATGGCAGCAAAAGCATCTGAAATGCTCTTTGCGGAATATGGTATTGACAGGACGCAGATAGACTTCTTGATACTCTGCACCCAGAGTCCCGATTATTTCCTACCTCCTACAGCCTGTCTGTTACAAGCCAGACTTGGTTTGAGTAGCAAGTGCGGAGCATTTGACATTGACTTGGGCTGTTCGGGATATGAGTACGGACTGGCTGTAGCTAAAGGATTGATTATTTCTGGCATTGCCAAAAACATTCTCCTGCTGACAGCAGAGACGTATAACAAGAAGATTCATCCGAAGGATAAGGGCAACAGAACCATCTTTGGCGATGCTGCTGCAGCCACATTGGTTTCAACAGAAGGCTTTGCCCAGATAGGAGAGTTCGTACTCGGAACCGATGGAAAGGGGGCTGAAGGTCTGATTGAAAAGAATGGAGCCTTCCGCTATAAGACCCCAGCCAACGATTTCGCCTTTGATGAGAACGGAAATCCACACTCAAGCGACCATCTGTTTATGGACGGTAAAGCTATATTTGACTTTACGGCAGATGTAGTGCCTGAAATGTGTCAGGAAACCATTGAGAAGAATGGGCTGCAAGAGTCTGATATCAACCTCTATGTGTTCCATCAGGCCAATCGCTATATGATCAACTACTTGCGAAAGTTGATGGGCATTGATAAGGATCATTTCTATGTGTATTTGGAGAAAGTGGGGAACACCGTTTCTTCCACCATTCCCATTGCACTGAAAGAGGCTCAGAAGGAAGGAAAGCTGACAGGCAATGTGCTTTTGGCAGGATTCGGAGTCGGACTCTCTTACGGAGCAACGATTATTAAACTTTAAGATATACAATGAGCAAGACTTTTATCATAGCAGAGCTTTCTGCAAACCATAATGGCAGTAAGCAGACGGCAATAGACAGTATTAGAGCAGCTAAGAAAGCAGGGGCTGATGCTATTAAGATTCAGACCTATACGGCAGACACTCTGACGCTGAATTGTGATGCACCTGACTTCCGACTGGGCAAAGGTTTGTGGGAAGGCGAGACTTTTTATACATTGTATCAGAAAGCCTACACTCCTTGGGAATGGCATGAGGAGATATTCCGTGTGGCAAAGGAAGAGGGGCTGACGTGTTTCTCAACTCCGTTCGACAAGACGGCAGTTGATTTGTTGGAAGACATAGGGAATCCCATCTACAAGATCGCGTCTTTTGAGATTACCGATATTCCTTTGATAAAGTATATTGCCCAGAAGCATAAGCCTGTGATTCTTAGTACGGGCATTGCTATGATAGAGGATATTGAGTTGGCACTAGAGACTTTACAAACTGAAGGCTGCGATGATATCACCTTGCTCAAATGTACTTCTGCATATCCTGCACCTATCGAGGATGCCAACCTGCTGACCATCCCCGATATGAAGAAGCGTTTCGGGGTGAAAGTTGGTTTGAGTGACCATACAGAAGGTAGTGTAGTACCTATGGCGGCAGTTGCTCTTGGTGCAGAGGTGGTGGAGAAGCACTTTATTATTGACCGAAGTATTGGCGGCCCTGATAGCGCGTTCTCGATGGAAGCGGATGAATTTAAGCTGATGGTTGAGAATATCCGTCAGATTGAGAAATCTCTTGGTGAGGTAAAATATCCTACAGATCCTTCCAAGATAAAGGGTCGGGAGTATTGCCGCTCACTGTATGTGGCTGAGGATGTGAAGGCTGGGGATATTGTGACAGAGAAGAATGTTCGCTCAGTGCGTCCTGGGTATGGCCTGCATCCGAAATACCTTACCGAAGTTCTCGGAAAAAAATTCGTAAAGTCAGCTACAAAAGGTGAAAGATTCGGACTTGGGATAGTGGAATAACGTAACTTTGCATCTTCTGGCCACAAGACGGCATACACCGTGTTTGAGTGCGGATGTGGTTGAGAACGGTATTTTTTTTCAAAGTGAACTGATCAACAAAAATCATCTCTATAGCTTTAATCACACAGCTTTACTACCAGTTACAATTAACATAAGTGGAAAATGCTGGGGTATCGATAAGACAACTTTCAATATTATGGAGAGTAAAAGATTTAATATAATGCACCCAAATGACTGGAAGGTGTTAAAAGTAAGGCAATTTAATTACAAGCGTGGCAATATTGATACCACAGGCACAATCCTGTATGATAGGCCGTATAAGTATGGTGGATATGTTGGGGAAACTAATGATGTAGTGGATGCAACAATCGATAAGGCCATTCAGAATCTCTTTGGCGAAATAGTATCGTATGGATATGATATTATTTGCGAAAAGGAGATAGATGATTACGTCAGGCAGTACTGTGAAGGAAAGACTTTCGCTCATCTTACAGTCAGATGTATGCCCCAATTGGAATTGACTCCTCAGACAGCGGACACAGAGGAACCAATAGTGGGCTACGACCTCAATTTTAAGGTGTATCTTGATTTTGTTCAGGAGGGTGCGCAGATATTGGATGTGTTCACATTGTCAAGCTTTGTTGAAAATAAGCAAGAACCCTTTGATAGGGCGACTGCTGTGTTGAAGGAATATTAAAAGCAAAAACAGATGCGACGTGTCTGGGTACTGACGTGAAATTAAAATGGAATAATATAAACTTACAATATGATTTCTTATCTGAATGAAGAATATAAGATGACAGGGGCATCGGGGAGGGAATATACCTTTACGATGTATGGTTTTGGGACGTTCGATGAACTTCAGGAGAAGTTTAAGGACTATCCTCATGCAGGGCTGTATGTCTTTACTATCAGGGATTACTCACATTCAATTGGGAAATATACTCATGAGCCTGTGTATTTAGGTCAGACAGGGAATTTCCAAACCAGAGACTTTGCGAACTATCATAAGCGAGAAGAGATAGAGACAACAGGTTCACGCTCTATTGGTATCTGCCTGACAGACCAGATGTGTGACGAGCATCGGAAAGATATGGAGAAGGATTTGCTAGAAGCGTATGATATGCCTTGTAATGAAGTGAATAATTGAAACAACTATGTTTTTTTAATGACTTGGTTTAGACTGCCAAATCGTATGAGTATAATCTGAGCAAAGAAACTCGGCATCAGTATAATAATTTGAAAAACTTAATAGTTTGTGTATGAGACGAATGTTTTATTGTGCTGCTTACCGAATTGTCTCAGTGACAATGGGGCTAATCTGGGGGGGGCATTTATGCCATTCTCAGAATGTGTTGCTTAATGAAGTAATGCAGTCTAATGTTGACTATCTGATGGTTGAAAAAGACTTTCCAGATTCCTGGGTGGAGCTATATAATCCTTCAGACAAAGATGTGGATATCCAAGGCTTCTTAATCGGATTAAAACCAGATGTGTCAAAAGCATATATTATACCAGAAAAATGTGTGATAGGTTCAAATAGTTATGTGCTTATATATTGTGATAAAGAAAATAGAGGGCTCCATACGGATTTTAGGATAGACTCTGGAAAAGGAGATTTATATCTTTTTGATAAGGATCAAAACATTATAGATGAATTACATCTCAAAAAAATGCCAGCTCCAAATGTTTCTTATGGACGTATATATGACGGGGCAGAGCAATGGCACTATATGATTACGCCTTCTGCTGGAGAAAGAAATGCTGGAAATGTATCTAATGAAGTTCTTCCAAATCCTGTCTTTAGTATAAATGGTGGAGTTTATGATTCAATGGTAAAAGTAACAATATCATTGCCTGATACTAATTTGCCAGATGACACAAAACTTTGTATTACAAATGATGGTCATGAACCCGAGATTGATGACTTCATTGAAGGACGATCAAAAACTTTTTTTATAAATAGTTCAACAGTATTAAGAGCCAAACTAGTGTCTTCAAAGATGTTGTCTTCTAGATCTGTAACACATTCTTATATTTTCCACCCGAGGACAACAACGCTTCCATTATTGTCTATCGTCTCGGATAGTAACTATTTTTATAACGAAGATATCGGTATTCTCTTGGGTGATTTTAAAAATAAAGGAAATTGCTATAAAGGATGGAGACGTCCAGTTAATGCAGAGTACTACGACATGAAACATACTGGTGATTGTCTCTTTAATCAACTCTGTGAAACAGCAGTGTCTGGCAACTATTCCAGAACTTATCCACAGAAATCTTTAAAATTATATGCTCATAAACGCTGGGGCAATAAAAGATTTGATGGTTTTTTTTGGGAAGATAAGCCTAACGTTACCAAAGTTAAGTCCTTTATGCTTAGGAATGGTGGAACCAGTTGCTTGTATGGAAGATTTAATGATGCACTTATACAAAGTATTTTTGGACGGGCTTTAAAATCATTAGATTGGCAGGCATATCAACCAGTAATTGTATATATTAATGGAAGATACAAAGGTGTCTTTGAAATGCGGGAAAGGTCAGACGAGGATTATGTTGAATCTAATTATAATGGAAAGGAAGATATTGAAATTCAAAATGAATTAGCTTATTATAAAGAAGACATAAGAGAAAATACCTTATTTAAGGAACTCTTTGATACTTACACCGATCCAAATGTAACGTATGAAAGATTAGAAGCTTTAATAGATATGGATAACTTTATTGATGTTCTTGCAACGGAACTGTTCTCTACGAATTTTGATTACCCCTATAATAATATTTCATGTTGGAGGGACATCAATGAAAATGGGAAATGGCGTTGGATATTAAAGGATTTAGATTATACGGCATTAAGAAAGCCAAATAGTTATAATATGTTCAAGTATATGTTTGGTGGGGGCGATGTCGATAGTGAAGAGTATAAAGATGAAAACAGAGATTACAGAATGGCACCAAGTCTGAAGCTATATAGGGTTTTGATTTCATTTCCAGAGTTCAAGAAGACGCTTATCGATAGACTTTCAGTATATATAGGAGATTTTTTAAAGCCTAAATTGACAATCCCCGTTATTGAAGAAATGGACGAGGATATTTCGACAGAATTACAACACACCTTTTCAGCATACGAAGGCTTCTCTGCCTATTACGGCTTATATGAAAACATAGAAGACTTCGACTACTTATCTGACCCAATAGAACATTATAAAGAGGCTGTTAACAGAATGAAATCGTTCTTTAATGAACGCCCTGAAATCGTATACAGACAACTTGCTGATTATTTTAATTTGGGAGAGCCGATTAAATTGACTGTTATGGGTAATGGAAATAGTATAGCTATGAATAATGTTAAAATGCTTTCAGGAGATTTCGAAGGCTATACTTTTACAAATAGTACAATTACATTTAATTGTGATAAGGATAATGGATGGCTAATTACTGTTTTATATTCTGATGGGACATCGCAGGAATATAGTTATGACAAATCGAATTCAATGATTCGCATAACTGATTTTATGGGCGATAATCCTATAGATCAGATAAATGTCGAATGTAGGAGTATGTCAACCCATATCCATCATGCCCATGATGGTAAGGAGAATAATGGTTTCTATATAATTTATAATATGTTAGGTGAAAAATTGAAAAATGCTCAACATGGAGTGACAATTATGAAGAATAAAAAAGCTATTCGCAAACTATTGACCAAATAGTTTTTGCAATTGTAATTGAATAAATAATAATAGTAAGCAGTCAATTTTTACCGTATTGCGCGTGAACTAATATATATATACCTTTGTGCTCTGATAAAGAAGCAGAGTGCAATGAATAATAAGAAAGAAGGAGAGTACTACTCCAAAATGGTACGTAGATTCAGGAATGAGTATGGAGGTGAAAACCTTCAGGATTTCTGCATCAAAGAAAAAGTGAGTTACACAAAGATGCTCCATTGTCTCCGTAGCGATTCCTATCGCAAGCCCCAGCAGCACCTTACTGAAAGCAAGACTGAAGATCCCGGTCTAAGGCCATTGGTTATTGAATCACCTCTTCAATCAGAGAAAGCTGGTGTTGTTGTGAAAGAGACATTGCCATCAAAAACAAAGAAGTTTCATCCGACTGTTCAGCGAGCAGACTTTTGTCTGACCTCAGGTATCCGTATAAGTCTTCATGACTGTGATGTGAGAACGCTGGTAAGTATGATTAAGGAAATGGAGGGAGCACTATGCTGAGTCTTGGAAGCGGTTTCAACTATTACTTCTGCGCTGAGCCAGTATCGCTGCGCTATAGGCACAAGGGTTTGCACCACTACATTAAGAGTCAGCTGCATCGTGACCCAACCAATGGTGATATTTATATATTCTTGTCCAAGAATTGTAAGCGTATCCGGTTATACTATTACCATCATCAGGGTGAAATAATGAGTGAAAAAATCTTAAATGCCTCTCATTTCGTTGAGCCGGTCTTTGACGAGGAGAAGGGAGTATATCACATTTCATGGGAGAGTTTCGTGTACCTGCTTGAGGGAATAGTCCTACGCGACAGGAAAGTGCCCTTCAGTGAAGTCGAGGAACCTTGCGAGTCATTGATTACCCCCGAATCCGCAATCAGCGAGGAGAGCCCAAAAGGCGTTTTTCATAATTTTGAAAGTACAAAAAACGGCATATTAAATAATCTAAATTGTTGATTATTAATTGGTTGTAAAATTTGTAAGTTTCAAATAAATTTGCTATATTTGCAGTATGAAATCAGACGAGAGGACCATAAGCGCATTGAGCGCACAGGCACATAATGCCGAGGCCGACAAGCGAACTCTTCAGAAGAAGCTTGCCGCCAGTGAGCGTCGTGTGCAAGATTTGGAGAAACGTCTGGTTGATCAGCAGTCTGCATCTGACGAGAAGATAAGGAATCTGACAGATCAGTTGAGTCAGGAAGTAGCAAAGGTCTCTTCTATGATGCAGCAGCTGGTTGATTACATGATGGGTAAGGGCTCTGTTACCTTGTCTGATACTCTTCGTGATTCCGTAGTTGCTGGGGTAAGAGAGGAAGTCCGTAGGGAATTCCAGGGCGTTATTGACGAGAAGGATGCCCGGATTGCAGCCCTTGAAGCTCAGATTAATCACAAAGATGACAACGGTGAATCTCTTGAGACCACAATAAAGAAACTGGAGCAGCGGAATCAGGACTTAAATCGTGACTTACATGGTCAGAAGACTGAAGGCAAATACAATGGCCGTAACAATATGACTCCTGCTGATGAAGCTGACCTCAATGGCGAGGATGTACCAGAGTCTACCTTTGATGTATCTGATGATGAGTTCTCAGAGATAATGGATGGTATAAATGAATTGAGGAGCAACAACAAACCATCTGTAAAGTCAAAGGGCAGGAAGCCAGGACAAAAAGTCCCACAGCGTCCTCAGCCTTTAAAGGCACAAGCTCGTGAGATAGTCCTAGAGCCGGATTATGTACCGGAAGGTGCCACTCTTTGTAAGGATCAGGAAGACAGGACCTATCGTATAGTGCATCATTCTGCATGGACAGAGTTTATCTGTTTCGTGCGTCCCAAATATGAGAAGGATCATAAGTATTATCAGGCCAAGGCACCTAAGCACTGCATGGGTAAATGCAAAGCCGATGCCTCTATGCTAGCTTGGATTATCTATGAACACCTTGTTAAGCATGTGACATTGGGTGAGATAGAGAATGACTTAAAATCTATGGGTTTGAATATAGCCCATTCCACCTTGTGTCACTGGCTTGAATTGGCTGCTGATCGTCTGGAACCGCTTGACGAGCCTCTGCATAATGAGATAGTAACCAGTGGTGATTTCCATGGTGACGAGTCCACATTGCAATTGAAGGATGTGAAGGTAGGTGCAAATGAAAATGAGACTGATATGCACTATTATGTCCGCTGGATATATGACTTCATAGCTCCAGGCAGTGGTCTTACCCAGTATTGGTTTTACGATCAGGGCAGACGCACTCAGGAGGCTGTAGAGGAATATGTAAAGGGTATAGTAGAAAAGACCTACTTCCATTCCGATGGAGCCAAGATGTATGAGATCTTTAATGCTGCTGGCATTATCATGAGGGTAGCATGTGCTGTCCATGTGAGAAGACCGTTTTGGAAGCTAAAGGGGACGTCTGAGGATGCAGAGCGAATCGTTTACCATTTTGATACTATCTTCCGGATGGAGCGGAAGTGGAATCTGGAGAAAGGAATGACGAACGAGAAACGACGACAACGACGATTGGAAGAAGTCGCGCCAATCTTGCATGAGATAAAAAATATCCTTGATAGGATGGAAAAAGAACTTGATAAAGAGACAGAACCGGACCTTGTTCGGGCAGTGAAGTTTGCCCAGAAGGAGTATCCCCAGCTGCTCCGATATCTGGATGATGGCAAACTTGCCTTTAGCAATAATATTTGTGAATTGCAGATGCGACAGATTGCGATTTACCGCAACAATAGCTTCTTCCTAGGGAGTGTAAAGTCGGCTAAGCGTTTTGCCCGACTCATCTCTCTTGTGCAGAGCGCCAAGAATTGCAAACGTAATGTCCAGAAGTACTTCCATGACAATCTCAACCGAGTAATGGTTACTGCCAAGGAAGATCTGGCCAGCATACTGCCCCATAGATGGGTGGAACCAGTCACGATTCCCCTGGTTTACTAAGGAATCGATATCGAAAAGTCTTAAATGAATTTAAAAAATCGCATGTTTGCTAGGTGGGAAACCAACTAGTGATAATTGACGGCTTACTAATAATACATATATGAAGCATTTGTTTTATTTATATTCCTGCTTTAATGGGTCTTTCTTTGGTGAATTAGTAGACGAAGCCATCGAATTACAAAAAAGCAAAGAAAATCAAATTCTTTTCGTCTATTGTGGGGGATTGTGTGAAATGTGTACGCAAAATGCGAAAGGAAGCAAATCTTTATGTCATTTTTGTACAAGCAATACAAGGCGGGTGTTGAACTATTATCATATAGAAAACAAGAACCTTCGTGATTGTGTTAAGATAGACAACTTTCATACTTTTGACTATAAGACGGCTTCAGATTTAAGGAATATTACATATAAAGATGTACATATTGGACTATCTATCTTGTCCAGCTATATTACCAGAACAAGGAATATGGATCCGCTTATTGATGATTATAGCAAAAATTATTTTGATGTTCATCTTAAACAGTGTGCTCGGCTTGCGGAAGCATTAAACAATGTAATCGAAGACTTTAAGCCAGATGCCGTTCATTCCTTCAATGGTCGTTTTGAAGAAGTGCGACCCATTTATGATATTTGTCATAATAGGGGCATAAAGTGTTATCTTAATGAGGGAACTAAGGTAAAAGGAAAATTCAAGAGAGTAGTATTTGAAGACAGACTACCTCATGATATCAAGTATAACAAAGAAAGGCGAGATTACTGCTGGAATCATTACCAGATGTCTCAGGAAGAGAGACTCAAATATGGAGAATCTTTTTTCCAGAAACGCAGGAAAGGAATAGCCTCTGGTGATAAGATTTACATCAAAGGTCAGGAATCTGGAAACATTCCACCTATTGATAAGTCTAAGCTCAATATAGCAATATTCAATTCTTCTGAAGATGAATTTGTTGCTGTAGGAGGAGATTGGGACCTTCTAAAAGTGTTTGATAGCCAGTATGATGGTATTAATTACATATTGGGACATGCTGACCCTAATATGCATTTCTATCTACGTATTCATCCAAACCTTAAGGATATCCCGTATCGTTATTATACAGAACTGCTTTCTTTGGATAAGAAGTATTCAAATGTTACAGTTATCCGGGCAGAAAGTAAGGTAAGCACTTATTCGTTGCTAGATCAAATGGATAAGGTAGTATGTTTCAACTCAACGATGGGCATGGAAAGTGTATATTGGAGAGTGCCAACGATTTGTCTAAGTGCCGCCATGTATTATTACGAAGGAGTATGCTATATACCCAAGAGTCAAGATGATGTTATTAACCTTCTCAGAAAGCCTCTTGAACCGTTGTTTAATGAAAACGTGTATAAGTACGGCGCCTGGCTTATGGACGGGTCTCCTTTGACGATTGATAATAAGAATGTGAGTTATGAACCGAATGATGAGAAGTTTCTTGGACTAAAATACCCTGTTTACGGTTATCTCCGTTTTTTGATAAATCCACAAATCACGGCTTTTTATCTAGCGGCAGGACGCTACATTAGGGGGCTTAAGCCTTTCTGCCGATATGAGATTCCTATAAAAGAGCGTTAATGGCAGTTTCTGAAAAAAAATGGGGAGTAATTCTACGCTATATTCAGTTGATATCGAATGTGGCGGTTAAGTTCATATATACTCCATTCCTCTTACGTGCTTTAGGTCAGAATGAGTATGGATTGTTCTCTCTGACAATGTCAATCGTGGGCTATCTGGCTATTCTTGACCTTGGCTTTGGCAGTACAGTAACTAGATTTACGGTTAAGTACAAGTCGGAAGGAGACAAGATGAAATTGTATAGTTTGTATAGTACACTATCAGTGATATATATCATCATTGGTCTTTTGGCCATGTTGATATGTTTCCTGCTAAGTATCTCGGCGGACAACCTGTATGGGAATACGATGTCAGCAACAGAGGTTTACAAGCTAAGGCTTATGATATTGTTATGTGGCGTTAATCTACTATTCACCTTCCCTCTTCAAATATCAACATCGGTGTTGGTGGCATACGAACGCTTTATTATAAAGAATGGAGTGACGCTAATCTTTACTTTTCTTCAGCCAACGGTCATGATTGCACTCTTATACTTGATTCACATGAAATCTGTAGGAGCAATAGTTGTGGTAACTTCTTGTAACCTGTTGACATATTTTATCTATTATATATATGCAGTGAGGAAGCTGGATTTCAAATTCTCTATAAAGATGTTTGAGCCAGCCATGCTGAAGGGATTGCTAACATTCTCTGTATGGATGTTCTTAATGATGCTGTTTGAACAACTCCAGTATAATTCAGGACAATTTATTATTGGCATGTTCCAAGGAGCCGATGTTGTGGCAGTATGGGGTATCACTATGATTTTTGTGTTAAATTACAGATCCATATCAACAGCAATTACAAACGTGTTTCTGCCTTCATTTATGGCTTACTCTTTCGAGAATAATGACGGTAAGATCGAGAGTAGTGTATATAAAATGACTCGTATACAGGCATTGGCCTTGATATTTATCATCATCAATTTTGCTCTTTTCGGAAAAGAATTTATACATATATGGGCAGGGAGCGAATATGCCAAAGCTTTTCCTTGTGCTCTGTTGATAATGCTGGCTATGACACCTGCATTATTGTTAGAGTTTTGTTATCTTTATCAGTTAGCAGCTAACAAGTTGATGTATAAGATTGTTACATCATTCTCAAGTTTCATGATAGCCTTTGTTGTTGTATATCTATACAGAGAAATAGACTTGGATTCTTATGCTTTGTTGATGACAATTTCGCTTTTGCTAGGACAGGTGGCATGTGTACTGTTCTTTATTTATAAGTATATGGCAATAAAGATGCGTTTTGTGGTTCAAGAAATCTTCCACGTTTGGTGGGCACCACTTTTTATATCAGTCGGATACTACTTGCTCTCTTATAACTTTTTCCAAATAAATAGCCTTGTGTCTTTTATTGCACATGGAATAGCTTTCAATACGGCTTTAATTGTTCTTATTTGGAGATTCTCTTTGAATGAAAACGAGAGATGTCTGATGTTTCGTAAAAAATCATATAAATAATCATATGGTCCATTATTCTTTTTTTGACATACTCAGAAACGCTTTTTCATTAGTTTATACAAAACTCTTCTTCCCAAAAGCAAGATTAGTTCGTTGGCCGTTATACCTTTCGGGAAAAGGTATTGATTACGGAAAGGGGTTGACGCTTGGGAGAGGCTGTCGAATTGATACTAGTTATTCCCAATATTCTTTGCATATAGGAGATGACGCTCGTATAGGAGACTATGTACATATAAATGCAGATTATGATATACATATTGGGAAGAATGTTTTGATGGCCTCCAAGATTTTTATTTCTGACACAAACCATGGTAATTATGCAGGAGATAATCAAACGATGCCAGACACAAACCCCTCAAAAAGAGATTATTTTTATAAGTCAGTAATAATTGGCGATAATGTATGGATTGGTGAGAATGTGGTTATCTTGCCTGGTACTACGATAGGGGATGGCTGTATAATTGGTGCTAACTCTGTATTAAGTGGAAAAAATTACCCATCATATTCAATAATTGCAGGAGCTCCTGGTAAAATTATTAAACACTATAATCCAAATAGTAAAAGCTGGGAGAGAGTTATCTAAAACAATAGTTATTCATGGTATATCTGTTTTTTTCTTTTTTGCACTTTGTTAAACAAAAATTTAGTATATTTTCTGTTCCTACTTTTTTGTTTTCCTTATTAGTATTCTCTACTATTTCTGCTTATCTGACAGGCAGATTGTTGGATTTGCCGATGATATATATATTGTATGAATTCTACATTGGTGTAATGCTTTTTATCCTTTTTTCGTCTTGGAATGATTATTCCAATATTAAAGGATGTGATTTTTCCGATATCAGCGCAGAAAGACTCAAAAAGGCAGAAAAAATAATTATATGGATAAATACATTTGTTTTTATAGTAGATATCATTATTTTTGCTGTGGTGTTTTCGCTATTGGTGGCTGGGGCCATTCACGTTTCTGAATATAAGAATGGAGGAGATTCCGACCTTCGTCAGTCTATCTTTTCGAACTTATTACCTCCAGCGATGATAAGTCTTTCCTATGTTCTGTCACCTTTTGGCTATTTGAGCTTAACACTCCATTTCTATTATATGGTTAAGAAGAATGCTAAAAAAGCGATATTACATCTCATCCTATCTTTAACCATTATTCTAGTTGGTATTATTGGACTATCAAGAAGTGCTTTGGTTAACTATGTAATAGTATATGCAATCATGTTTCTATTCATTGTTCCTCTCCTAAGCAAACGTCTTTTTCGAAAGTCTATTCTGGCAATAATAATATTTGGAGGAGCAATAGGATATGTATTTTCAACAATATCGGAAGACCGATTTGGCGAAAGTTTTTATATAGAATCAGAATCATTAATCGATGAAAAGGAAAATCCGGAACTCGTTTCTTTTTTAGACTATTTCTCACAATGGGTGTATTTTGGTCCCAAATTAATGGAGAGATATAGTGGTCCATCGGATTTATCATGGGGTATGTACAATTCAAGTGGCTTGGGTGTGGCCATAATTCAACAAATCTATGGAGCCGATAAAGTGAATAATGCCTTAAGAAAAAAGTACGATAAAATTATTGGTGATACGGGTTCTGCGTTCCATGGCTGTATAGTCAGAACAATATTTGATTTTGGTTATATTGGCACATTTGTATTTGTTTTATTAAATTGCTATTTTACACGCAAATGGGGTCCTACGAAGAGTAAGATAATAAGATTTAAAACCCTTCTGTCAATGCCATTATTGTTACCTTTTAGTATAGGCTTCTTTTCTGGAAGTTCTTATTCTCAATTAAATATAAATTTGGCTATGATATATATGTGGATGATATATAAGTTTTGCTCTGATACAGGAAAAGTAGTCAAAAGTTCTCCTTTATCTGTTTCTAATGATAATAAATGTAATATCTAAATACAATTATGAATATCCTTGTTGTAAAGGACAGAATGCTGTCGTGGAACGAAAAGAGATTACTGGTTGATGATTTATACACAAAAGAGTATTATAAGTATTCCAGTAAATATGTTGATTCCTTCTATAATGATACTTATGCAGTCAATGAAATATTTGATAATGTCTATCAAGATTATCTAGCCCTCAAAATGTTTTTGGAGGAAAATGAAATTGATGTCATTGACTTAAAGGACGCGAATGAGGACATTTGTTTTTATTTTGCAGATTTAGCAAAACAGAAAGGAATTAGGATCAAGAATGCAAGGCTTATTGCTAGAAAACTACGTAATCAAATAGATTTCTCTATGACAAAGATTGCCTCATTAGGCTATTTCCTCTATTTGATGGCTAACATAACATACACAAGAGAGGAAATAGAGCCTCACAAAGAATTCTCTGTGATTCGTGCGAAATCGAGTGCTGGGAAAATAAAAAGGTTTGATAACATTCATAAGGAATATGAATATCCGTTCAATAAACAAACAATTTATCGCCTTTTCCCTCTTTGTAAGAAATGGAAGTGGGTGTTACAGGCTTATTTTAGATCTTTCCGCGTATTGCGTGAATATAAGCGATTCTATCAAAATCTTTCTGGTAAGTGGAGCATTTTGGCGTTAAATAATTTTTATAAGAGGCGTATTGTCCATGCAGAGTTGTATAAATTGATGCTTGATGACTATTTTTCTCATTTCCATGGATGTGACTTTTATACAGGCAATAATCTTTGTAGATTCTCAGTAATAGAAGACCAACTGGCAAAGAAGCATGGATTGAAGTCATACAATATACCTCATGGCATTGAATATGGGTTTAAATATCCTAAAGGCTTCTCTTCTGATGTCTTTTATGCAAATACCCAATATACGGCAGACTGGTTGAATAAGTTATATAATACTGATAAATATGTGTTTGATGAGGAAGTAACAACCAAGATGTTCAGACTTGACAATGTTAAACCTCACGAAAAGCATGTGGTTTATTTCTCTGAGCCGCGTGAGGTTGAAGTAAACATTCAAATAGTTACAGAACTGATACCCCTTTTGAAAGAAAAAGGTATTACACTTTATCTGAAATTACATCCAGGTGATATCAAGTCGAATTATGACAAACTGGATGCACCTCAGTTAACGGATTATACGGAGGCCATGGTTGGGAATGTTTGCATTGCACGAAAGTCAACATGCTTGTTGGAGGCAATTTACAATAATTCTACGCCAATAGCCATCATTACCAACCCGAAGGATCAGACGATATTTGATCTGTTCCCTTCGCTGAATACAGAAAAGATTATCAAGACTTATAATGTAAAGGAATTGTTTGAACAAATAATTAAATACTATTAATAGACAATGAAAATCATCGGAGTTATCCCCGCCCGTTACGAGAGCTCTCGTTTCCAGGGCAAACCTTTGGCTGACATTTGTGGTAAGCCAATGATCTGGTGGGTGTATCAGCACGCCAGCCAAGTGAAGTATTTTGACGAACTTTACGTGGCCACAGATGACCAGCGCATCTATGACGCATGTGCCCAGTTCGACATGAAATGTATCATGACATCAACGTCACACCGCACCGGCACTGACCGTATTGGTGAAGTGGCAGAGAAGATACCTGCCGACCTCTATGTAAACATTCAGGGTGATGAGCCACTGATGGAGCCGGAAGTGATGGAAAAATCTATTCTTCCGTTTTTTGATAATCCTGAGCTTCAGGTGTCTAACTTGATGACTAAGATTACAGACCCAGTGGATGTGGTGAACTTCACCGTTCCCAAGGTAATTACCAACAAAGAAGGTATTGGTATCTATCTGACTCGTTCTACCGCACCATACCCGAAGGGAAGCATTGACTATGCATACTACAAGCAGGTATGTGTGTATGGCTTTACTCCTGCTGCTTTGAAGTTCTACTGCGAATACGGTAAGAAGTATGGCAAGGCCAAGATTGAAGCGATTGAAGATATTGAGGTTCTCCGCTTCATTGAAAACGGCTACAGAGTACAGTTCATTGAGGTAGATAGTGAGACCGTGGCAGTTGATACGCCCAACGACCTGAAGAAGGTGAACGAAATCATGGCCGCTAAGCTGAAGTAATGGGAAAATACCAGTTAAAATCATTTGAATGAAAACGTTTAAGATTTTTGACGCGACTCTACGCGATGGTGGTTACTATACCGATTGGGATTTTGACACCAAGACGGTTGACGCTTACATCAAGGCAATGAATGCTCTTCCGATTGATTATCTGGAATTGGGCTATCGCAACAACCCCGAGAAAGAGTATTTGGGCAAGTATGGTTATTGTCCAGTGAGTGTGCTCAAACATATCCGGGCCACCTGCACAAAGAAACTTGACGTGATGCTCAACGAAAAGAGCACCAAAGTTGAGGATCTTGACAGACTGGTAAAACCGTTGGTGGGTATTGTGGACATGATCCGTATAGCCATTGATCCCAAGAACTTTGACAGGGCGGTAGTTCTGGCGAAGGCTATCAAGGCTATGGGCTTTGAACTGGGATTCAATTGCATGTATATGAGCCGTTGGCTCAGCGATTATCCTGATTTCCTGAAAAAACTCAACCAATTGGACGGTATGGCAGACCTCTTCTGCATGGTGGATAGTTTTGGCGGTATGACACCGAAGGAACTGACAGATATAGTTAAGGTCGTTAGAGGTAATACCACTTGCCCTGTAGGCTTTCATGGTCATAATAATTTGCAGTTGGGTCTTATCAATACTCTGACCGCTATTGATTTGGGACTAGAATACGTAGATTGTACCGTTCTTGGTATGGGGCGCGGTGCGGGCAACTTGAATACAGAGTTACTGCTTACCTACCTGAATGCCCAATATGACTTAGATGTGGACTTCAATGTTTTAGGCGATGCTGTTCAAGCTTTCCAACCCCTTTGGGAGAAATATCGCTGGGGAACAAGTCTTCCGTATATGATTTCTGGAGCAAACTCTTTACCTCAAAAGGAAGTAATGGCATTGGTAACTAACCGTATCTACTCTTTTGACAGTATTGTCCGCGGCTTACAGAACAAGAAGGATAAGGTAGAGGACAATGCCAAGTATCCTATTCTGAATGAGCAGAAGTACGAAGATGTTATCATTATTGGTGGAGGTCAATCACCTATGGAACATATTGAAGGTATTACCGAGTTTATCAAACAAAAGAAATCTGTAGCATTGGTTTTTGCTACTGCCAGACATGCTGCAGCATACCAGGAACTGGATGTACCTAAGTATTTCTGTTTGGTAGGACGTGAAGCCAAGAGACTTGTTGAGAAAGCAAAACTGCCTTTCAAGGACAAGTGTATTCTTCCACCCTATCCTAGAAAGTTGGGAACAGATGTCCCTGACTTTGCTGTTGATAAGACCTTTGAGTTGGAGAATATCAAGTTCACGAAGCATTTCTATGATTCCTGTACGACAGTGGCTATAGAAACGGCCATCAACTTGTCAAGCAAGAACATTTACATTGTTGGTTATGACGGCTATCCGTCATCCATCCTCTCTGAGAAAGAGATGGCTTTGACTATTGAGAATAGGACATTATTTGCGGACTATCATCAGTTTACAGGAAATAAGCTGGAGTCGCTGACACAGTCGCTTTACGATGAACTTGAAGTAGTATCAGTATATCAATTATTTGAATAAATGGCGAAAGTAGTAACCTTTGGAGAGATAATGGTGCGCCTTGGGGCTCCAGATTATCTGAAGCTCATTCAGGCAAACCGATTTGATGTAAGCTATGCCGGTGCAGAGGCAAACGTGGTCGTATCACTGGCTAATTATGGTATAGAAACCGATTATATTACCTGTTTGCCCGATAATCCTATTGCAGAACGTTGCATTATGGATTTACGTGGGCACAAGGTTGGAGTTGACCATATTCAGCGAACGGGTAAGCGAATGGGTATCCTGTATTTGGAGACAGGTAGTAACGCACGACCTTCAAAGGTTTACTATGATCGCGAGGATAGTTCTATTGCCACTGTTGAGCTAGGTTCAATTGATTGGAAAGAAATCCTTAAGGATGCTGATTGGTTCCATTGGACAGGAATCACACCTGCACTATCAGCTAATGTTGCAGGGGAGTGTCTAAAAGCCATTAAGACAGCCAATGAACTTGGTGTTACTGTAAGTTGTGATATCAACTATCGTGGTAACCTGTGGAAATATGGCAAGACTGCTGCTGATGTGATGCCTGAAATGGTAGCAGGTGCTGACATCATTCTTGGTAATGAAGAAGATTGTGAGAAAGTATTTGGCATTAAGCCAAAGGATTTTGATGCGTCCAAAACCAATGGTAATATAGATCAGAACAGTTTTCTGAGTGTTTGCCAGCAAATGATGGAACGCTTTCCTCGATGCAAGAAGATGGTAGTCACACTCCGCGGTGCCATCAATGCCAACCACAATACTTGGGGTGGTGTGCTATATAATGGTAAAGAACTGTTGGAAAGCCGCCGCTATGATATTACGGATATTGTAGATAGAGTGGGTGGAGGCGATTCATTCATGGGCGGCCTAATCTTTGGTTTGCTTCATTATCAGGATGATTGCAAGGCATTGGAGTTTGCGACTGCTGCCAGTTGTTTAAAGCATACTCTAAAAGGAGATTTTAACTGGGTGACAGTTGCTGATGTGGAAAACTTGATGAGCGGAGACGGAAGCGGAAGAGTAAAAAGATGATTTTAAATTGTTCTTGTTTTGTATTATTTCTGTAAATACTTATTGTCCATTGTTATGCTTTTGTGCATTACACAAAGAGCGGCAGGTAAGTACATAGTTGTAGATTCATCCAAATCAATAGTTTCTCAATTAAGAGAGGAAAGCTGTGCTTACGAGATCAGAGACGATTTCAAGTTAGGTGGGCAAATACTAAAGGTGCCCACAAATTGTTCGCTTATATTTCGAGGAGGCAGTATCAGTGGAGGTTCAGTTGTGTTTAACAGCACATACTTAGATGGTAATGTTGATATATCGATCAAGCAAGGCGGAACAGTAAAAGGAAGCATCGTCAATGGAACAATTTACACACGATGGTTTAACGTAAAAGGTGACGTACTTTTTGTGCTCTTAAACTCTCTGTTGCCGGACAATCCGCATAAAACATATTGTATAGAGACAGGGGTCTATACCATCACTTCACCCTTGTTGATCAGAAACCTCTCAGATGCAGTGATTGATTTCCATGGCGCGACACTCATTGACGAGACACAAGGGGAGAGCGCTTTGCTGCATAGACCAAACCCGATGATTCATATCCGTACCTCACACAACATAGAGATTAGGAATGTAGAGTACAAGGTATCAGAAAAGAGATACTTCTCTAAGACGGGAACGGCAGTGATATGGTTGGGTTATGGAGCTAACGACTGGAATTCCGATATATATAATATTCGCTTGTGCAATATTACAGGAAAGGGTGACCTAGTTAAATCCGTGAAGGGGGGAACAAGTTCGAATATGCTGATTAGTGGCGTTGGAAATATGCATAATATCACCCTGGAGGATATCGTATATGACGGAGACGTAGCATCGCTCATCAATTTTGAATGGGGACTCTTGCCTTCTAATACCAAGACGTATAAGGAAAGGGGTATAAATCTTCCGAATCAGTATGGAATACACCCCTACAATTTGACAATCAGAAATGTCGTTGGGAAGAACGCGCCTAGTTGTACCGGCTACCTGCGTTTGTCATCTTGCTATAATGCAGTAATAGAAAACTGTTACGGATATAATGTGAATAGCTTTGTAATGCTCTATAACGGTGATTTCTCCATTTCGCGCGTCAACGGTTCAGCTATTGTTAGGAATTGCGCAAGTTACATTAATGAGGAATACAAAGGGAAATCCCTCTCTGGATTGCTGATATTCAACACCTATGTTGACCCTGTATCCTCAAAGAAACATACTGGAGAACTGGCTCACAATATGTCATATGTCATAGAGAATTGTGAGTTTCAAGGAATTCGTGGACTCTCAGGGTGTGGAATTCGTGTTCTAGGTGGTAATGGAAATGTAGTAATGACAAATGTGACCGTGAAGAATTATACTTTGGGGGCTAAGTTATCAGGTGCTGAAGGACACAAAAAAAATGGCGGTTTGTCTTTTAATAACTGTTTGTTTAATAACAACAATACGAGTATTGAGTTATACTCTTTAGATAATTGTGTGTTCCAAGGCTGCATTTTCAGAAGTAATGTTAGTCATACAAGAAAAAGAATAGAGAATAGCCAAGTTGCGGTGTATTCTGGCGTTAATGGTTTTTCACTACGGGATTGCGTGTTTGAAGATAATAGTAAACACAACAAGGCTCCGTTTGTGACATTTGAGCAAAAGGATAATGTGAAAGCCTTGATAGAAAACTGTTTATTTACGGGTAGTAAGGCAGACACGCCTATAGTCCTTCCTAAAACCGTGTCGTTGAACGAGTGTAAGATTAATTAAAGAAATATATGTATAAACACTTTTTTAAGAGAGTAATTGATTTGGTGATAGCACTATGTGCTTTGCCGTTCATTTTACTGATTATCATTATTGTTGCTCCTTTTATCTATTTTGATGACAGGGGGCCCATTTTCTATGCAGGAAAGCGTATAGGCTATAAAGGTAAACCCTTTGGGATGCTAAAGTTTCGCTCTATGAAAGTGAATGCTCCTGATATCCGGTTAGAGGATGGCAGTACTTACAACGGCGACGATGATCCCCGTGTTACCAAAGTGGGTAGATTTCTACGCAAGACGAGTCTTGATGAAATCCCCCAGTTTCTCAATGTGCTGACAGGAGAAATGAGTGTGATAGGAATCAGACCCGATCCGTTGGATTGGTTGGAGAAATACAACGAGCATGAACGTGTAATCTTGACGGTTAAGCCTGGAATTACAGGTTACAATCAGGCCTACTACAGAAACAGTGCTGATGGTGAGTTGAAGCTAAAGAACGATGTTTATTATGCAGAGAATATCTCCTTTTGGCTGGATGTGAAAATTTTTTTCAAAACAGTGAAGACAGTCCTGTTTAGAGAGAACATTAATGTATCAGAAGATAGGAAATGAGAGAGTTTGGAAGCGAACATCCAGCAGTCATACTACCGGATGGATATTTTGATTCGTTTGAGGAGCTGGGCCATTGTACATGGCTCCGTTCGGGCAGGGAGGCTTTACACTTGATAGCATTGTATGAGAAACCTTCAGCAGAAGATGGTGTTATATTAATGCCGGCGTATTGCTGCCATTCTATGATTCATCCATTTGAAAAGGCTGGCTGGAAAATCGTATTTTACCCACTTAACGAAGACTTAACAGTAGATATAGAGTCCTTAAGTAATTTATTGCTGAAATTTCTTCCCAAAGCGGTGCTGACAATGAACTACTATGGAGCAGCATCGACATATGATGCTGTAAACTACATTAAAAAAGAATATCCCGCCTGCATCTGCATTGAGGACTTCTCACATTGTACTTTTTCCATTAGAAGTATCTTCAATTCGAAAGTTGACTATTATGTATCCAGCATTCGAAAATCTGTCGGTGTCAGTGATGGCTCTGTTATTATCAGCCGGAATCCTTTGGACGAGTCATCTGTAAGCGATGAGGAAACTGAGTTCACAAAGACACGACGAGATGTACAAAAGCTGAAAGGACGATATGCTTATACTCACGAAGCCGGAACAAAGAATATTTTTTTGTCACAATTGAGAATGCAGGAGGTTGCTTTAGACAATTTTGATGGTGTATATACGATGTCGATAACCGCCCAACAGCAATTAAAGATGTTGAATGGCCATGAAATAGCCCTGGCTAGACAGAAGAACATGGAACATCTGCTGAGTCTTTTAAAAGGCAAAGTCCGGATGGTTCCGGGTATCGAGAAATATCTTGGCGGAGCACCATTCTCATTGCCTATACTTGTTGAGAATAGGGATGAAATTCAAAAGAAACTTGCTGCATCAGGTGTGTATGCACCAGTATTGTGGCCTATTTCGGATGAAGCTCGTAAGGCATGTACAATTTCAGCACTTATGGCTGATAAAATGCTGTCAATACCCATTGACCAGCGATATAGTTGGGATGATATAGAAGACATTGCAAAGATTATAATTACTGTTGTAAAATGAAAAAAATTATGATTGTTGGGGCATCAGTGCTCCAACTTCCAGCCATACTCAAAGCGAAAGAGATGGGATTGCAGGTAGCCGTTGTTGATTATGACCCGAAAGCAATAGGAATACAATATGCTGATGAGTATTATAATGCTTCAACCATGGACGAGGATGCTGTATTAGAGTCAGCCAAAAAGAGTTTGCCTGATGGCATTATGACGCTTGCTACTGATATGCCAATGAGAGGTGTTGCAAAGGTTTCCGATTATTTGCATCTTCATTCAATTCCATATTCTACTGCTCTTGTTGCTACTGACAAGTATGATATGATTAAAGCATTCAAAGCGCATGGTGTTCCGTCGCCATGGTATTATGTGGTGGATTCTGCTGATGGCCTGGATGAGATAAAAGACAAGTTGTCGTATCCGTGTGTTATGAAACCAACCGACAACGCAGGAAGTCATGGCGTTGTATTGGCACACGACTTAGACGAACTGAAAAGATCTTTTGAATATAGTCATAGTTGCGTTAGAAAAGGAACGGTTATCATCGAAGAGTATCTAGAAGGTGATGAGGTGAGTGTAGAATGTATGGTGGTTAATGGAGATGTCAATGTCTTACAGATAACAGATAAGTTGACTACGGGAGCACCTCATTTTGTGGAAATGGGGCATAGCCAGCCTACAAAGCACCCAGCAAATATAGCAGATGAGATTCGTAAAGTAGCAGTCGCTGCATGTAAAGCTGTTGGCATCAATAAAGGTCCCGCTCATGTGGAGATGATGGTAACATCGAGAGGCCCTGTCATGATAGAGCTTGGAGCGAGAATGGGGGGAGATAACATCACTACAGCTCTTGTGCCTTTGTCAACAGGTATTGATATGGTGAAAGAGACCATTAAAGTCGCTTTAGGTGAGGAACCAGATGTTAAAAACAAAATATCTAAAGGTTCTGCCATTCGTTATTTCAAAGTTCCGTATGGCAGAATAGAGTCTATTGATGGCGTTGACGAAGCCAACTCTGTTTCTGGTGTTAGTCAAATAATATTTACCAAGGGTGTCGGTGAACAGTCTACGCCAATTGAATCAAGCAATGACCGCATTGGTTTTGTAATAGCACAAGGCTCAGATGCAGAAGACGCAATTAAAATTTGCGAAAATGCAATGAGTATGATTAGTATAAAGATTTCGTGAATATCAACAAAAAATTTAAACATGAATTTGAAACTTAGGACTATACCCTTCTCTCCGCCAGATATGACAGAGCAGGAGGCTGCGCTCGTAAGAGAAGCGATTTTATCGGGCTGGATTACGACAGGCCCGAAGACGAAGGAACTGGAACGCCAAATCTCAGAGTTCGTGCATACTGATAAGACGGTATGCTTGAACTCTGCAACAGCAGCTATGGAGATGGTACTGCATCTGCTGGGTGTTGGACCTGGTGACGAGGTGATTGTACCAGCTTATACCTATACCGCAACGGCAAGCGTTGTTGCTCATGTTGGTGCTAAGGTGGTGATGGTGGATAGCCAGAAAGACAACGTAGAAATGGACTACGACCAACTGGAGGCAGCTATCACGGAGAGAACCAAAGTTATATCACCAGTGGATCTGGGCGGTATCGTGGCTGATTTTGATCGAGTATTTGAGATCGTGGAACGGAAAAAACATCTGTTCAGGGCTTCTAATGCACTTCAGGCAAAGATTGGTCGTATTATCGTATCGGCTGACTGTGCCCACTCGTTTGGTGGTATGCGAAAAGGTAAGATGGCAGGTGAAATCGCGGACTTTAGTTCTTTCAGTTTCCATGCAGTTAAGAACTTTACTACAGCTGAAGGTGGTGCAATGACATGGAAACTGTCTTTTGGTAATGAGGCAGTCCCTACGGATGTGGACTATATGCCAACCGTACCCAAGAAAGAGGGTGAGACTTGGAATGAGATGCTTTACCGCATTTCTCAGCTATTCTCGTTACATGGACAGAATAAGGATGCCTTGGCTAAAACCAAATTGGGAGCATGGGAGTACGACATCATTGGCCCTTGGTACAAGTGCAATATGACAGATATCATGGCGGCTTTAGGTTTGGTTCAGATGGAACGTTATAAGGGTATTCTTGAGAGACGTTTTGAGATAGTCCGCAGATATAATGAAGCTTTGAGAGACCTTCCTGTGTCATTGCTGAATCATAAAGATTTGGATCATTGTGGCTCTCATCATTTGTATCTTGTACGGCTTTTGGGCAAGACTCGCGAGGAAGTCAATAAGGTGATTGAGCTAATGGCGGAAAGAGGTATTGCCTGCAACGTGCATTATAAACCGTTGCCTATGATGACTGCATATAAAGCATTAGGATTTGATATTAAGAATTATCCAAATGCTTATCATCTGTTTGAAAACGAGATAACTCTTCCGCTACATACCAAATTGACGGATGATGACATAGAATACGTAATCAATAACTTTGTTGAGATTATATCGCAATGAGAAAATTGGACAACAATACGGCTGTATTTGTTGAACTGTTGAAAGCTGGACTTTGGGAACACGAAGTCCAGCTATCATATTTTGATGATATAGACTTTACAAGAGTTTATAATTTGGCATGTGAACAGTCTGTTGTGGGACTGGTAGCTGCAGGTATAGAACATGCCAAAGATGTAAAAGTTCCCAAGCCTATCGCTTTGGAGTTTGCAAGCACAACTATTCAGCTTGAGCAAAACAATAAAGCCATGAATGACTTTATTGCACGACTTGTTAATGAAATGCGGCAAGCAGGGATATATACCCTACTACTGAAAGGTCAGGGAATATCACAATGCTATGAAAAGCCCTTGTGGCGTGCATGCGGAGATGTCGATTTCTTTCTGAATAAAGATGATTTTGATAAAGCAACCTACTTCCTTAAGCCCCAGGCATCAGAAGTCTCAGAAACCGATGATTACAAATATCACCTGCCCATGACGATAGACAATTGGGTTGTTGAACTTCACGGAACTATGCGGGGTGGTTTATGGAAAAGACTTGATGGTGCTCTTGATGAAATTCAGAAAGGTATTTTCTATTCGGGGAATGTGCGTTCGTGGACGAATGAGGGATGCCAAATCTTCCTACCACGAGCTGATGAAGACATTGCGTTCGTATTTTCGCATATATTACAGCACTTCTTCCGTGGAGGAATCGGCTTGCGTCAAGTATGTGACTGGTGTCGGTTGCTGTGGACTTATAGGGACAAGTTTGATATGAGCCTACTGGAAAAACGGCTTCATGCGATGGGAGTGGTAACAGAATGGAAAGCCTTTGCCTCGCTTGCAGTTAACCATTTGGGAATGCCAGAGGATGCTATGCCTTTGTATTCTCCTTCAAAGAGGTGGGAGAAAAAGGCTGGACGTATAATACGTCTAATCCTTGAAACGGGGAATTTCGGACAGAATAGAGATTTAGCGTATCAGAAGCATTCATTTGTAGTTAGAAAAGCGATCACATTATGGAGGCTGTCTTGGGATAGTATCAGACAAATACTTATTTTCCCCATTGACCCTATTAGGGTATGGAGTAATATGTTTGTTTCCAGAATGAAGTTGCTAGTGAAGACATGAAAGACATGATTTTGAGACTGAAAGAGTTTATTGAGAATGAAGCACGTTCATGCTCAATGGATTATGGGTGTGTAACGCTCATATATATGTTTATCGTATGTGGGGCGGGCATGTGCCTTATAGAGACATAGAAGAGGCATTTGCAAGCATAAAAGCAGAAAGATGAAGATACTTGACAATCCGTTGTTGGACCAAGGAATATATTTGCAAAGTATTACTAAAATATTATCAAATATGAAAAAGTGTCTTTTTTTATTTTTTTTCATTTTCTCATTATTTGCTAATGCGGAAAATATATCTGTTAATGGTATAAATTATCGTATTTACGAAGGATCAGGTAAAGCAACAGTAATAGCAGGACAATACAAGGGCGATGTGGTGATCCCTGATAGTTTTGTATACAATAGCCATACATATTTTGTTGACTTTATACAAGGCAAGGCAACAAGTATGGTTGGTCAAATGGAATATGGTGATGGTGCTTTCTTAAATTGCAAAGAACTATCTTCCATAACGCTTCCTAAAACTACAATAACTATAGGAAGGGGTGCTTTTGAGGGTTGCGACAACCTGGAGGACGTTTATATCTACGCTCCAAGTTTTGAATATTATATGGGAGTAGGTTGGTTTTTTGAAAACCCACAAAATGTCACCTTACATATCAGAGAAAGATATAAAGCTTTTTATGATCATGTGAGTATAGATGGCGGAAATTGTCGTGAAGTAAAGTATATTGAAGGAATTGATTATCGTCTAATGTACATTGTTAATGGTGATAGCTATAAGAATGTGTGGTTTGAGGTAGGAGAGGCTACAGTAATAGAATCTGATCCACAAAAAGAGGGCTACTCCTTTTCTGGTTGGAGCGAGATACCTGAAACAATGCCAGACCACGATGTTACAGTAACTGGCACTTTTACCGTTAACAAGTATAAACTTATCTACAATGTGGATGGGGAAGAATACCAGTCTTATGATGTCGAATATGGTTCTCAGATAACCCCAGAGGATTATCCAGAAAAAGATGGTTACAAATTTTCTGGATGGGAAGGACTTCCTGAGACAATGCCAGCGAAAGATGTTATTGTAACAGGAACGTTTATCAAGAACAGGTTTAGACTAACATATATGGTCGATGGCAAAGAGTATAAGTATTACGATATAGATGTCGCTACAACAATTACGCCTGAAAATGAACCTGCATCAAAGAAAGGTATGACATTCTCTGGTTGGTCTGAGATTCCCAAAACCATGCCTGCGCATGACGTGGAAGTAATAGGTACGTTCAGCTGGTTGAAAAAGACAATTGACAATGTGGTCTATCAGGTGACTGACACCATCAGCAACTATTGCACTGTGACAGGAAACGACCATGCCAGCGGAGAGATAAAGATCTCTCCTGCTGTTGATTTCGACTACAATTATACTGTTACGGCTATTACTGACAAGGCTTTCTATGGGAAAAAAGATATAACAACGGTGGAGATTCCTGCAAAGGTTGCAAGAATCGGGGAGCGTGCGTTTGCCAACATTGACAAGCTGACAGACGTAACTATTTGGGCAGAGGAAATGCCGACAACGGATAGGACTGCTTTTGAGAATTCATATATTGAGGACTACGTTACGCTGCATGTGCCAGGGAGTGCGTTCAAGAAGTATAAGGAGACTGCGCCTTGGAAGAACTTCAAGGAGATTGTGGCCATTCCGGGAACCGAGGTTGTTCAGACCTATAAGCTGACCTATACTGTTGACGGGGAGGCTTACAAGACGGTTGAGGTTAAGGAGGGTGATGCGATAACTCCGGAGGAAGAGCCGACAAAGGAAGGATATACCTTTAGCGGCTGGAAGGATCTGCCCGAAACAATGCCGGGCGAAGATGTGACGGTGGCCGGTACGTTTACCATCAACAAGTATAAACTGACATACCTGGTGGATGATGCTGAATACAAGGTGTATGAGGTAGAATATGGATCCGCTATCAATCCCGAAGATAATCCTACTAAGGAAGGTTATACATTTAGCGGATGGAGCGGCATACCTGGTACTATGCCTGCAAGCGATGTGACGGTGACGGGATATTTCACAATTAACAAGTACACCATCACCTATATAATAGACGGAGAGGTGTATAAGACCGTCGAGGTGGAGTACGGTGCTGAGATCATTCCGGAGGACGCGCCTGAAAAGGATGGCTATGAGTTCTCCGGCTGGAGCTGGATCCCGAGCAAGATGCCTGCAGAGGACGTGACGGTAACTGGAAGTTTCATACAGACAAGTTTTGACGTGGACGGAATGACCTATAAGGTTAATGGAGATGAGGCGGTTCTTGTTCACGCAGATGTCCAGGGTGATGTGGTAATTAATGCAATCGTTATCATCAGCGGCAGAACATATAATGTATATGTTATCGGCGAGAATGCTTTCGAAGGCAACAATAATATTACATCGCTTACCATTTCAGATGGTATCAGGACCATTATGGACAATGCCTTTAACGGCTGCAGCGGTGTACGTTTCCTGAAGATTGGCAAAGATGTCCGTAATATCCGGAGCAAGTCGTTTGCGGGAATAGGAACGGCTTACGGCATGCGCAACAGGGCCGGAGAAGAACCGCTGACCATTGAATGTTATGCAGAGTCTGTACCCGAGGCCTTTGGAAACAGTTTTGATGGCGCACCAATAAAGTCGGCCATCCTGAAAGTCAATGATGATTTAGTCAAATCTTACAAGACCACATCGCCCTGGAATAGCTTCGGTACCATCATTGGATTCAACGAGGCCAAGGAAACCGGTATCGGATGCGTTATGGCAGACGAGTCAGGTGCAATGATATTCTCTATTGACGGTCGCAGGCTTGACAAACCGCAGAAGGGGATGAATATTATTTGGAAAAGCCAGGGCGAGATGAGGAAAGTTATGGTAAAATAGTGTAAGGCCAGCAGAGTGCTTCAAGGAATCGTTTGTTTTAAACGCAGGGGACTTTTTGTTTGACTCCGTCATGACAAGGGACAGATACCTGTCAGAATTTGGTTCTGGGCCTGATCCCAGTACTAAGTTTTGGGATAAAATGAAAGTACAATTGATAAATAATGAGCTATGATGTACATGAACGGAAAGTTTGCAGTAGATTATGATGAAGAGGTGTTGAAATTACCTGATGGGGAAGTGTATCACATCTATCAAGTGACGAGAATGGCCAAACCGGAAGGTGTGTCACCTGAGGAGATTGTAGATTTTCTGAAAGGATTTGAAAACCATTTAGATACTTTGCTCGTGTCGAAATACGGGCTGAGAGGAGTGTTCCCACACTTTTATATCCAATGTCCTTATGATGAATCGCTGGATGATTTTATTAAGCTTTTCCCGATGACATATATCGATGATATGAAAATTCTGCTATATCCTGAGGATAATCGTTTTGATTTTCAGGGAGAATGGCCTGATTATTTGTCATTTAAGCAGATGAGAAATGAAAGAGTGCTTGTTGTCAATGCAGAAGGGACAGAAGCAGACGAAACGATGATAGATTATTGGGAGGATCATACGAAATACAACTTCGCTGAATATGGATATACTTGCCCGGCAACAATAAAGGAATGTAAGCGAGAAGAACTAGACGGTGCGCATGTGGAAATAGTGGGACATCCTGAGATGGGGCAGTTTATAACACCTTTGTACAATGGCTTTAACAGGAGTCATTCGAGAAGGCCATTGTGTGTTAGACCAGAATTCTTGGTTGTGGCACCTTGAGGGTAATACGAGAGTGGAAAATAAGACAAGAAAATAGAGACCTGCCGAGAACGGCAGGGAACGGAAAAACTGGTTGTTAATGTCGTGAATTATTGAAGGTATATACAATGGCAGATACAAATGGTATAGGTGAAGATGGTGAGCGCTATGCTGCTATCAGACTTTCACAAAACAGAATATTTGAAGTAATTCAGTTGGGCGGGAAAGTTCCTGCTTATGACTTGATATGCAAAATTAACAACACCAATAAGCCATATCAGTTTCTCGTTCAAGTGAAGGCTATAGAAACACCACCAATTTATACAAAGAAAAAGCCTATCAGGATAAAAACGCCCGTACCTAAAGATAAATATGAAGCCCTTCAGAAACTTTCTCTTCCAACGTATGTGGCTGGAGTGGATGTTAATACTGGGGACGTCTATGTTTCTGCTGCTTTTAACCCCAATAATCAATATGGTGGTTCAATACCAACGAAATACCATCTGTCAAGTGGTAATCTTCTCAGGTCAAGGTGTTATCTTACCATGTTGAAGCATGATGTTATGACCTATTGGGACGGATTGGACATCAGAACATACAAACCTGCTTTCAACACTATAATAATATGAGTATTACGGAACAACAAAACTGGAGAGTGTTTCAATTGGCTGCTTCGGATATTAAGAAATATCTGCCAAATGCTGCGTTGGAACAGAATTCGTCTCCATATTGGGACTTCATCGTTAGAATTGAAGACCATGAAATCTTATTTGGTGTTAAAATAGTTAGGACAGATTATGCTCGGTCAAAATCGTATACTGACTATATAGATGTCTTGAGACAGCATGATGCAGAACAAAAACTGCCTATTGCATTGATATGTGTTAATGAGGCAAAGGAGGATTTAAGAACTGGTATTTTGCTGTCATGGCAATACAGAAGACCCTCGATTGATAGTAATGTGACTCTGAAACCATCATCAAGAGAGCGATGGAATTATCTAGTAGATGTGATTAAGGCAACAGCTTCGGAACACTACAAAGTTGGCGTTTTACATTCAGAGAATTGCTATATTAAGAAAACCATCGATCTCAATGTGACTGATCTAAATGGGAGAATATATATAGGAGAACTGGTATATTTAAGAAAGCTTTCCGAGGAATATAGAATGAATAGTCCCGTAGAAAGGACTCCTGAGGAACAATTTAATGTGCTACTAAATGGTATTCCTCGAGAAGAATACCCTTCAGACGTCTTGGATGATGCTATATTTGAGGCAATACAACAGACATTTGACGTAGAGCCTGTACGTAATGAGATGTTGATTCTTACAACAGAATTAAGGGATGCATTACGTTATAGAGACTATTTAAGAGGAGAAGTGAGCGTTTCTATAACACCAACTATTAATGATATAATGGATGTGGCCATCCGGCTTATGGGACAATTCTCCGTATTCAATGTAGGCATAGATTTATTTGTTCACAGCAATGAGGATTTACAGTTCTTTAATGGGCGGACATTTGCTTATAATGAACTTGCAGAAGGATGGATGGAACGAGTTATGGTGTTTAGAAGCAAACTTGCCGCCTACAAGAAACTAAGCGAGTTGTTTTGAATAAAAGGAGTTGCTCTTTTGTGTTTTGGTCGAAAAGGTGATACTCGAAGAGTGGAACCGCTGTGGCAAGGAATTACGGAATGACGAAATTATGAAATATACGATTCTACATATCTCAGATTTGCATAAAGGTAAGGATTGTCATTTTGACGATCTTCTGGATTCACTACTAGTAGATAGGGAAGAATATGTACAAAAGGGAATAAAATCCCCAGAGATTATCGTAGTGAGTGGTGATTTGGCAGAAGGGGCAAAAGGTGAAAATGCTGCTGATGTAATAAGAAAACAGTATGAAGAGGTAGAACAATTCCTTAATAGACTTACTGAGTGCTTTCTAAATGGTGATAAAAGGAGAGTAATCATAGTGCCGGGCAATCATGACATCAATCGAGAGGTGTCTAAGCAAGGAATGATCAGATCGGTGGATTCTCCTAAAGAAGATAGGATGAAGATGAGGCTCGGCGACCAGAAAGTAAGATGGTCGTGGGATGACATGTGTTTCTATCATGTTAATAACGAGGATGTCTATAACAAGAGATTCGAACTGTATGTTGAGTTCTATAATAGGTTTTATAATGGTATCAGGAGTATAACCGCTAATTGTGAGAAAGAAAGCTATTGCGTAGACATAGAAGAGTATAACATATCATTTGCGCTGTTTAATAGCTGTTATCATCTAGACCATCTGAATTACTCGGGGGCAATATGTCCTTCGGGTTTGACAGCGATAGGATTACAGCTTAGGGATTTGTATAAACTTGGCAGGCTGGTAGTTGGTGTATGGCATCATAATGTATCGGGACTGCCCACACAAAACAACTATCTGGATTATAGGATACTCCAACACATGATGAAGAATCATATTCAGGTTGGACTTTTCGGTCATCAGCATATGAGTGAGATTATCAGCGAGTACAAAGACCTGGCTATGGATAAGGATATGTTCTTGGTGAGCTCTGGCAGTCTCTATGGAAACGGGAAGGAAATGCCAAGCGGATTTTCAAGACAGTATAATCTCATAGAGCTGGATTTTGAAGGAAGTAATGTGGAGATAGATGTACATGTGAGAAGAGACGTTAGCATAAATCTATATGAGATACCTTCGTGGCAAGAGAGCGTGATAGGAACCTCGACAAAGACGGAGATTAAAAAGGAAATTAAACTAGCAGAACCGTCTTTTGAGGATGTGTTGCAGGCTATAGATAAACGAATTAGATCGAATAATGATTTTGAAAATGGATGTAAGCAATTACTCTCTTTGGGCTTAGACAAACCTAGGGTAAGAACTTATTTTGATGACTATCTTTCACGTATTGAGTCGCCACAGGTTAAAATAGAACTTATTCAAAAGCCAACAAACAATAATGAAGCCACAATGATACTCTCTGCAGCGATAGAGATGGGAGAAAAGACACTCGTACAGGAATTGTTACAGTTGCCGATTGTAGCAGAGGTTAAAGATGATGTTACATTGTTATATTTTAAGGAAGAAGCAGAAAACTTGTTGAAATATGGAAAGTACCCCCTTTAAAATAAAGATGGACAGTGTCCTTAACATATTGTGTAAGGAAATCTATGACTCTCCATTGTCAATGCTGCGAGAGAATGTCCAAAATGCTTACGATGCAATCTTGATGCGCAAGAAAGCTGAGGAAGGTTTCGCAGATGGCAATATTATAATTACCATTGAAGGAAACCTTCTGAAGGTGGAAGACAATGGTATAGGCATGACCTATGAAAATCTGGAAAACAACTTCTGGACGGCAGGTTCGAGCGGAAAAAACAATGACTTCGCCAGATCGGCAGGTGTAGTGGGGACTTTCGGTATTGGTGCAATGGCCAATTTCGGCGTATGTACAGACCTTCAAGTGATAACAAGGCACTACAGCACAGAGAAAACGATCTCATCGAAAGTCAAGAAGAGTCAACTGTCGGTAACAGAAAAGTGTATCATCTATGAAGATATGCCAACAAGACAGGAACCTGGAACTACTGTGATTGCCACACTTGACGAAAGCTCAATTATCACAATCGATCAAGCCAAAGATTATTTATTGCCATTTGTAAAATATATCCCGTTACCAGTTGTAATCAATGGAGAGTGTATTAGCCAAGCTAGCTATGTACCAGAGTTTGAAAACACGGAAAAGATATACTCGGCAAGGAGACAGGCCAATAAGAACGGGCTGAGATTTGACTGTCTGATAAAGCTACATAACGCTAACAATGTGCAGCCTCTTATATACATTAGTAATATATATAGGGCAGATAAACAGCTTGTAGGGGATGTACTGTTGGATTCGAGCATGCAATCCATTGACGGATTCAGGAATGGATTCGGACTCGCAGACGTACCATGTGTCTCAGAATTTAAGTTTGGTGGTGTAGTTAACTTGGTGACGCTTCAACCAACAGCAGGAAGAGATGCTCTGAATAGAGATAGCGTGGAATTGGTTGCCAATATTGCAGCCATTGCAGACGAGATGGTAGCGCTGGAGATCGCACATACCACAATGGCAGAAAATTGCAGAGAGTTTCAGCTCTACATACATGTACATAGAAGATACGACCTCTCGGATTATGTCCAAATAAGAAAGGCATCGCCAACAGGTGGTGACGATATAAGGATATTGTTGAAAGATGTCAAGGCCCAGATGGATGAAAAGCCTGTGTTGTACTATTTGGGCAAAGACCCAGTGGTGTTAGCAAACTATATAGGTGAGAATGTAGTATTGAAGCCTAGTGCAGATTATACAAGAAGGCAGATTCAGATGTCTGTGATTAACAAATATGGCATCAAACCCATATCTGACGATATCAGAGTGAGTGATATTATTGAAGATGACGAACAATTGTCGATTGCGGAAATAGGCGTGAAGGTAAATTTCCTTCGTGTTATAGAAGAGCAATATTTTATTCCAAATTGTGCCGTTTATTATGCCACGATATCCCATAGGATGTCTTTTTTTGTAGAATATAAGAATGACAAGCTCATTATTTATATTCATCGGCATTCGGATGATGTCAAAGCATTGGAGAGAATATACAACGAAAATTTCTTCATGCTAAAATCGTATGTCACCGACTTAATACGAGCAAGACTATATCAGAAATTTGCGGACTATGTACCGACAGCCAAAAGAGGCGGTACGGATGCCTTGTATCAAGCACTACAGAGAAAGCAGGAAGTGATGACCATTGAAAGTGGAGAAATGGGAAATTTCGACTTTTTGATGGAGGAGTATTCCAAAGGTGTTATTGACATAGATACTGTATTTAACCAGATGGTAAAGGTTAAGAACTCAGACAAAGAAACACTTAAGCCTGATAGCGTCGGTAGTGTCAATGAGGTGTTTAACCAAGGACAAGACCCCGGTATGGCAGAGAACCTGCAGGATAAGACCAATGGAGAGATAATAAAGCCAGGAGTAGTGTTTGATCCACTGCCACCTATTATCAGGTATGATAAAAATATAGAATATAAGATACTGAGAACAGAGGAAAATGTGCCTATCTTGCAGGGGTACAAATCATTTCTTGCGATTTCAGACAAGATGTTCTACGCGTTCTATGATTTCTTTTTGCAACCCCATAGTACCCGTATTATATGGAGTATGCACAAAATTATTTATATATTCACATTGACTTCGAACTCGTTAACGCTATATTATGATATAGATCTGACCGAGCCATTGGAAGAGAACTCAACTGGCGGTAGGGCTATAGTAACATCGACTATTATCACAAAGAACAGGATTTTTATACCGATTATTCCTGAGTTGGATCATTATTTTAACATCACATCCGGTAGTAGGAAGTTTTATGTGAGATTCGATTCGGTGAGGAAATAGATTATAACGACGAGCACAGGGAAGGATAAAGATATACTTAGAAAATGCATTATATGAAAAAGTGGATTTATAACAGGAATGGAGAGGCAGTAGCCTTAGACTGTGGGGATTCTGTATATGACCAGAATGGCAATTTCGCCCTTTGGATACATGGTCATAATCTGTATAATCAAGATGGTGAACATGTGGGCTGGACTGAAGGAGGCGTGTTTTACGATAACAATAATGATGTGATAGGTTTTACTCGTGACCACATACAGCATTTGCCTTCACATCCTGGGTGTTGTGGTACTCCTGGTATACCAGGATTAGAGTGGAAACCCGGAAGACCGGGCTTCGAAGGTGAGCCAGGGCGGCCAGGATATGGCGGTTGGTCTAGTATAGATTTTGAAGATTATATTGAAGAGTGTTGATGAGGGGAATAATATAGTGTTGTTCTCGACGGATGACAGGGTGGATAACCCTGTTTCGCTGTATGTTGCCACGAAGAAGAGCAATGAGCTTTTTGCCCACTGCTATTCAAAGTTGTATGACATCCCTACTACGGGTTTGCGCTTCTTTACGGTATATGGTCCTGCCGGTCGTCCTGATATGGCATACTTTGGTTTTACCAACAAACTGCTGAAAGGCGAGACCATTCAGATATTTAACTACGGCAACTGCCGTCGTGACTTCACCTATGTCGATGACATC
>JAEEGL013624165.1_pt1 | contig 50668 bp, 46 predicted proteins | sample 9134231 | NCBI WGS metagenome assembly JAEEGL01 (sample SAMN16246548, study PRJNA631951) | gut metagenome | biome: gut microbiome; feature: rumen; material: fiber-attached | host: Bos | place: Iran: Karaj | collected 2018-10 | reverse complement strand
CTTTTGTCGAGCTTCTTCAGGTAAGTCTTCATAAGTGTGCAGCTTATCCTTGAAGAACTCTTCAATTTGTTTTAGAGTCCACCCAAGGCTACGTTTCAGAGTAATGTTGTATTTCTTAGCAATCGCTGTACGCTCTTTGCTCAGCTTAGCTTCCATGGTTGCTGCGCTTCTATCAATATAGTTCGTAGCGAACTTCTTAAGTGCGAGAGGTACGCCACCTTTACGTTCAGGGATTGCATCAGAACCCAATCTAATCCATATCTGTGTATCAGAAATATTGGGAGCCCAATACGGTACATTTATGTTAAGGAGCATATTCAGGTCAAACGATACGTGATGGCCTAAATAGATAGGTGCTTGCGCAACTAAGGTATTCCAGATAGTAATGGTACGGATAGCGAGTTCGGGGGTTTCTTCCAAATCCACCAAGTAGGTGAACCCTGTGCCTTCGGAAGTGCACCATCCAAACTGGAACAAGAAGGGCTTATCATAGATATGATGAAGCCCTGTTGTCTCAGTATCAAGTGCTGATGCAAGTAGGACACCACGAGACAGTGTGCGATTAAAGGATTCTACCATGGCGTATAAGTGTGTTGTGTCTGTGATATCTACGTGGGTCCACTTACATTTAAGCATTTGTTTCTCCTATCCGTACCAAACTACCGTTTCTATTAATACGTGCCATTCCGAGTCGGAAACGTTCAGTAGGCATTACATCCATTCCGTTCAGCTTTACAAAGCTTCCACGAATCATCTGTGACATATACCCGTTGTAGGTATCTGCGTTCAAACCTACTGCTGCCATCAAGGAGTTCCTTGACGGACGTGTTTCTTGCTCCAGCATGAGTAATAGCTGAGGTACTTTAATGTACAGTTCTTGGAGTAAGCGTACGCCGTCGTCATCAATCTGATTGTATTTTCGCTCGTTTTCTACATACTCTTTTAGACGAAATGTGGGGTTGTCATATAGCGCGATCAGTAGTTGTGTTGCGAAATCTACATGCTCTTTCTTGACGACGATATTCTGATACGTGGCGTCGGTAGAAACTACATAACCTGCGACTGCGATCGCTAAGCGGCTTAGCTTTTTCCATGCTTCAGTACCAAAGATTTTAATGTGGCAATCATATGCTGCATTAAGTTCATTGGACTTCTGAATGATGTAGTTACCTACCTCTGTTGAGATATCAATCTGTTCAGCAGTACGGCTCCACACCCAACGTATACGAGCCTGATATGCCTCTGTAGGCATAGGTGTTTCAGGTGTCCAATACGGGTCGATTTGGGTGTTGCCCTTATCTCCAAGGATGCACATCAAGTCGTAACGTGCAATATCTTCTGCAGTAGGAACGAGCTCCGTGATAATTGAAATCCCATTCGGATACGATGCGATTGATTTAATCTCACTTGAGGATGTGCTTTTCACATTGCTCAAAGATATCATACGGACCATAGCCGGAAGGGTAAGCACTCCGGAAACACGTGTGATACGTACTTCGTTACTGCTTCGGATATCAGTAAGCTCTGCAGTAATATTGCTGTTACATTTACCAAACTCTTCAAAGATTATTAAGCCTTTGTGGTTCTGAGGAATCAAGCCTGCCTTGGTTTGCATACTGCCATTGCTCGTCTTATTGCTTCCTCCAATCAGTCCGGGAATAGTGGCACTGTTTCCCGCAAGAGATGTGAAGGCACCGAGTTGATAAGTCGTGCGCAGACAGTCAGCAGTACTTGATTTACCTACTCTAGACTCACCTACGATTATAGTGTCCAGATATCCTCTCACATTTTTAAATTGTCCTAGATTAAAACTGAGCACCGTGTGAAAGGAAAGGTCTATAACTGTGATAAGCTGGTCGTTACCATCATAGCCTAATAATCCTTTAACTTTCTGAACCAAGGTGTTTATCTTGGCTGCTGTATCTCCGGGAATGTCTTGGAACATCTTAAGAAGTTCCACAGTCTGCGGAGTTATCTTGAAGTTGCTTACGCTGTCATTCGCAGGAACCGCATTTAGTATGAGCATTATAAGTTGCTGTCCTTTGTAGGGATGCGGCACTAATTTATAAGTGCACATATACTTCTTTCCTGATTCTAAACGTGTACCTATAGAATAAACAGTGTACTCCATCGGCATTGTGTCGGTGTTCATCGACTCAAACATATCGGTCACAACGCCTTTGTATACAACTTCTTTGGCGGGCCTCGATAACTTCACATACTTTTCAGAGGTAGGAAGTTTGAGAAGCTGAAGCATATGCTTCTTGATGTCTTCTTCTTTGAAGCCGCCATCTATCAGATGAAGTATGTCTTGGACAGTGTGCTCAGTCATCTTCCATTCACGTACTTCTCCGACATCCATAACATCATTACCTTTGTCTGTGTTCTTCAGCTTCTCACCGATGATTTCGGTAGGCGCTACGAACTGTGTCTCAGAGATGGCTACTACCTGTACATTGGTACGAAGTAACTTACCAATATTCTTAGGCTGTGTAGCCTCTGCTAAGGTGACTAAAGGTAATGGACATTCAACTACTGCTTCATCCTTAGTGAAGAAAGGCGTTTCACGAATCATTTGTATCAGTGCCTCTCTTGTACCATGGTACTTGTTCCAGTAGTCTGTCATGTCTTCCTTGTCTTCCTTACAGATTTCATGGAACTTGGTACAAACTTTTACAGAATGGCAGTAGTCTAATAAATAAGTTGCAAGACGTTTAGCGCCCATTCTACCTGCATCATCATTATCGTACAGGATTACTACATCCCTATCTCTAAAGAAGACAGGGCTGAATGGAAGTGCTAACTCACCTCCGGTAATAGTAATAGCATTAAAGCCATGGCTGCGAGTTGTAGCCATATCTTTCTCGCCTGCACAGATACAGGTTAGTTTGTTCAGGGGAGTCTCCTGCCAAATATCCAACGGGATAATCGCACCTGATATTGCACCACGTCGACTACGAATCTTAGGATTACCTCCGGGGGTATACGTGCGCACGTCTATGAGTTTCCCTCGCATGGTTACGGGGAACATGATTGCATCCGGGGTAACATTTGCAATATGTAGCGCACGTGCTGTTTCCTCAGAGATACCGAGGGATTTTACTAAGGCTGCTCCGTCCTGATTCAGGGCAGTGAAGCCATCCCACTCTTCTAAGGTTTCCGTATTGTTGAATACTTTGGCAAGACGAGTAGCATCTCCATATGTTGTTTCATACAGTTTAGTAATGAATGAGATTTCGCTGTGCCCCTGATTGCATACTTTACAGTGGAACATTCTGTTTGTCAGATTGACATGTGCAGAGGGGTTTGTTTCATAATACTGTGCTCCACTGGGAGTGCTATGAGGAAACGGACAGCAGACTGCCGTTTCCTCGTGATAGCTATCATTCGTTATACCAAAGTAGTACTCGAAAAATCCCAAATTAGTACTCTACAGTTTCTGTTGCAGGTGCAGGCATAGCTCCGGACTCCTCGAAAGGAACTTCCTCGGGAGCAGCGTCTGTGAACTCTTCTGATGCAGGGGCAGCATCTGACTTTTCAGCCGCAACGATCTTAGAAATCTCATCATACTTATCGATAGGATAGTATGCTTCGTGAGAGAACAGGTCGACCTGTGCACGAGGCTGCTGTCCCTTGGTGTCGTGATTAACATCAACGACAATCTCTTTGTTGAGTACAAGCTTAGCAATGTCTGCAAGCTCCATAGAACCTACCAAAGGAATACCGCAAGCTGTCAAGAAACGAGCAATCTTGTACTGAACTACGGACGAGTCCGACTCTGAGATGATGTCGTAGATGCTGCCTACGGAATTACCTGAAGGGCCGATAAGGGCGTACTTAAGGTTTAAGTAAGGCGGCTTCTCAGAACCATCATCATACTTTGTTTTGGGTTTGCGCATCTCAGCTTCTACAATCTTTGCTTTGTAGATACCGGGAGCAGGTAATGCGAAAGGATTCTCTGTAGGGAGAGTATCAAACTGAATAGCCATATTATCCTCCTTATGCTAATAAAATTCCGAGCAATGCCTGAAGTGCTTCTAAAGGCAGGTCGGTCAGTTTCACATCCTTGTATCCCTGCTGCTCTTTGAGCATAGGGAACATTGTCTTCTTGCTTACATCTTCATCAAGAATCTTCTTGATTGTGTTTACATATTCAACACGCTGCTTCTCTAAGAGTTCTGCAGGGTCTGTACCTTTCTGCAAGTACTCTACGAGAGACTCAATAAGCTTTTCGGTGAACGAATAGATTTCACCTTCCTGTAATATTGCATATCTGCTTTTGATTACGCGTGCTACGGGAGCAGTACCATTCATTGCACCGGGCTTCTCCATGGACAGTACCAAGTCAGGCTCGTACTTAAGGTCAGGCATCTGCATTTCTTGTTCACCAAGAGATGCAAGTGTATGATCATCCTTAATCTCGAACCTCTCCTTAACACGTACGGTGCTGATAACATGAATCCTAGCATCTCTGATAGTGTTATAGATTGCCTGCTTTTCAGCAAGTACTGTAGGCTCACCCCATGCGGTATAGTTGTTGTAGCGCTTACCATCCTTAGCCTGTACCTGATTAACTAAGTCAAGTATGCCTCCTTTCTGCTGCCACATGTGCGTAATGCTGTCGTTGATGAGTACCTTGCCTCCGGATTCAACAGCATTGTCCTTGCATAACAGATAGTTGGACGGTGCGTAACCATGGCTGGGTAACAAGTCTACTTTCTTGAAGGGCTCACATTTAACGCCAGTGCTTAATGTAACGCCTTCAAATAAGTCCTGTGATTTGTTCTCAGTATCTATGGAGTACACATCTTTCCAAGATTTGTCGGCAAGGTAATATGCTAAGAGTAATGCTAATCCAGATTTACCACGTCCACTTAAGCCTTCAATTAAGATTGATGCTTTAGCCTGCATACGTGTCGCATCACGGAAGTTCAGAACTCCTGCAACATTATTGTTCGCCATTACGGTTCCTCCTTTCTTTGATAAAGTTTTTATAATCATTGAGCACTGCAGTTTCATTTACATTATGCTGCACTAATGAGAAGAGTGTAGCATCATAAGTTCCTTGCAGTACTACATGGATTATCTCTTTAGGTTTTACACGCTCAGGCGCTGTTGCAACCATCCTATCTTTAGCCTGCATATAATCGGCAGCAGGTGGATACAAATCCATAAAGATAGAAACATCAGCATTATCTAAGGTGATACCTTCTTTACATGCCTGTGTTTGACAGAGCATGATTCGGAACTTAGACCTTTGATAAGCCTCAATAAGCTTAGCACGTTCTAAGGGTGGTACATCTCCACAAATAAATCCTAAAGGTTCTTTGATGTAGGATTTTATGAGGTAGAGAAACTTCTTACTGTTACTGAATACAAGTACATGTTTCTCAGGGTAATCTTTTAAGTAATCGAGTAGCCACTTTATCTTAGGACTTGGTTTCTTATCAAGGTCTAACAACGCAGGGGATGCACATACCTGCCGCACCCGAACAAGGTTATCTAATACACTCTTCGTGATAATATGCTTATACTCAAAGTAGTTCATTAGATGCTCTATTGCTACAACTTGTTCCGGAGATGGTGGAAGTTTCACTACGGTAGGTGGTGACTCATCAGGTAGCCATTGCATAATCTCTCTACGCTTATGCTGAATGCATAGCATGTTAAGGTTCTGCTGTAATATTGTAGCCATCCCGGGCTTAAAGGATGTAGGTTGCTGTATGGATCTGGAACGCAGATAGATAGTCTTCTGCTGGAAATGGTCGTTGACAAAGCGCCAGTAACTCTTGTATCTGTCCGGAAATAACCAATGCAATATGGTCCATATTTCCCAAGGATAGTTAGGCGCAGGAGTTCCTGTGAGCGCAATTCTTATAGGGACTTTGATGAAGCGACACAGCTGTTCGGCAGTCAACGAGGCTCTGTCTTTCATGCGGTGCGCTTCATCAACAACTATGGCAGCAGGCTTCCATTCCAGCAGTATGTCCGTAACGGTATGCTGCTTCTTGGTGCCTCTGATTTTTTCAAAGTTAACTATTAAGGCGCAATCTTCAGAGACTGTGCCACAATCAAAGGATGTCTCCTCAATGATTTGTGCAGGCCATCCTGTCCACGTTTCCCATGCATCCTTCCAAACATATGTAAGAGAGTTTGGGCATACAATGAGAGTGTGCTTGATGCCTTTTTGCGCCAAAGAAGCACAGGTAGTAGGGGTCTTACCTGTGCGTTGTTCGCTAAAGTTTCCTATGCAGTTTTGAATAAACATTCGGTCAACGTCTTCGCGTTGATATTCTCGTAGTTGCATAGCTTACCTTTCAAAAACGTCTTTATCTAGTGTTCGTGCCTGTGGAGAATTAACATCATGTGCATTAAGTGGCACGTATGAATATACGAAGATTGCTCCGGACTTATCATTGTCCGTTTCCATAGATTTACCTAAGGCACTAATCATTTGTGCAGTACCTACGGACTTGTCATGAGTAGTAGCACGCTGAATAAGTTTACGCTGCTGTGCTGCTTTATACACTGTCAGCTCTTCCTGTATCATGTCTGCTACTCTTGGATCTCTAAGGAATGCTAACCACTGGTCTGTGTCATCAATGTTCGTGACCTCTGCAAGGTCGAAGTGTGACATTGAGATACGTTCTTCCGGGTTGAGTCTGTTATATTCATCCAGACACATACGCATTTTGACATCTGTAAAATCAATCTTCATACTGTACTACCTTCCATATCTTCATAGGATGTTTTAAAGAAGCGTAACACTTTCATCATCTCTTGGTACTGAGCCTCTGTAAATCTACGGGTAATATACCGCTCAGTTCCATCCATCTTATAATAGGTGGAATTACTGAGGTGTACCAACTGACACACCCTACGCACAGGTACATCAGACTTCCTAAGAAGGTACGCATACTCTTCTTTGGTTGGCATATAGTGTCGGTCATTATCCAAGATGCTAGAGATAACAGTATCTAAGACAGCTGTGTTAGCTCCCACGACAGCAGCTACTGCAATGATTAAATCGTACACCTTAATCGGATTAACATGTTGCCGAAGTAACTGCTGAAAGAGTTTGCAAAAGATAATCTCGTTAAGGCGAATCTTTTCTTCTTCGGTCATGATTCACCTCCGTATTTTTATCTTAGAACATCTTAATATTACTGTCAACTACAAGATATAGGGGCTGGCCTAAGGGCGGCTTACCTACATATTGTGAAAGACTATATACAAATAAAATGACGACATGCAGGATTATAAAGATTACAGTATACAGATGCAGGCTTGCAAGGAACTGTCGTTTCTTTGAGCGATATATAGCAGGGTAATAATCGTCCCGTGCAAATTTATATGCTTCAATGCAATCCTGAACGCTCATGATCGCCCAAGATATGTAAAGTATTGCTAGTATTACTATCCATACGTATTTCATTTCTTCTCCTTTCCTAAGGTCATTTGTTCAAAGTTACTAGCGTCTTCGAGCATATAATCCCAATGGTCGTGCATTGTTCTGAGAGCATCCTTAAGTTCTTCACGGTTCATCATAGCGAAGTGTGCTTGAGGTTCGGGGACACCTAAGATACCTGCAAGAGTCCAATAACAATGTGCGCGTACTTTGAGACTGTTGCGTTTACCGCTCCACAAGCTATCAAAATAACCGTGAGCCCTCATACGTAAGTTACGTGTGTATTCATCTGCAAGTATTCCGGTTGCACGCGGTGGTTTCTTTTTCTTTCTTTCCTCAGGTAATCTCGGGTATGTGCCCACCCTAGCACCACACTTATCACAACTGTAAACCAATCCTGTACCATAGTTACGTCCGTAGATCATGAATGTTGTCGTAAGTGAGACGTGACCGCCACAGATATTACACTTAGTTGGATAAGGATCGTAAGTCATAGGTGCCTCCTAAATAAAATTATTCACACTTTACTTTAATACCGTGGCAGATCCGGAACCTGAACTCCTGAACGGTCCCATGAATGTCGACGAATAGCATTTTATTCGTCGTCATTCTGGGCTCGTTCAGGGAGTGAGGCTTCCGGATCTGCCATGTGTTCAAGACTTTGTGTTTGTACCAACTTAGTTAGTACATCTGAATGGGTATTCATTCAGAATAAACTTTACTAAAGTGTGGCATATGTGTGCGCTTTACTTTAAGCGTCGTACTGCAGCTCAATGTCTCCTACGGAGACGAGCTGCATGTACGGATGAATGCATTTATAACATTGCGTGTGTGCTAACTTAGTTAGCAGCCATGTTGCGGTAATGTAACCTTCTAAAGCGTCACTTAATTTAAAGAATACCTAAATAGTATTTCTTAATTCTACCTTCTCCGATTTCTGTAATTGCTTTATTTGCAACTTTTATAGAGCTGAAGTAGATGTCATGTGTACGAACGCCCTGTTCGCCTAAGATAAGTATTGCATCTCTGTCATAGTTATATGCGAGATAGTAATGACGTGTTTTACCATCCCAAACATTTGCAGGGTCTGCAAAGTTTCTGAGCTCTGCTATAACTTTGAGAGTTTCAGCTGCGAATGCTGCTGCTTCTTTAGTTCTGAAGCAGTTGCCTAAGTTGTAGAGGTACTGATCTGTGAGGTTGTCGTTCCAACGGTTCTCAAAAACATCTCCTTCATCGCCAAGCTGATAGTAAGTTTCACCTGTCTCAGGAGTCCAACGATTATAGTCTTCTTCGATTGGCTCAGATTCAAGTGCTGCTAACTTAGCTTGTAACGATTTCTTCATTGCTTCGTATTCTGCACGTCGCATTGCGATTCCTCCTTGTGTATTTAGTCCCTTATAACAATATTAATGCGATGAAAAAAAAACAGGCGGATACCTTTAACCTAGTTAAAGGGGCTTCTAAGTGAAGTGATTAAACTTATAAGGGTTGACATTTTGAAAGGAGACTTTATGGGATAGTCGTTATCAAAATGTCTGGTAAGCAGGCAAGGTGTTATCTTGCCTTTATGCGCTACCATTTTATTACTGTACGTAGACCTGAGCGACCCTGGCAGTCGCCTCCTCCGCGTGTCCTTCCGCGGCTGGAGGCGCTGCAGGGGACCTCAGGTCTAGTGCAGAAACATCTGCTTATCATGACACTCTGAAATTGATTCAGAGGCTTGTATCGTAATACAAGGTAATCTTCTAGCGCATTTTATAGTTCTGCTGCCTTGAGTTGTTCGAGGTACTTGTTGAAGTACTCCGGTTCAATATAAGCGCAGTAGCCGACGACACCCATGAGGTGTAACCAATTCTGAACTGTGTGACATTCAGGTTTTGTAAAAAAGTTGTGTATGAGATTCTTAACAAGTTTCTTTTTGGCATGGCCTACGGTAATCTCAAACTTATTATTATACATAAGCCCGAGGTTCCAGTTTCTTCCGTTGAAACTGCCGTATCTTGTTTTCTCATCGTTAATGGTGTAGAAGCCAAAAAGAATATTCTTTATATCATTGATGACTGGGGCTATTTCAAAGGTAGTAGGGCTCGTAATCAGGATGTCATCTGCATATCTTGTGTAACACAGATGATTTACTTTACAGTACGTTGTAATAGCTTCATCGAAAGGCTGCATCACAAGGTTCGTTAAGAACGGTGACGTTGGCGCACCCTGAGGTAAAGTTTCGTCAAGTACACAGAAGTTGATTAGTCGATTTATAGATGTATCGTTTAATCGGTGTAGTATGGCATTATCGCGTATTGCACGATACACCATGTTAGCTGTGGTGCTTGGGAAGAAGTCTTTGATATCTAACTTTAAGAACCAACGTGCGTGATGCTTACGATGATACTCTAATGCTGTCTTGCAGTTACGATGTGGGGTGAAACCGTGTGCAGCATTATGAGGTAGGATGTGCAGCTCTTTAGTCAGTACGTGGAGTACTCGTTTCTGGAGTTGCATCAATTCTTCATCAGGTGCACAGAGATGTCTAGTGCCACCTCTCCGTTTAGGAATGTCAAATTGAATATAGCGTGAACTCATATCGTAACATTCTGTCTGCCATGATCTTTCAACATCTACGGCTAATGCAAACACACGTCCGATGCAATAGTCATGTAGGATAGCTTGTAGTTTACAGATTGCGATCCATTGTTTTTCTGACATTTGCATACTGCCAATATGTTTGGTTACGATACGTCCGAGGTTGCGTTCTTTTTCTTTCTCAAGTTGTTCCGGGGTAGCATTAGGCATGTATCTGCAGCGACTGTAGTAATTTATGTACATAGTGTCTCCTTTCTATGACCGGGGGGTGGCTTTAAATTTTATTTAGGAGTGGTACTTAAAAGATTACCTGTACCCCACCTTAGTAAAAAGTATGCCTTACTTCGTGTCGGCTGCAATGTTGACAGTAGGTCTGGGTCTTGCTCTGAAAGCATCGACTATGAAACTGTCCATGTTTACCTGCATCATGGTTCTATAGTCATCTCTCGACATCAACCATTTAACCATGTTTGCCATTCCAAAAGATACGATTGCTTTGACTGTGTAGACTACACTGAGTTCTACACCGCACGCACTCTTAGGTGTTGCGTCCATGGCTTCTTCATGTGTGAAGGCCATGGTGTTCAGAAGTTCTGTTACTTCAAAGCGGTTCTTTGCATCTGCAAAGTAGTGCTGTGCATCTACTAAACGCATTCTGAAATCTAAGAAGGCAGCGCAGTTTGGATTGAACTGATTAGCTTTTACGATTTCACGTCTAAGGTCGATGTTATCTACACATAAGATGCAAATTCCGTTGATTACATACGGAGGAGTAAGTCCTTCGGGATGTTTGTAAACCGTAATTTCCGGGTTGATTGCTTTCATTGCAGCTTCACAAGCATCGACTTTGCTCATTCCGATGTCACTGTCGCAGAACATCTGATTGGTGATATTGTGTGCTTCTACGGTATCGAAGTCATAGATGTGGACTTCAGTGATACCTAAGCGTGTAAGCTGTTCGCACACGTGGGAACCGATCGCTCCGCAACCGATGACATTGTATGCGAATCTGTATTCTGAGGGGTCGAAATATTCTAAAACTTTTGAAGTGTCCATATTGCCTCCTTATTTAATCCCAGTCTTCAGGATAGCCGTAACCGTAGTACTGACGCATGTACAGCTGTTCATAATCATGTTCAGTCTTTGTTTTAGGCGAACGGCCTCTTTTTCCTTTTTCTTTTACAACAGCTTTAGGTTTAGTGCTTGCTGCTGTTACTGTAGGCTGCTGTATTATTGTAGGCATAACTGCAGGTTTTGCATAGGTTTCTATCTGTGCTGCAGCCCATACATTTGCAGTTACATCCGGAGTAATTACGAGGATGTCTTCATTTTCGTAGACTACGTTTGCTTCTACGTCAAAGATGGCTTTCCAGATATCACCTTTCTTATTCTGTATCATGAAGATAAAGAAGTCTTTAACGTTTGTGAGGATATTTTCCTGATAGGTGGTATCTGTTCCGGAAGGTGTTACGCCCATGTTTACGTGTGAGTGTCCGTGTACTCTGAGCTTGTTGAATACATTATCGGGCAGAGCCATTAACCACTTAGCGTATTCTGTATCGTCTGTGGTTACGGTTGCTGCACTGATTATCTGAGGAAAGACGAACACATCTTCAATAATGTACGAACTATCAGTCTTAGTAGCGGTGCAGTGCCATGCGACTTCTTTATCGCAGGTTGCCACGAGTGCGTTGATTTTTCTCCATGCTGCTTCTTCAATTTTTAAGCACACCTTCTCTTCTGCGGGATGTGAAAATTTATAGGTAAATGAAATCTTGTCTGTGGTGTTGTTAGCCTTCTGAAACTGTTCCTTTAAAAGGTCTATCATTTCTTCAAGGCTCTTCTCATTTAATCTTATACTATGCATTGTTAGCCTCCTGTGCTGCGGTGTAATTGTTACAATACTGTTCAATAGTAAAGAGTTCTCCGGTTGCTAATTTCTTGAGACAAGGGATACGTTTGTAAGAATCTGTCATGAGTTCTTCTTCTACAAACCTACGAACTACTGCGGTATCAGTTAAGTTCATGCCACTGAATGCAGCGATTATCTGTGTGATTGCAGCTATCATATCATGAGCGACGAGTGCTTTCTTGATGTAAGGCTTGTTGTCTCCCCAACAGTTGTAGTACTTATGATGAGGATTAGGGATACCCTGAAGAACAATGTTGGTCGGTGGAGCCCAGTAGTAGATATCATTGTAACGTAAGTCGATGTCAACACCTGTGTCAAAGATGAATTGATAAGTCTTATCTATAAATACTTCTTTTAACAGGCTTCTGATACTAGGGTGAGCAGTGTTACAAGGATTAGGGCGAGACGAGTTGAGCATCAGTTCCATGTGCTTAGGTTCAAAGTATAATAACGGTGTCTTGTATGATAAGTAGATGGCATTGTTGTCACCTTTCTGAAGATGGGTTATGTTAGGTGTGATGCTGGTTAAGAAGTCTGCAATCTGTTGCTCACGTTCGGTTGTTCCTAATGTCATAGCTTCTAAGAGATTGAGCTGCGCATTGCGGAGTCTACCTAGTGCGTCTTTGTAATCTTCTTCAATGTTTTGTACACGACGCTGTGCCTCTACTACTGTTTGTTCAGCAGCTTTTGTAATGTCTTTTGTGGCTAAGGTTGTGATTGTTTTGACAGCTTCTGCCATACGTGCAGCGTTGAGCTCATTTAGTTTAGCATCGTATATCTGATGTACGCAGTTGTTGACTATTTCTGCATCTGCTTCGGCATATCCTTTTACAAGGGCTGCAAAGATTTCATCGTTGTTTACGAACTCTTTATATCTTGTACACTGTGCTAGTAAGGCTGCACTTATGCGTGAGCAGATCTCAGTTCCGTAAAGATTTGTTAAGATGATGTTTGTGACAAATACTTCGCCTTCATCATTAACGAATATTTTATCGTAACAGCGCACACGGTGTACAGGTGTTAGCGTTAATGCCGGAACTGGGATAGTAGAAACTTGATAGAATGATTCACGTGGTGCTCTTTCGCGTTGTGTGAACGCATCAAGTTTAGCGCAGATTTGTTCTTCAAGCGCTTTGTTTGTGGATGTGTTTATAATGATAACATGTCTGCGTGAGCGGTTTCGAGAATCGTTCACAATGTAATTGTTTACAAATCGGTCAGCGGTAGTTTCGATAGGCACGTCTTTGGGAAGTACGTAAGATTTTACTCTTACCTGTGCGTCTATCTCAAACTGTAATTCAGTAGCGCCTTCATAAATTGGAAACATCAACCATGAGAATGCATCCTGTACATCATATGTAGTAAAGGGGATACGAGATTTGTACAGGATTGTTGATACTCGGTTGTATGCTCGGGCACATGCTGTCTGAAAAATAGGTGAAAGATTTGTTGCGATTCGTTTCCAAGCCATAGTAAAGTCTCCTTAATAAAAAGGGCACCTCTAAGATAGAAGTGCCCAATACATTGCTTACTGTGCTGAGTCTGCCTTAACAACTGCGATAATCATTGCTTCGGATTCATCTGCGATGCCGAGGCCTTCAAAGGTGTTGTTGAGGTCAACAGCGGGAATAAGTGAACCGTTCAAGTGCATTGCTGTACGGTCGATGTTGATACCCTGTTGAGTGAGGACGTTTTTTGCGTTGTCCTTAGGGTTAACCATAACGGTTTTACGCTCTGTGTTAGTACCAATAGTCAATTTAATCATGTTTGATTCCTCCAAAATGAAATAGGTTGCGCCCCCTATGTGCTAGAGGGCGCGTGATGATTGTGATCGGACTGTCAATTATTCCTCAGTGTCAGCTTCGTCATCAGCTGTCTCTTCAGCTGTAACTTCCTCTGTAGCAGCCTGTGAGAAAATGAGGTCTGCAGAAGGTGTGAATGCCTGTGTAACTGCCTCTGCTGAAGCATTGATTGCTGAGAGCATAACGGGCATGAACTGCTTAGCTGCGATTGCTGCCTGACCGTATTTCTTCTTGATAGCCTTGAGAGTTGTTCCGATAGGCTCAATGATTACTGCTGCAACCTTGCCATCGATAACTGCGTTACCGCAGAAGCCGAATTTGCTGAAGTCTGCTGATTTACAGCCCTTTGTGAGCTTAACTGTGTAAAGTGTGTTGCCCTTCTCGTCAAGAAGTGCGTGTCCGTCTGTACCTGCATCCTCAATGACAGCCGCGGGGATCTCTGTTGTTACTACAACGACGTTGTTGTTTACGTAAATTTCCATTTTACGTTCCTCCTTATAATAATGTAGTGAATGTTGTATATACAACGCACTATGCGTTTGTATCGTTTAGATAGTCAATGCGTTCTGCAACGCTATCCGGTAGATGTGTCTTCAAGATGTTGTACACTGTGAATGTAGGGAAAAACAGTGCTGTTTCATCCTGAGTAGAGATGTGTGAGTTTGCAAGAATGTCTTTGATTGCTGCTTCACATGCGAATAAATGCTCAAGCTCTTCATACTCGATTGTAGCATGTACTACGTTTTCGGGTGAGGGCCTGATTGCTGTGCCGTCCTTGAGTAAGTGATCGTACCGTCCATTTAAGATTCGTCTGTAAGTAGTGACGTGGACTCCTAAGAGCGCTGCCTGTTCTTCCTGTGTGAGCCTGCTGTATTTAGGATTCTCTAAACGCTCTTTACAGGTAAGTACCATGGCTGCTGTGACTTTAGGTGTATTAGCCATCTTCATTCTCCTTTCTCCAAGTGTATCCACCTGCGGTTCTACGTTCGCCGGATATGACTTTGCTTATTGCTGACTTGCTGATGTTGTTGTCTTTTGCTGCTTCTGTCACACTGGCGTACACCCTACCATCGCCACGAACAACCTTTTGATTGTTAGTTTTTGTTATGAGTCCTGTTCTGTGTGCGTGTAAGGTGTTTTCTGAGAACGTAGTCCATTCTAGGTTGGTTACATCCGGGTTTTGCTTATTACCGTCAATATGGTTTACGACGGGTAAGTTCTGAGGATTGGGTATGAAGGTTTCTGCTGTAAGGATATGGACACGTTTGACTTTGCAGTGTCCATCTTTATATAAGCGTACTATCAGATAGCCTTTGGAATCTACTGAGGTAGTCACGTATTGGTCAGTGAGTAGACTGAGTATCTGTCCGTGAGGATTAATCTTATACTCATGCTCGTATCCTTTAATAGGTACGAATTCTTTCTCTTGGTTATAGAAGTTAGTCTTCATCAATAATCACTCCTGTGATTTCTCCGTCCTCTATGAGATATTGCGCAGGTCGTGTAGTACCGTCTGCTTTATCAAGTGTGAGGAGTTCTAAGAAGGCGATAGGCATCTCGTTGAGGTCAAAGTCCTCTACAAGCTCTCTGTTTACCTTAGGCGGTAAGCACCATGTAGGGAGTTCGGCTTCAGCGTTCTGAGGCGCTTCGATTGAATGGGTTGCTGCTACGTATGCCATGATATCCAGTACGAGTGCGATGAGGCAAACAAGGATGATGGTTGCTGCGAAGAGATTGTTAAGAGTGATTGCTATCATAGTGTGGTCCTCCTTAGGGAAAGGGTCCCCTCCCCTTTAAATTTTTCTTGGGGAGGGGGAGGTATTGTTGTTTGATTATGATTTATACACATTTTATACCCTACCCCCTGTCGGTAGCAATGTTGACATGGACTGAGGTAGGTCTTGTCGCAGGTCGAGTAGTGTTATGGGTAGTGGCAGGGGATGCAAGGGGATGTGCCCCTTGCGCTCTTATCGTACGAAGTACGATAACGGTCGCGGCGTATCCCACTGTAAGTGGGATAGGCGGGGCCGGGTAGATGGGTCGATTGGGTGATGGTAAATCTGGTCCGGCATCGCCGGATCAGATTCGGTTACTTCGTTCGATGTTACGGAGTAGATCGCGAAGCGTCAGCGGAGCGGTCTGTTTACGAAGGCTTGCGATGCTTTTCTCGAAGAGAAAAAGCATCTACATCAGAGGAGCCGAAGCTCCTCTGATGTTTGCTTTACAGTGCGCCATTGATGATAGCGTCGAACCCGGTAGGTTTGGTTACCTTGACGTTCTGGTAAACCTTACCGTTCTCGGGATTGGACTCGGTGAGCAACCACACCGTGAGTTTAGCACCAACGAGAGACTCTAACCATTCAATAGGGTCGGGGTTCTCACCGTTTGCGTACTCAACGTCGAGCTGTGTGTTGATGGCACCCGAGATATACTCGAACGCTTTCTCACTAACGATGTTGAGGAACTTGATACAGTTCCCATTGATAGTGAACTGAATGTAAGGCAGGGATGTATCATCGCCTTTGAATACCTTAGTAACGATTGCACTGTACTCACCGTCGGGAAGTACTACGTTCTTTGATTTAACTGTTAAGTCGTGTGTAAGCTGGAATGACATATTGTTTTCTCCTTTCGTCATTGCGAATATGATTAATAATTACACCCAAAGAATACAGAACAGATGAGCAACTAGGCTCACCTGCTCTGTGTAGGGATGCGAGTTAGTTGACGTACATTTGTAAGCCTTCGCTACATGCTGAAACAGGAACCACGATATCTTCCAATCGCTCGAAGTGGATTCTTACGGGGTCTGTAATCTGTTCGCTTGTATAGGAATCAATGTTAGAGATAGAGATGCCGTGTCTCCATGACTCCTCGCAAGGGATGTTATGCTCTGTGTAGAACTTGCAGTTGATGTAAGCGTTAAGCAAGTCATATAAAGTTTCATTAGATACACTACCGGTGTAGGAATCTACATGTGTGTATCGTGAGTAGAACTTGGTGTACGTACGTGACCACTCTTCCCTACCCTTCGATGTCTCAATGATACCGTGGTTCATACCCTCACTGTATGTAGCAGTGGACATCTCTGCATCGTAGTCCATACTGTACAACTTGTCACGTACAATCTGAGGAAGCATAGGACTATTGATGAAGGGCAGTAACTCACGTGCGTGCAAGCGGATGAGATTGAAACAAGCGTCACGCATAGCACTCTCTTCAGTACGGATGGTACGCTCGTATCCCCACGCGTCCAACTCTGCACGAGAGTTAAAGTGTGCGGATAGAGTATTGATAACTGTGCAAGCGATTCCTTCCATGTTGCAATAGGACATGACTTTCTTGATGTCGCTTGATAAGTACTTAGTCTTGATTGTTAAGCCGAGTAACTTAGGACTGTGGACAACTGACCAAAGCCTGTTGTGTAACTCCTTTTTATCGGAATATGTTTCAGTTGTATGATACCCATTGTCGGTACGAAGAATCTTTACAACTGAAGGCATGGTTGTGTAGTCGAACTCAACCACTGTGATTCTGTTGCAAACCCTAGTCTTATTGGGTTGATTGTTTTTGTACTTCGCTTGCTTTGCCTGTGCCTCTGTTCTTTCAGCACGTCTTCTAGCAAGGTCTTTGAGATATACTTCTCTTGCGTTCATGATGTTCTCCTTTCCCTCAACTACACCCACGGATGCTCCAACAACTGTCTGATTTGTAGTAATGTTATTCATGTTACCTTCCTTTCCCCGCATTGCGGATGAAACTATTTATTATTTACGGCGTCCCCTACATCACCGTAGAAGTTCCACGTTTGGTAGTTTCAAACGTGAGAACTTCTTGCTGTGTCAGTCAAGGACGATGCTTGCATCGCTGGAGTCTGTTAACAAACTGTAAAACTTTCTCGCGTTCTTTAGAGAAAGATTTACAATTTGTTAACAGAAGCAGCGAGCCGCACTAGATGATTATGTTTGACGGAGCAACTAAGGGTGCGGCGAAGTCCTTGACTTACAAAGCGTTTCACTTGGCGTAACGACCGTGCCACTGAGTAGAGTAACACTTGCATGAGACAGGGAGTGGTGCACGTGCTGTGTTTACAACAGTGCGTGCAACGCTTATGTGAAACCGGTGATAAAATGTAAGCACTTACAGGGTATAGTCGGCACATTGGGAATGCATACACGGATGTATGCGTTCCCTTTGGGACGACTCTAGCCTGTTATGTGCGCACTGGCAGGCGGACGAGTAATGCTTCACACGATGTGAAGCATATACGGATAGAGCGCTGCGTAGCTCACGACAATGCGGGAGCGTCGTGAGACGGAGCATCACTTGCTAGGTTTTTAAGCTAACACCTGGTAGTGACATCTAGTATTGTGAGGCACGTGTATTGTATGTGCCCACAATACTGTCACGGGCTACGCCGACGGAGTATCCGTATTATTATACAATAGTTTGCATAAATATACGAGCTTAATAATTTATGATGAGATTGATAACAATTTAACGAAATCCCCTTATCGGAAGAGGGTACTTTGTTGGTAAAAAAATTTTGTATACGCTTTTGTATACTCTTTTACCTATATATATTATTATTATATAAAAGGATTTATATAACATATGTTATTTTATTACCATATTAATAATATAATATATAGGTGTATACATATATAGATGTATACTCTAAAAAATTTTTAAAAAGTAAGGTAAGGCTCAAATCGATATAAAATGTCAAAATGAGGAAGACCAAATTGAAACTAAGTTCTAAATTTGAACCTACGTAACCACGACTTATGCATACCTATGCAAACTTGCTGCGTATATCTATTGGGGTAAATGAGTCGCTGAACGCAGGGGGAGCGCGACTAGGTAGGGGTGGGTTTTAAAATGAGTATTATATGTCATATAGGTATGATATAAAATGCTGATGGTTGTTTGTTTGTTTGTTTTGCATTAGTAAACATTCCCACCATCTACCCAAATAAAAATATTGCCAACAACCGCATCAGCATATATAATGAAAATACAGGAGGACTTAAATATGAAACTTACAGTTGTTATGTCAGAAGACGGTATGTTCACAAGTGAACCTACTACAATTATGGAAATCGCAAACCTTGCTTGCTCAGGTATTACTGCAGCGGTCCACACCGCCAGAGAACAGTACCAAGACACGGATGAGGCAGAGGCCATTGATAAGGAACTCTTTGACTGCCTCAACCTTGCCTTCTCTAAATGCCTTGAGAATGCATTCCCTCAGTTTGAACTTCATCCTGAGTTAACTGAGGAAATCCTGAAGAAGGAGGACGAACTTCTCAAAGCTAAGGTTGCAGAAATGGAGGCCGCCGATGAAGCTACTGCTGATTCTAATCTGTAGCCTCGGAGCCTTAGGAATCTTAGTGGGCACCCTTGTTTTAGTCGGTGCTCTCTCCATTAAATATCTCAGGTTACACTAAACCAACTATGAAAGATTTCAGAGTATGCCCCCGATGTGGGAGCCCTACAAAGAAAAGTATAGCTTTCAATGACAGTGAGTCAGAGTTCTGGATGGAATGTACGCGATGTAACACCTACATCAATACGTACATTCCTCAGCCTCACCAAAGCAGCGTCCACATGGACCCACACACCTTCGTTGGTAACTTCGGTGGTTATGGCACGGGTAAGACTCTGACGAGCCGAGAGGAGCTGTACAAGCATATCTTCACAACACCTAACGCTAACGTCCTCATCGGAGCCAACGTATCTTCCCAGTACGAGCAGACTATCAAGAGGGATATTGAGGCAGATATTCCCAAAGCCTTTGTCAAGAGCGTCAATACACAGAAGCAGTTCATGGATCTGGTTAACGGAGCGAGAATTATGTTCCGTCCATTGGATGACGTAGACAAACTCCGTTCTTACAACCTGACCATGTTCATTATTATCGAGGCATCAGAGGTAGACCCTGAGGCATTCGTACAGCTGAAGACTCGTCTGAGAAACCTTGCAGCTTCCATACCGGAGCGGGACGAGGATGGCAACATCATCTATGACACACTTGAGAATGGCTTAGAGGTTCCCCGAATCAAGGACGTTTGGTGTAAGGGTATCATTGAATCCAACCCTGACTCAGGTTGGGTACGGACTGAGGTGCTCTACGTTTCAGATGATATCCAGACCGCAGGACATGTGACTGATGTGGTCAACGTGGCAGATAATGTTAAGGATGCCAACATCTCCAGCCACATAGCATCCACGGACTGTAACGCCTTCCTGCCTCCCGGGTTCATTGACCAGCAGTGTAAGAACAAACCGGGGTGGTGGATTAAAAGGTACATCTTCAGTTCCTTCAGTTATTCCGAAGGCTTAGTATATCCCAATGCGGTTAACTGTGTAGTTCCGCACTTTGAGATTGATAAGTCTTGGCTGCGACTCGTAGCTTGTGACTACGGCCTTAGTGATGAGTTCGTGTACCTCTTTGGTGCTATAGATGAGAAGCGAGGTAAGCTCATCATCTATAAGGAAGCCCACACTAACAACAGGAGTATCGAGGAACTGGCTGATATCTTCTTTAAGGAGACTGAGGATATCCCGGCAGGTGGCTACTACACCATGCCTATCCTTGACCCTAAGTCCGGAGCTAAGCGAGACTACAATAAGAAGACGCTCTATGACCACTTCTTAGATTACGGAATTGCATTTCAGCCGGGACACATCAGTATCGAGGCGCGTGTCTTCAGACTTAACACCTACTTGGAATCAGGTAAGGTGGAAATCATGGATACCTGTCCCTACCTTATAGGAGAGCTTATGGACTATAAGTTCCCTCCTAAGAAGATAGGTGACGCTTCAAACCGTGCCTTAGATAAACCTGTGGATAAGAACAACCACGCTATCAACCCCTTGGAGTGGATGGCTATGGCGCTGCCTGCAGATCCTGCCAAACTCATGTATGGTTCCTTTGACCGATACGGTCACGATTTAAGCAGATTGGATGACATGCATGATGACGATGGCAAGTGGTGTCCTCCACAGCTCAGAGACGACCCGGTATACGACGTATATGAAAGGACGGAATGGTAATGATTCAGATTATAACCACACTCATAATTTGTGCAGCTGTAGTTGCAACCGCACACATTATTTCGCACGCATGTGTTGAGGTACACATCCATCACACAGGTGACGTTCCTCAGAAGGACATAGATTTAGAAGCTATTCAGAAAGCTATTGAGGACGATAAGGAAACCGTCCCCAACTTTGCAGATATCATACAGGCCATTAACCACGATTTCGGAGGTATAAGCAACGATGAAGACGACATTGAATGAGAAGCTTCTTCCGGACTGTACTTCAATCGCACAGCTGGTAGAAAACTTCAGGGTTGCTAAAGCAGAGTACGCTGAAGCACAGCGCAGAGCTCAGAAGCTTGATGCAACTGACCGAGGAAAACTGTGGAAAGCCGTTAACGCTACTTTCCCTAAGTATCAGATTCTCCCCGACACAAATATGGTTTCTCGTGTAAAGAACAACTTGTTTGCCTCTGTATACACAGTAGGTAAGTCAGCACGCCTGCTGCCCACATCAGAGAAAGACAAAGCAGTTGTTGAGCAGCTTAACATTGCGCTTGAGAACATTTGGGCTACTTCCCATGTAACCCGATACCAGCGTAAGGCTGGAGAGCGTGCAGCCCTCCTCAACTACGGTATCACTCAAGTAGGTTGGGACAACAGCATCATTAGTGGTACTCAGGAGACATTCCAAAAGGGTAAGATTGTCCTTAAGAATATCAACCCGCTGCACTTTATGCGTGATCCATTTGCTACAGGAATAGAGACAGCATCTTGGTGCGTAACATGGGACAGCTTCCATAAGTCAGCGCTCCTTGCAAACCATGCCTACGCTGCAGCCTTTAAGGAATTCCTTGCTACTAAGGTTTCTGTAGTCGACGGTTCAGGCGCAGGCATTGAGAACAACACTGACCATGTATCCAAGGATGCACGTAATCAGAAGGATTACTACACCGTCTACACATATTGGATTAATGACGCAGGCCACATCCACGAGATTCACCTCGTGAATAATGAGTACGTCCTCTTATGCAAGAAGGATATCAAGCCTGCTACATTCCCATTTGCAGAGCTCTACTGTAACGAGCCCGCAGGAGATTTGTTTGGAACCTCGGAGTGTGCTAAAATTTTTAGTAACAATCTCGCCTATAATATAATGTCCTCCATCATACTTACAGCTGAGTATAAGAATCAGCGCCCTCCGAGGTTTGTTAATGGAAACTCGGGCATTAATGTAGCCACATTCGTAAAGCATGGTAATGATGCAGACCGTACTTTCGTAGTACAGGGTGATGCATCCAAGGCCGTACATTACCATCAGTTCCCTCAGCCTACACAGCAGGCCGTACAGGGCATGGCATTCTTGGCAGCAGATACCAAAGATGTTACCGGAGTTGATGATAGATACACTGGACGTGACACAGGTTCAGTGCTTACTACTGGCGGTATCGAGAACATGCTTGACCAAGTAACCATGATAGATGCTCCCAAGGTTGAGCTCTATGAGGATTACTGCCAGCGCTTGACAGAACTGATTGTGTACAATTTCCTGCACCACTCAGGCCCTCGTACATATTACACACAGGACCCTAAGTCCCTCACATGGAAGACCGTTGAGATTGATTTTCCTCATATCTCCCCGGAAATCGTCTTCAACTATGAGGTGAGCATCAGTTCAGAGCTTCCTAAGAACAAGTCGAGAGTGGAAGCCATGGCTAATCATCTCATGGAAATGCAGATGCAGTATCAGGGTCAGGGCATTGATGTTGACCTGATTACCCCTGAAGAGTGGCTCATGATGCAGGATATCCCGCTGCGTGAGTACATGCAGGAGCGTATGGGTATCCAGCGAACCCAGAACTGGACAGCCATGGTTGCTCAGGCAGTTACACAGTACGCTGGGCTTGTTGAAAAGGGCATGGGCCCTGAAGAGGCACTCGCTGTTACAGCTGATACCATGGCACGACAGTCACAGTCATCTCGACCGGATGTCGTGGAGGAGCAGGCAGCAGCAATGCAGCAGCCCGGAGCTATGCAGCCCGCACCCGGAATAATGTAAAAATACAGGAGTTGTTGGTAAATGTGCCAGCAACTCCTAAATTTTGTATATTTTTTGAAATTTTGTTTGACACACTACTATATGTAGTGCTACATTATAGATGTAGGGAACCATCCCCCTCGAAGGATGTGTTTGTTGGTGACAGCCGCACCACTAAGAAAGGACACGGTTTGATGAGAGATATCAGTTTATTCGTCACACCTTATTCCGCGTCGGATGAGGGAGGCGCAGCCGAAGGAGCAGGCGGCACACTTGATGCAGCAGGGCTCGACGCGCTACTTGACCAGATGGGCAATGGCGGTTCCGGCGAAAACACAGGTAACACAGACGCAAACAATCCTCCTGCTGAGAACAAGCAGGAGCCCGCAGACCCTCCTGCAGAAGGCGACGGAAACGGTTCCGAGAATAAACCTTCTAAAGAAGATCAGCGCAACTTCGCATTCGGACAGATGCGAACCGAAATCAAATCACTTGAGAGCCTACTTGAAAAAGTAGCCAAGGCAAACGGAATTGAATTTACCGATGCCAAGGACTTGAAAACCAAGCTGACCGATGCTGCTATTCAAAAGATGGCAGAGAAGGATCACGTTCCTGTAGAATTACTACAGAAGCTTGAAGCACTTGAGGCAGACAGCAATGAATTGAAGCGCCAGCGTCTTCAGGATGCTGCAGCTGTAGGATTCCAGAAGATCATGGACACTTATGGACTGACTACAGACCAGCTTAAGGATTTTGCTGTAGAGCTTGAGAAGCAGGGTAAGAACCCCTTCACACAGGCCATTGATGTTGTTGCAGAGTACAAGATGTTACACTACGACGATATACTTAAGGCTGAGGTGCAGAAAGCAGTTGAAGCAGCGTTGAAGAAGGACAGTGCGGCAAACGAGTCCAGTACACAACCCGGACAGCAGCAGGGAAGTAATGGTGGCAGCGGCGACAAGATTGATACTGTTGCAGCCTTAGACACATTACTTGCCGGTATGCCTAAATAAATATCAACAACACAAAACTTTGAGGAGGAATTGAAATGTATCTGAATTCGACAGCAGATATTAACTCAGTCGTTAACTGGGTCAATGAGCACGGACCGGGTATGATTAACCCCGAAGTGTTCTACAGCAAGCAGTTGCTTGACACTATCCGCTTAGATGCAAATCAGTATTCATATTACAGATATGCTGATGAGATGCCTATTCAGGAGAAGGCGGATAAACTCATGGTACGTAGATGGGCACCTCTCCGTGCACATACAGTACCTCTTACAGAGGGCGTTCCCCCTGTATCAGATAAGGGTTCAGTAGAGAAGTACGAGATGGAAGCTGACCAGTACGGTCGTTACATGGAGTTCACCGACAAGGTAGACTTCAAGGTAGTTGACCCTGTAGTGGCTCACTACTCCAAGGAGTACTCCATCGTTGCAATCGAAACCCTTGACTTACTCGCACAGCACACACTTCTTACTGTTGCACAGAAGTTCTTTGCAGGCGCTGTTCCCAATCAGGGTTCACTTAGGCCTTGGTCTAAGCCTACAATCGCTGACCTCAGACTCATCGGACTGTCTCTTAAGAAGCAGCTCGTTAAGCCTCGTTCAAACGGTAAGTTCCATGTGCTTGTATCTCCTGAGTTCACCTACGACATGCTCGATGATGAGTATGTACAGAACTACATGAAGATCAATCAGACCACAAAGAGCATGTACGACAATGGCGTACTTATTCCTTTGTTCGGTTTTGACTTCTATGAAGTTATGAACTGCCCTACAACTTGCACTTATATGAAGGCAGACGGTAAGTACTACTTCATTCAGTACAAGGAGGTGGCTCCCGATGCTTCTGCAGATGCAGGTTACACCCTCGCTAATGATGGTACGACCTACATCGAGTTCAAGGAGGTAGAGGTTACAGCGGCTGCTGCAGCTATCGCAGCAGGTTATGAGAACGACTCTCGTACAGGTAAGCCCGCTTCCTACATCCCTGCACATACTGACTATGATGCAGGTGCTGAGGCTACTGTAGCTAATGGATTCTCAATCCTTAAGGTACAGCATACTGTCATCCTTGGTAAAGACGCTCTTGCAAGAACAGGTCTTGCAGGTGAAGGTAATGCCAAGATGTATGTAAAGCCTCTCGGCTCTACAGGTGTGCTTGACCCTATCGATCAGAGACAGTCCATCGGATTTAAGATCAACAGCGTAGGTTTCGGTTCAGTTAGAACTGAGGCTGTTGTTGACTACATCAACGTACCTACCCAGCTCAATGTGTAATGAGCTGCGTGGGTGCGCCCACGCAAAGGAGATAAATGATGGCTAATTCTAGTCGAAAAACACAGTCACTGGCTGCCGCTGTAGAAGAGGGTATGCAGAAGGAGCTCGTACATGAGCTGACTCAGAAGGTAGAGACACTTAAGAATAAGCGTCTCGCGTGTGCAGACTATTACAAGGCCGAAAAGAAAGTGACCGTACAGGGCTCTCCCATGTATCGTCCTTACTTCGGCAACGTGATGGCAATCATCCTTAACGGTATTGCAATACACGTACCTCTTGATGGACAGCAGTATGAAATTCCCGAATCTTTTGCAGCAGTTTTCAGAGAACGTATTTCTCGCATCGATGAGCAGCGAAACATGCGCAGCAACATGGCTAATGTCGCAGCAAATCATGAGTCATACGCTGGAGAGAAAAGCCTTATCCACCGTGTGTAATTCCAACACTTAGGGGACTGGATTAACGTCTAGTCCCCTATTTTATTTGGAGGGACTATGCTTATAACAAAAGTACAGCAGCTGTTCAATACCACCTTAGCAGGTGAGAGTTTGTCTATAAGAGAAATGCTCCCTTACTTAGATGCAGCTATTGACAGTATTAATGCAAAATTAAATACAATTTACCCTAGCTTCTCAGACATAGATGTTACCGCTGCAGATGCGAAGTATGACTTCTTTCCTGATAAATACATCAGGCAGGTGGTTATACCCGGTGCTGCTTGGAAGTTCTACGTTATGGATGAAGAGGGTTTATCTACAGCACCTCAGTATCAGAAGGACTTTGAAGAAGGCAAGTTCTTAATGATGCGCGATATGCTGTATAAGATTCCTGCGGAGTATCAGTCTGATCCTGAAGCAGGAAGCATTATTGGTGCAGAAGACAATGATACGCTAGGCTTCCGTGGCTTAGTGTGTGACATAAATTAGGAGGATGCTATGGGAAGATGGGACGGCCCTACACATAAGCCTATTAATCCTGACCCTTTTATACAGAAGTATGGGGTTACAGATGAGGAAAAAGCGTACTGGAATGGTAAACAGGACGCTCTTAAATATGACAGCGAGCCTACCGTAGGCAGTGACAAGGCTGTTAACAGTAACGGTATTGCACTGGCACTTGCAGAAGCCATGGATGCACTCACAACTGCTTATCAGACATACTTTGAGAGTAAAGCAGGTGGTTTGAGAGAGACATCTATTGAACTACAGCGCACACAAACCGCAGTTGAAAGTGCTATTGTGCAGTTGCAGACTGTATCAGATCAAGTTAATAATGCCTCAGAGCTTGCAGATACTCGTGCAGAGCAGGCATTATCCTACAGAAATGCCGCTGCAGACAGTGCTGCTGCCGCAGAGCAATCAGCAACCCGCGCATTCAATTCAGCTGATAGAGTCTCGGAAGCTGTGGAACAGGCTGCAGAAGCTACAGAAGCTGCCGAAGCTGCTACACAAGCTGCTATTGCCGCCGCAGGAACCATCGAAGGTTACGCAGAGCGTGCAGAGCAGGCCCTTATTGCAGCAGAAGCTGCGCAGGAAGCTGCTGAAGCCGCCCAAGAAACCGTTGAAGGCGTAGTTGATACTGTTGATGCAGCGGTTACACAGACTCTAAACAACAAGTCCGATGCCGAAGCCGCTGCTTCTGCAGCTGCTGGTAGTGCGCAGGCCGCACAGACATCGGCAACAAACCTTGATTCCGCAGTACGGACCGCAACTCAGGCTGCTACAGCTGCGACTCAGGCAAAGACGCAGGCAGAATCCGCTGCGACACAGGCAGGCAACAGCGCTACAGCCGCTGCTTCCAGTGCCTCAGACGCAGCAGCCAGCGCTTCGGATGCAGCCGATAGCGCTTCAGATGCCGCAGACAGCGCTACAGCTGCAGGTCAGTCAGAATCCTCTGCATTAACAGCCGCACAGAATGCTGCAGGTTCAGCTCAGAGCGCTTCTGCTTCCGCTGAAGCTGCCGCTCAGTCAGCCGCAGCCGCAGCTGCTGCAAGTATTGCTCTTGCAGGTGTGTTCTTTGATGCGGATTTGAGTGGAAACATTGGCATTAACTGGGAAGATGAGGAGGATTAACCATGGCAGGAACAGTGCTTTTTAAGAACACTGCTAGGAATGCACACCGCACGCGTTATGTTACTAACGTCGACAATTTTTCTTCCGGTATGCGGTTCACAGATGCACCACACGCCGCAGGCTATGCTAAATCTATTGTTAATTTCGACATTAAAAATGATGGTGAATGTCTTGTTCCGAGGGGTGGCCTACATATGTTAGGTGACTCCTTGGAAGTTTCTGCAGTTTTTCCGCTGCATGACTACTGTATCCACCACGCTTCCGCAATGTTTATACAGGCACCCTCAGAAACCTCTGAAGATGTCAAGCTCTGCAAGTACTACATTGTCGGAGCTTCCACTGAGGTTAATGGAGTGCGCAGTTTTGACTTAGCAAACTCTTATCTTGTAGTCGAGAATGCATTTAAGCTTGGTGCTGAACAGCCTGAGCTTGGTATTTCCGGATACGACGCATACAATGAGTGCCCTACTCCTATTGCAGGAGCACTCACAACTAAGCCGTGGTTCACAGAGCTGCAAGGCTTCCGCACAGCTGACGGCTCCCTCAGTGACAACGTTGCACGTGATGGCATTTTTACCAGCTTGGAAGGCAACACATATGTATTCGTACACACAGCTACGAAGAATATCCTTGGCAGGCTTGTAGCGCAGTTTAAATCTACTGCTGCTCCCGGACATCTATCACAGGACTGGGGCATCTCTTGGTGGGTTGAAGAGGTATCTCCTACAGAGATACAGCCTACACAGGCCATGAACTATGGCTACAATATGTGGAAGGACAATCCTTACTCCTTTGTAAACACTGTTTCCGGTACAGGCGCTATTCAGCTTACAGGTGTTATTCCGTACGCTGAAGATGGCACACTGCTCCTTACAGCACGTCCCGGTACGCCTATCATCTTCAAACTGTACTACAGATATCCACAGGCAGATGTGGATAATGAGGATAAGTATCTAGTGCAGTGGGAAGTTCAGGATTTGAACAATAGCGCAGATCCGGAAGTAATTAAGAAGGTTCGTGGCTCAACAGAGTATACTCCCGGCAGTGATATTTCATTTGCATATACGCCTTCTTACACAGCCTTCTCAATTATTGTACGCTTGTACAAGAAGTCAGAGATGGCTAGTCAAGACGCAGAGTGGGAGAGCGACCCTACCTTACAGGCCCTCATCACCAAGGATGAGTACCTTACTCCTAATCAGGTAACTACTCTCGCATCTTACTACCTCACGAGCAATGCAAACAGCACAGTGCTTAACTTGGATGCAGTTGCATACAATGTCGCTACTGCTACAGGTATGTGCACATGGCAGCAGCGCTTAGTTGTGTGGGGTGTTACAGGAGCTAAAACCACACTGTTTGTGTCTGAAGTCAACGACCCCGGGTATATGCCCTATCCTAATAACTGCGAAATATTCACATCCGATATCATCTGCGCAGTGCCTTACTTGTCCAGTCTCTTAGTGTTCACTAAGGATGCGTTGTATAAGCTCACATACAATGACGATGGCCTCTCGTACACCTCAGAGTGTATCCAGTCCAGACTCAACATGGAGCCCGCAGATGCAAACACAGTGCTCGTGGTACAGAACATGGTGTACTTTAAGTCCGGAAACTTCTATTATATGATAGTTCCAAACAATCAAAATGGCGCACAGACTACACAGCTTGCACCTGTATCTCGTGCAGTGGAGCAGATGTTCAACAGTCTTCCTAAGGTGCTTGCGGAAGTTTTGAACAGTGTGTACAATTTTACCGCTGACTCTTATCACAATCCTATTCAGCTCACGTTGTTGGACTACTGTACTTACGTAGCTAATACGCAGGTACGTAACGTGTATAAGTTACAGTGCGCTGTACATGACACACATGGTGTAACACATCAGTGGATTGTTGATACTTGCCTCAACTATGATACGGTACTTAGAGCGTGGACAATTTACCTCTATCAGGCAGGTCCCTATCGTATGTGTGTATACACTCCTTCTGCAACTGGAGAGGTTGTATTCGCACACCTTTATGCGTTGGCAGGCGTACTGCGCACATGTGTAGTACAGGCTGATAGCACTGCGCCTAACGATGATTTTCCTTTAGACGTTCATCGTGAGTTAGGTAACTGGCAGTTCATAGATACAGGTTACAGAGACTTCAGTGAGAGCCTTAAAAAGCGTTTTAGAGAGATACAGTTCAGTGTCAACGTCTTGAACAGTCAGCACCTGTATTTCCATACAACCTTTACAGTTGATGACGTAGACACCACATCAATGTACAGATACGTGGTTACGCACATAACGGACCCTAACGATCCTAACTACGGTGATGCGTATGTTGACCGCGTGCTCGATGAAGAATTGCAGACTCCTGCGCTCACAGAGTTCGATACGTGGGAGCTTGACACTGCCGCCTTCCCCGACATCACTGTACATAAGGTTCGCTTTAAAGTCGCAGGCAAGGGATATGGTGGCGCAGTACAGCTGCTCAGCAAGAACGAGCTTCCATTTGAGCTCCTGTACATCAACTGGGTTTACCGTGTTATGTTTGCACGTTAGCATTGACTACTATATATAGTTTGTCCTATACTAGATTTAGGAGGAAATCTCAATGGCTGAACAGTTTACACCGATATATATTAATAAAACCTTAAACTATAAGTCGCGTGAAATCCTCTCTGCAGTGGAGTTCAACGCTCTGTTGAATCTCTTAATCGCACAGGGAGATAATAACGCACGTTGGTTACAGTACTTACAGACGGAGGGTATTCCCGATGCCATTGCAGACATCAGTGTCGAGCAGTTGCAGGAAGCTCTTACAGAAGCTGTTCGTGCTGAAATTGCAGCCCTTGCTGCTTCAGTTGTCAACAAGACAAGTGCAGCACTTAACAATCCACTCTTCTCAGTGCTCAACTTGGACTATCAGGCCAGTGCATTGAGCTTTAAGGATTTCTTAGATGCCCACGAGATTGCTGGCGACTTCTGTGTAGCCACTGCTCTTGTTGGAGCATCTGCGGCATATCCTACGCTTGCACAATTACAGGCTCTTAAAATTGCAGGGCACGGTATGAACACCGTTGGTAATGATGGTTCGTCTTTGGAGTCCTTGAGTTATGATGCTGCCTATGACATCATGGACCGAGCTGAGGACTACATGGCTGAGAATTTTAACGCACCCGGTGTATTTGTATACCCCGGAGGCATTCAGAATGAAGACGTTATTAATGCCGCCGCTGCCTCTTATAAGTATGCAGTAAATATTCAAACATCAACAGAAGCAGTTGATTCAGAGGCGTTTTATGAAGAAGACTACACTGCTACGCTTCCGGTATTGCGCATAGATGCCACCCATACCATTGATACCGTAGCTGTACGTGCTGTAATCGATGAAGCACTTGCGCACAACAAGTACTGCATTTTGACGGTAGATACCAGCTCTATTGATTATAGTGCATCTGCTCTCGCAGATGTTCTTACCTACATTGCTGCGTGGGATGCTGCAGAGTTTACAACTATCGGCAATGCTATAGCAGCTTGTATAATGACTATCAACAATAAGATTAGAGCGCTTAACAAACTCTTAGGTAACGTTTCACTGACAGCGAATAATGCTTGGACAAAAGCTGTACAGACAAACGCTAAGTTAAGCACTTGCTACGTAGATAACAAGAATGCCGCTGGTACAGAAACCGATGACCTGTGGTTACATTGGGAAGAGGAGGAAAACAATGGCTAATTTTGCAGTACGCCTAAAAGACCTATTGAAGATAGGTTCAGAAGTTCTCAATACTACTGCACATACGCTCTCAGGTGCTGTAAATGAGCTGAAGAGCGCTGTAACAGAAGCTAGCGAAAATGCTGCTGAAGCAAATGCATTTGCTGCTACTGAAAAAATTAGTGCGCAAATGCGAGGATACAACTTGATTCCACTCATGGAAGGCTGGTGCGGGCAGGTAGACGTTAACTCACAAACTAAGCAGGTTCATTGTACTGTTAATAGTGCGGGACGTGTAGTGTTAACAGGAACCCCTTTTCCGAATAGTGCTTATGCTATACATGTAGGAGATATAGCGCTCCAAGCAGGAAATTACACGCTTATCGTTTGGAGCATTGATAATTATCCGGCCTCCTTTTCAGTATTGAATGTAGATACTGGCGTTATTATTAGAACAGTCGCTGCGGGTAACAGCGGTACAGGAGCCAAGTATACTGGAAGCTTTGTTTTAGACACAGCTGCTCGTGTGCGTGTGCGTATATCTCACGCAGGTACGAGTTTTGCACATGCTCCTGCATACGCAGTTATGTTGGTGCCTACTGCTGTAGCTTCGCAAGTCACCCAAAACGATATACTGAATCTACAGAATCGTAATGCCTTAGCGGAAAGTATAAGCAGTGATCCGTTACGCGCTGCAGTAAGAGAGTTCATTCCTTTAAATGCCTTAAGCAACTTCAGTGCTGCTACTAATATGCCGGGTATAGTTTGTTATGGTTTTTCGATAACAAATCATATTGGATTGATAAAACTTCCTGTAGGTTATGCACAGATGAGTGCAAGGGGTAACCATCATCCTAGAGTCATCGGTTCTGTTTTGTATACTGCACAGACTGGAGCTACAGGACAGTTCACAGTGTCCACCGGACAGTACGACATGATGGTTTTTGACGATATGATTGTCGTGTACTCAGGAGATGTTGTCCTTCCTGTGCCCGCAGTGTTGTTTGCAACAATCGGACACTAACGCTTAGGAGGTATTATGGGAGCACATAGAGTTAATTTAAAACAACTTTTAAAGATAGGTACTGAAGTATTGAGCACTACTGCTCAAACAATTTCAGGCGCTGTAAATGAACTGAAGGCTGCACTCACGAGCACCCAGACAACTGCTGATAATGCACTTACTACAGCACACGCTGCTGATGATCTCGCAGATGATGCATATGTGCGTGCAGGATTACTTGAGCCTCCAATAGGTACGGCAGGAGCATATATTGTAGGACATGCTACGTCTGAAATCCTAGCCCATTTTGGGACCAGCACCGCAGATACATATGGCCTCAAGGTAACTTATAGCGGCGGCTGCAAATGCTGGGCATTTGGAGACGGCACAAACACAGCCGCTATTACAAAAACTTTGTTTGAAGTTTCATTACAGAGTAGGCAGCGTTATTACGCGTCTTTTAAAGATCCGACCAACAGCCTGTCTGACCTGATGTTTGATATACGTAATATGAACGCGGCAGGATCTCCTATTATTGCTAGCTTTACTAGCGCATCCCCTTCTGGTACGTTTATAGCGCCTGCCAGTTCTGCTGGAGTTATACGTGCACGTGTTGAAGTTGTATTTATGGCCCGCTTTAATCATTCCGGACCTCCCATAACGTTTCTACCAATTCTTACAACTCCACAGGACTTTTCTAGCAATCCTGCTCAGTTGCTATCAGATTACTATAATAGCGCCGGTGATGCAGAACCTGCATCCCTTCCGGGATTGCGTGAAGCTGTTGGTAAATTAAAGACGCAGCTAGCTGCACTCTCAAATCCTGCTACCTTCGCACCTGCAGGCACTGCGTTCACAATGCTCGGAGTGGTTACTCGTCATGAGCAAGGAGCAGATCCAATACTACATGTAGCATTTTTTGCACAAAACCCTGCATTAGAAGCCATACTAAAAAGAAGTTCTTTTCAAGTTACAGGCGTGCAAATAACTTACTACAGGAATGGTGTCTCAAATAGTAGCGAGATAGAATTTGCTGATGTACTTTCATATAACTATGATGCTACTGCTCATACGCTATCTGTAAATACCGAAGTAGGTACGACAGCATATACTGGAACTGTTGATGGCAGCCCGGCATTAATTCTTGCGCAGTGGTAGTAAGGAGGTGAGTGTATGGACGTAACGATTAAAGATATTGCGAGTGCTTTAGGGGACTTAGGAATGCCCTCTATGTTTTTGATGGTGAGTTGGTGTGTTAAGTCCTGCTACGGATTTATCAAACGTATGGGAGTTGTTGAAAACGCACAGAAAGCACAGATGCGTGGGCAGCTACTTGACAGGTACTACCTCATAAAAGAGCGTGGCTTTGTATGGCAGGATGAACTCACAGAGTGGGTTAATCAATACAAGGCTTACCATGAGCTCAGAGGTGACAATCAGGTACTCGATGCACGCTGTGATGAGCTGTTAAACTTCCCATCAAAACAGAGGTGACAGTGTGAAGCACAAGAAGAAGCCTTTATCAAAACTAAGCAAGTATGTAATCTTCTGCATCGTGTGCTTGCTATTGTACACTATGGCTGAATTTATTGTTAGTACACTCACAGGATACTCTCATGACACGCTTACAACTTGTGTGTATGCTGCGTTCGGTGGAGAGTTCTTACTGTGTGCGTTAATAAAAATATTCAATATTAAAAAGGAGTGAAAACTATGAGAAATAAGTTAACATCACGTAAGTTTTGGATCTGTGTTGCAGCTTTTACTGGCTCCGTTGCAGCTAGTGTTGCAGGCCTCCATCTCGAAAACACTGTTGTAACAACAGTCGGTATCGTGTGTGGCATCCTCTCAGCTGCTATCTACGCTGCATGTGAAGCATATGTCGATGCTGCTCACAAGCCCGACGAAAATAAGGAGGCTGCATGAGTTCGATATCAGGTATAGACGTATCTAATTCACAGGGCAATATTGATTGGGAGCAGGTCAAGAAGTCCGGAATTAAGTTCGCTATCATCCGTTTAGGCTGGGGCGGCGATGCCCCACATCAGGATGACCCCAAGTTCAAAGAGAATGTAGCAGCTTGTGAGAAGCTTGGAATTCGCTGGGGTGCGTACATTTACAGCTATGCCTTAAACCTCGATGCTGTCACAGGCGAAGTTAAACACACACTTCGTATGCTTGATGGCAAGAAGCCTCCGCTTGGCGTATGGTTCGATATGGAAGATATGGACCACTACAAAGCTAAGCATGGCTTAGATGTTTACAACAATCGCAGACTGATTACAGACATGTGCATTCAGTTCTGTGAGATGATGAAGCGCACAGGTTATGAGGCAGGCATCTATGCTAATCAGGATTTCTTTGAGCATGTTATGTATAAGAACGAGCTTACAAAGTATCCTTTTTGGTTAGCTTATTGGGCTAGCAAGCCTTACATGAACTGCAGGATATGGCAGTATTCTTCCAAGGGCAAGGTTCCCGGAATCAACGGCAATGTTGATATGGATATACTGTACGCAGATGGTGTAGTTCCTAAGCCTGTAGAGCCCACCTGTAAGGTTACAGTAGAAAAGATTATCTGCAAGAGTGGCAGTCAGAATGATGACGTTAAGCTCCTGCAGTGGTTACTTAATAACTTAGGGTTTAAGTGCGGTGCTGTCGATGGTATCTTTGGTGCTCAGACAAAAGGCGCAGTTACAGACTATCAGAAGACCCACAAAGACTGTGGTGCTCCCGATGGTGTATGCGGCCCTAAGACTTGGACAAGCTTATTAAGCTAATACCCACGCCCGCTTCTTTCTTTTCATTTTGTGGTACTCCTTTCTCGGCCCGCACATCATCCCCGTGATGTGTGGGTTGGAGTGCACAATAGTCTTGAAAATCCTTGCCCACTCGTATATACTTAGTGTATAAGGGTAGGCTATTTTTATAAGGAGGTAAATTATGGCAGATGCTGCTACACCTACATTGAACAATTCCACGCAGTCATTATCCGAATTGATAAACCTGTTACGCAGCGCCTTCTCAACAGGCGACACATATACGCGTCCTGATTATACACCTCTCAACACCACTGACATTAGGGACGCCGAACAGCTTTCAAATGAGCTCGGAGTCAACTTCACATATGACAGAAACGAAATAGAGAAGATATATCAAGATGCAACAAAAGCTGCCATGCGTACTGAGGCAGGGTCTGGAGCAGAACGTAAGTACTACAAGAACTTAAGCGATGCTCAGAACACAGCCCTCGATGCAATACGGCAGACATTCCGTTCAGCTGTTGCTACCGGAGCTAACAAAGGTATGCAGGCCGCTAATGCGCTGAGTGCCATCTTAGGATTTACTCAGCAGGCAGGTGATGAAGCAACACAGCTGGCAGTTGATAGACAGAACCTCGCTAATAACTACGCAGCACAGCTCAAAGAGGATTCTGCTAAAGCACTTCAGTACAGCAACGAGATGGGTAATACAATCGGATCTATGGCCCATCAGTTGTTCAATGATGAAATTCAGGAGCTCACCGCACGCCTTGGTTACAATCAGGCGCTCAATACAGATTATGCAGGTTACGGTGCTAACAAGTACACCGCAGATGCCAACAAAGCTGGCACACTCGGTGCAGCTGGCGCAGGCGTATACAACAATACGCAGTCTGCTATTGCAGCTATCCGTGCAGCTGTTGAAGCAGCCGAAGCACAGAAGTATGCTTCTGAAAAGAATCAGACACAGAACATTAATTATTCCGGTGGATACACCGTAAAGTAAGGAGTTAATATGGCACTTAGTAAAGTCAACACCATGGTCAACGATGCAGGCGGCAAGAAGAAATCTTCGGGTGCCGCTGCAGGTGCAGCTGCGGGTGCTGCCGCTGCTAAGAAGCCATCCAGCTCCTCATCTTCGTCGAAGCCTGCGTCTAAGCCTTCGACGCACTCAAACACTTCGCACTCAAGCTCGTCATCTACGTCCAAACCCTCGACGCAGACAAATACCTCACATTCTAGCTCTCCAGCCCCTAAGCCTGCTACGTCTGCTGCCACCCAAGCAGCTGTAGCAGGTGCACAAGCGGCTAGACCTAGTTCATCCGGAGGTTCGTCGGGCTCATCGGGTACATCCTCACACTCTACATCTACACATTCACCTACTCCTGCGCCTAAACCAGCAGCGCAGCCTGTAGTGCTTCCTACTGTTGTTCCCGCCACACCTAAGATTGTAAGCAGGATTGCAAGCACTACGTCAACAGCAGGAAATATAGGTGCGCTTTCAGGAATTACCTCAGCGCTTACTTCGTATGTCCCTAGTTCAACCATGCCTGCACCTCGTACAGCGTATGCTGATAATTGGTTTGTGCAGTACATGAACAACCTTCCTGATGTTGAAGTAAAGCCTGACTTTGCACGTACAGTTGAAGAGAATGCTAGGCGTTTCCCTGAAACATACACATGGATGCTGCGTAATGAGAAGCTCAATGGGCTTGCAGGATTACATTCCAGTCAGAAAGCTGACATGGCTGCACTGTTGAGCACATTGCAGGATGCAACCAAGAAGCGTTACTCAGATAATGATATCCGTGATACCTATGATGTGAACCGTTCAGGTAGTAATGTAAAGGGTAACACCAAGTGGAATGTTAACACTGTTACCTCTACCACATACCAGCAGGTTACTAATGGCCTCACTAACGGCACAATGCAGTTGTGGGTTATTGAGGACGGAGATGCTATTCAGCATACGAAGTTCTCCATGTCTGCATCAAATATCCCTCAGCAGTACGCCACAATAGGCCGTGACCGCTTGGCAGGCATCGGTGCAGAAGATAAGTACGTGCTGTATGACACTGTTACCGGACGCTTATACAGATATGCGCAGAGCGACAGCGTTGATGAACAGCGTAAAATCGTAGACAGCTATGCTGCACAGTTACAGCAGATGTCCCGTGACAGAGAGTACGACCTCAACAGTCCTACCAATGTTATCAACCGTAAGCTGACTGCTGTAGAAGACCAGCTCAGAGAGTTTATAGAACTTGATAAGCAGCGCCCTCTTACAAACGAAGAGTTTGCAGAGTATCAGAAAGTCTTTGAGCGTTATCAGAGATTAGTTGAGACTCGTGAAAAGGCGTATGCTAATTACACCGCAGAATATTCCGCAGTCCTTGAAGAGTACACTGCGGCTACTAAGGCACTTAGAGCTTCCGGAATGACCGGAGATGAAGTGTCTACTTACTATGCACTTAAAGGCTATATAGAAGCTGAAGATAGAATCAAGAGTGGCAAGGGCGATAAAGTCGACCGCACCATGCTTACTGATGCTTTTGGATCGCTTACAGTTCCCGAAGAATACAAGGCCCAGTACCGAGAGCTCTCTATCAGAATGCGTGCTAACCGCAACAAGCCTATCTATATGAATGAGGATTACCGCCTCAGCATTGATGATTACATTCGTGAGCTTACTGAGGGCGTCGAGCGCTACAATAAAGAGGCAGACTTATACCTCAATATGGACAGCTCCACTCAGGTTAACTCCTTGTTAGATGTTGCTAAGCGTGCGATTGGACGTGCATTCTTTGACCAATTCGAGGGGTCTACACTCAACAAAGACCTTACTGAGTACGCTGCTCGTCTCGTTACAGGCCCCATTACACAGATTCAGCAGGGTGTCCCTCTTTCTACAGTTGCTCTGAATGCATTGTTCAGTTCTCTCGGCAGCTTAGGAGAAACCGCAGATGCAACCAACGTATTCAAGTATCTTGGTGCAGGAAGTAATGAGTACCGCTATGGTAACTATGATGACCCTGTACGTGCGGCACGTCTTCGTAAGATTGCAGATGAAGAGTATGCTAAGCTCTCACCTGAGGCACAAAAGTTTTGGATTGATGCTGAAGGCTATGCAGGTGCTGTAGCATTCAAGATGTGGCTCGGTGCATACGGTGATACACCTAACTTTGACTACATCAATACTTATGCACCCGAAGAGCGTGGTGCTTATGCTCGTGTGCTCACTACCTTCATGGATATCTTGTTAGACCCCGGCTCATGGATAGATATCTATAAGTCAGGCCTGACATCTTTAGAGGCCGCTAAAGTTGTAGATTCTACTGCAACAAAATATATTGATGACACATTTGATTTAATTAATCAGGCAGGTGTGCGTGTCATCAAGTCCGATGGTGTCAATCCTTCTTCCTTAAGAAAGATACTTGGCGACCATGCAGCTGCAGGAGAGCTTGCAATTTTACGTAATGCAGATACAGAAGCTGCAATAGGCAAAGCTTACGCACGTGCAGTCAAGAATGCAATCGAGTCCGGTGGCGGTGAGAAGCTCATGCGAGAAGCCGTTGCCAATGCTCGTCTCGGCTACATGCTGAACATGTTCGACCCTAAGTGGTACGCTAAGCTTGCTAAACAGGTAGGCCGCGGCTTACCCGCAAACACTACATCCAAACTTATGAGAGAGTATCTCGGTAAGATGGATGTCCTTAACGTTGCCTCCAAGGGCGCGTATAGAGAAACTATCACAAAGTTCACTCAGAACTATATCAAGTACAGCGTAGAGAACGCTGCTAAGATTACTAAGGAAAGCGGAAACGCACTGGCTTCAGTAATCTATAAGACTCCCGGAATCGTTGAGTCCTTACACAGCATTAGTGAGATTACCGGAGCGCTGAACAAGTTCATCCTTGTTACAGGTGCTCCTCAGCTTGCTGCTGTAGTAGGCTCTGTACGCTGGACTAAGAAACTCCTCGGCTACATTCAGGATATCAACATCGCTAAGAAGGCAGCCTTTGCGCAGGAATCTATAAATAAACGTATCACAGACATCTGTGAGACTCACAAGGCATACTCTCCTGCACTTGCAGATGCGTTTGCAGATTTAAGGAAGGAGATGTCTGTCCTCTTTGCGTCTGATAAGATGTCTGAAAGTGCTGCAAATTTCTACAAGCAGTTCCAGCAGGGAGCCATGGATGCTACTGTAAAGTATCTTACAGAAGATACTCTCGGACCTATTCGTGCAATCATGCACAAGGTTGATGAGGGTGCAGATGCATTTAAAGTTATTGAGGAGCTTGATGAACACGCTAGAAGCCTTGGCTTCGATGACTTCAAGGCCCTCAATGATGCGCTCGTACACAACCAGCCTTTCTTTGAAGGCGTTTGCCCCGACTTGAAAGCGGTATACATGAACTACCGCAGAATGTACAACAACGTCATCGCATCTAAGAACCTCTTAGGTACAGAGCGTACAATCGGTATCTACAGGCGTATGTCCGGAGATATCGCTAAGTTCTTTGAAGCAGCAGCCTATAAACGAGGCGATGTCATCAATTCCTTAGAGAACCTTCACACTTTGGTTCAGACTATGCGTGATGGTTTCAATGCTAACATCGCAAGGTCTATTACTCCTGAGGCTTATGAGTTAGCTTCAAATCGCCTCATAGAGGCCGTTAAAGAATATGGTGATAACTTATCTAGTCCTAGGGTCGAGAACACTCTTATTGAGCGCATCAGAGCCTTCACTGAGAATACTGAGAAGTATTTACAGGACTTGGAAAACTATAGGGATGTCATCGCATATAAAGGTTATGTGCACCGTCCTTATCAGGAATACATTGATGCTATTGCTCCTAAGGGTACAGAGAACCGTCTTGCAGCTCTAAACAACTTAGCAAGAGGTTTCCGTAAGGAGCTGCAGAGACACCATGGTTTAAATGTTTCTGCAGACGTTATTAAGGAGCAGTTGCTGACAGACCACAAGCACATCAAGCAGGTGCTCTTCAATGCAGAGGGCGAGCTTGAGACAGAACAGCTTGGCAAGTTCTTCAATGTTACCTTGCAGAAGTATCAGGGAGCATTGTTATACACCTCAGATGAGGCTATGCGCACTGTTGTAAAGGATGCCTTGGATATCAACAGTGCTGTAAACAATGCATTTAAGAATGTCGATGCGCTTCTCAGCGACCGTAAGCATGAGCTCCTTGAGCTTGCAGCACAATATGAGCACGAGATTCCTGAGTATATCACTACAGCTGTAGACAAGTTGGATGAATACCATGCGCAGATTCAGGACTTCCTGAACACCTGTGCAGAGCAGAGAAGTACTCAGAAGTTCTTCAACAGCTTCGAGACAGCTGCAACTTTGAACCAGTGTCCTGAGGACCAAATCAATGCAGTTCTTGATGCATTTGCAGGTGACAAGACATACAAGATTAATTCCTACGCTAAGGCGTATGCACAGACACGTAACTCTAAGTACATCGAAAACATTGTTGACTCTATCATAGATGATGCTACCGAGTACTTACGTCAGGTGTCTGATAAAGGTGTCGCTCCTCTTTGGAAAGCAGGATGCAACACTCTTAATACTGCTGACAACGTAGCTGCTATAGAAGGATTCGCTAAAGGTTACATCGAGCCTGACCCTGAATACATTGATGTGTTCTACAGCTGTGACAGTACCGTGCGCAATGCTGATCCTTGCATGATAAGCTTTAGAGTCGACGGAGAGACAACAACCTTTAGAAATGCCGCAGCTCCTTTCGTATTGCATGATTCTCAGTCAACACGTCTGTATAACCTCAGCAGTATGGAAGCTACTGAGCAGTATCAGCAGGTTGCTAAACAGTTCCCCGGAACTTCTAAAGATGAGTACTTGCAGAACATTCAGAGCTACATGAATGTTATCACTCAGCGTGCTACTGATTCCAATAAGAGGCTTCGCTTCATTGGCTTCAACTCAGGTGCATCCGTAACCGGATCAGACAGAGTTATAAAAGACTTCTTGCTCTACAACGGCATGGATGTACGCTGGAACTCTGCAGTAGACGTGGCTGAGATTTACCGTAAGGCAGGTGGATACGCTGTCATCGAGGATGGTACAGTAATGGCAATCCGTAAAGCCATAACAGATACCCTTGATGATGCGCAGTTAGACGTACTGCTCAACAACACTGCAGGCCGTATCGTAATGGATACAGACCCTAAGATTGCAAAGCAGCTCAAAGGCCTTACAGATATCATCAATGGTACTGCACCTCAGACAATGCCCGCACTCAGTGACTTCTTCAAAGCAGGTGAAGAGGTTGTACACGCTGTTGAGCATTCTCGTACAGCAATCGTTGGCGATGCTTTAGAGACAGTCATCAGTGAGAAACGAATCTCTGACTTCATTGATATTGCATCCAAGGGACGTGACAAGCTGCACCGTGTCAACTCAATGCGTGCGCTTTACAATGCAGTCAATGGTCAGTTCAATCCTATACAGCTCAAGAAAACATTTGATACAGCTCTGATGGAAGAGTGGTTTAGCGAAGGTACACTCAAGAACTTAGTTACCAGCAGCATGACTTCTGCAGAGATTACAGAGCGCATGGATACAATCTACGAACTCTCCAAGAGATTCAACAGTACCTTCGAGCTGATAGAGAATCCTGAACTGCTTGACCATATTGGTGCAGACGCATACAAGGAAGTATACGAAGCATTGGTTGTGCAGGTTTCCTCACATCCTAGGACAGCAGGCTTAAGAGATATGCCTATTTGGGCAAACCTTGAGCTCAACACTGCTGCTGAATACTACTCAGCAATCATGGTACTCCGTAAGAAGTATGCAAACCTTGTTGACCTTGACACTTTATTCCAGCTCTCCGGTACACTTAGAGCGAACGAGATTGTTAAGTCTGACCACTTTAAAGATGCACTGTGCACCATCTATGATGAGTGTGCAGCAGAGCTTGTCTACAACTCAGCGCACAGTATCCACAGATATGCTACAACTACAGCACTCATAGAGAATAAATATGCAGGATTCAATAACCGTGTAGTTTCTACCCGTGCTATCATGGATGAGTACAAGAAGATTGCTGACTCAGCAGAATCTCTTGGTACTTATTTGGATCTGAAGGAAGCTGCATACCAGCAGGGACGCTGGCTCACACACGACAACCGTATCAACTACGAGCTCTACAGTGAGGTTCACCGTCCGTTCACAGACCTTGTAGATGCACTCAATGAGGCAACACCCTCAAAACTTAAGTTTGCTGAGGGCTCTATAGATGGTTACTACAACTACATCATCAAGCACGACTATGATAAGCAGATGGCTGCAAAGCTCAAGAGCCTCAGCCAGGTTAACACTGCACACAAGCGTGCTGCAGTTGAGACTTTGTGTATGCTCTCAGATGAAGACTTCGAAAAGCATCTCGTGCGTGACTGTATGAACATGATGCTCATCGACCCCAAGTGTGTTGCACTGCAGGGTGAAGCTGGTATCCTGTTCGGTAAGCGTATGGCTGACCTTACAAAGAACACACGTGACATCAGATTAGAGCGTGTTGTAATTGGTAACCATGAGTATATCTCCATCTACAAAGACCTCAGCGGTTATACTCCTAAGCAGCTTGATGACCTTATTAACAGCGTTGATGAGTTCTCAGTACCTGTACAGAGCTACAAGGGTGCGTTCAATTCCTACGTGCCTATGGAAGGCGGCTCAGACTTCATGTCGTACGCACGCAAGAAGGTTGGAGAGTACTTAGATAAGATGTCAGAGTACATGCCTAGCCGTTACCTGATGTCCAACTTTGAAGTACTCACTTCAGAGACAGTACAGAACTTACAGCAGTACTTCCCTGAAGCTTCTCGTATTGCACCCGGACGAATCAATAACTGGTTTAATGAGTCCTACAACTGTAGCATCATTGGAGATATAGATACACAACGCCTCTTTAATCCTTACGCATCTGATAAGCTCATAGACAATATGGCTAGAGGCTTACACCATGTACAGGATAAGATGGAGGCTACTACAAACTATCTCCGGTTGTTCAGCAATCCTTCACAGAGCTTGCGCAGTATGCTTAACTACGCAGGCGTAAAGAAGCCTGACTGGAAGACTATTAAGCAGCAGCTTGATGTACGTGGCTACACACTTGTGACTCTTACCCTTGACAAGAAGGGTAGATACAATGCAGTACAGCGTGCGCTCACAAATCAGGAACAGCTTACACGCTACCTTGCAGATGACTCCGTAGTAGTTATGGAGCGCTCTGTACTAGGCAAAGTGAATGAATATATCCTCAGTCAGCGCAAGCTCATGGACTACGAGAAGTGTCATGCTAGTGCGCTCAAAGGTGCACTCAGCGATATCTTCGTAGCATGGAAAAACACCACACGTGCTGCTCGTATCCTCGGATTACTCTTCTTAAGTAATATCCAAGGTAGCGCCTTCAGAAATAGACTTGATAGTACACTGAAGGCTGTTAATGAAGCAGGCCTCGATGTGCTTGACTACATGGGCGTAGCCTTAGAGTATCAGCAGGGATATAAAGATATTGTTGGACAAATTGTAGAAAAATATAAAGTTCTAACAGTAGATACAATAGACAAATATTTCAAGGAGTTCCCGGATGCTACGCTCCCTCAGGATTTATTTGAGCAGCTGTACGTGTTCAACAATCAGGCCTCTACTGGAATGTCTGCACTCTTAGACATTACCAAGGATACAGAGATTGCTAAGATGCGTAGCTTGCTTCCTGCTGGAACGAAGTACACTGATGACCAGCTGAAAGAGATTGCAGACCTCTTCAATAGAGTTTCTGCAACAGGCAGCTATCAGAAGCATATCCTTAATCCACACTACGCATACATGCCCGGTAAACTCAGGGATAAGATACAGTCCCAGATGTATGATGAGTGTTATCAGGGTATTCTGCACATGACACAGAAAGGTACGAAGACTCCGATATACACTCCTGCAGAAGCTAAGGAACTTGCAAATCTCTTCTATACTTACACTCCTTCAGCACATACTGCATCCGATTGGCTTCAGAAGTTACCTGTGATTGGAACCATGCTTGATACAAACATCCAGCGTGGTAGTCTCCGCAGACTGATAGGTAATGCTCAGGCATTCCAAGATGCTGAGACACGTACTCGTACTGCTATGTTCCTGCATTACATGGAAGAAGGCAAAACTGCCAGCTATGCAGAACAGCACATTGTTAAGTCACAGTTCGACTACAGCAAGGTAGGACTCATCGGACACTTAGAGACAGCCCTTCCGTTTTCAACCTTTAAGATTTACAATGCTGCTTATTGGTTAGCTGCAGCTGGAGAGAAGTTCTCCACGCTGAAGATGATAACCCGATTCAGTAAGTACACTTCTCGCTTCTACGATACCGAGGACATTGCTGCACGTATTAGAGATACACACGTTGCAGAGTGGTTGGCAGACCCTAACAATGGTGTAAAGGCTGACGAAGAAACTCCCGATGCAACTGACGGCATCATGGGATGGTTCGCAGAGAACATCTTCGGATACCAAGGCGTAAATGAACTGTACGCTGAGGGATTGCGCTTAGGTGACAACCACTATGTTAAGGTAGGTAACTCCTTTACAGAAGCTATTCAGCTCTGCATTGATGTGATGATGGCTCCGGAATATATCAAGCGAGGACAGCTGCCTCCGATACTTATGGATTCTGTCTACACACCTCTTGGAGTGCTGTTTAAATTCTTAGCAGACAGAGATAAGAATGATTTCTTTAATCCTACGGATAGATCATACAGGGATGCAACAAGTCCAGTATCAGGAGATTTTGTGAATTGGGCTGCAGACAGATACTACGACATCCTCAACTTGATTCCTGCATTCGGTATGCTCGCCAACTTAGTGCTCACTCACATTAAGAATGGTGCTGTGAATATCGCAGACCTCAAGATGATGTTGTGTGACGAGAATCTTAAAGATGCTTATATGCATAAGATTTTCCAAGCAACCTGTGATGGCTTAGGAACATTCTTTCCTTCTATTGTTGGAACTATCAATGATGATAAGAAGGGATACTATGACCGTGAGATAGGTCTGAATTGGTACGACAATACCAATATCGAAGCGATAATGCAGCGCATTAATCCTGAGACAGGTAAGCGCTATACTAAAGAAGAGGCTGAGGCCTTTGCTAAAGCGTACAAGGGCTCTCATCAGTTTGTAGCTGGTATCTCATCCTTGCCCGCATTTATGCTTAAAGACCCTGCTACTTATATCAACTATAAGTACATGTTCATGCGCATGGGCTTCGGTGAGAAAGATGTAGAAGAGAATATGGGTAAGCTGTTAGACCAGCTTTACGGTGATGGCACTTACCTCAATGGCATCTACATCAACAACGGTAAGAACAACGACACCTACATCAATATCGCTCTCTTAGAGGATACCTTTGCTGCACTTGCAGCTAAGGGCTACGATATCGATGAAGTCATCCTACAGCTGCAGAACCAGCGCTGGGTTAATCCTGCAACAGGAGAGCTGCTGAAGAACAGCGACCTCCACAAAATGCTTGCACAGTCAGCATTTCTTAGTGCTTACGAGCATCTTCCGGATTACGTGAAGTATGACAAGGAACAGTATGCCGCATTGATAGCGTACTGGAAGGCTAATGGATTGACCACAGAACAGGCGTGGATGATGATGCAGTCAGAGTATGGCTACATTGATGAGCGTGGACGCTATAGAATCCTCACAGAGGAACAGGCTAAAGCATACTCACAGCAGCTGAATGATGACTACTATGAGTTCTTAGATCAGATGCCTGATTGGTGTAAGTACGAACCGGGTGCTGCGTCACGTACCATGAATTACTTCATAGGTTTGGGAATGTCTATGGAAGATGCACAGCGCTATATCTTAGCGCACAATGCATACGTAGATGTTTACGGACAGCTGCATCAGTATTCGGATGAAGAAGTAGCTCAGAAGAATGCACAGTCACAGAAAGAATTCTATGAGTACTACAATACCCTTCCTGATTACATCAAGTACGAGAAGGGCGCGTACGGCAGAACGCTGAAGTACTTGAAATCTATCCCGGGAATGACTGATGAACTTGCTAGATTGTTTATCCGCAGAGGTGCATACCTCACTGTTGATGGCAGATTAATCAACTGTACGGATATGGAGCAAGAGAGTAATTACACTTCTAAGTGGGTAGATTATGAGAAGCCGTTAGGATATGCATCCTTTAATGATTATTATCAGACGCTTCCTAACTATTTGAAGTATGAGAAGGGTGCGTTCAGCAGAGCTTACCACATCCTTAAGAGTTTAGGATTTGCTTACAACGACATCTTAGCGTTGATTAAGCAGGGTGCATATGCGATGGAAGCAGGAACAGCGCAGTCGCTATTCAACACACTTCCTAAAGACCGTGCAGGCATTGCTGTTACTGACATCAATACATTGCTTCAGAAATATGGTGGAGTTCTGATTGAGTACAACGGTAAGTACTACACACTGTTGAACTGCACAGGCTTGAACAGAAGCAGAAGCTACAGGCGCACCTACAATTCCTCAGCAAACCGCTACACTAAGCGCAGTTACACCAAGTGGAATCGTAAGAAGTACACACGTAGACCTTCCTCATATATTCCCAATAAGTTCGCAAGGCCCAAGAACCAGCGTGCAGTGAGACACTACTACAGGTCCCCTTACACACAGCAGCCTTATGTAACCAAGGGTTCATACAGCTCCACCTACTCTAAGGTTAATCTGTTTGCAGGTGCTTCCTACGGAGCAAGGCAGATATACAAGATAGACATCGGACGCTCTCCTGTAAGGCAGGCGCTCAGTACTAAGTCAGTATATCCTGCAGCTTACCGTAACATAGTCTTTGCCTACAGGCGTAGCCTCTACAAGGATATGTACGCTAAGTACGGAGCATCCCGTATGCGTATGAGAGCTAATGTAGCACACAGCTACAGCAACGCATCTATCGTAAGATTACGTAGAAATGAGATACAGTATCGTGTGAAGTATGCTACAAAGCGTAGCGATCCAGTAGTCAGAAAGAATAAGAAGTAACATAAGAAAAGCCCCCGCATCTGCGAGGGCTTTCATTATTGTTTCTTTGTAATCTTTCCGAGCTTGTAGACTGTGTAGAAGAGCAGCCCCCAATAAAAATCAATCAGGAGCATTACAAATACTTCCTGCCAGCGATGTACTGCGTGCGTTACGAAGAACGCCCAAAGCCAAACTAAAGTAGCCATTACTTCTCCTTTCTTTTAGGGGCTGCATATGGACTATCTGCTAAACTTTTCCAGCCGGGAACAGCAGGCTTAAAGTTATCAGCTTCCATCTGTGAGTACTGTTGCTGTTGATACACCTGTAAGTGCTTAGTCTTGCACTTGTTTAAGAAGGGACTGTTTCCGTAATCTTTCATGCGTCTGCTCCTGAGTTCTTAAGCCACAGCTTACGTGCATTTTCTAAAGCCCTATCATACAGAGCATTCTGTGTGATGGCATCAGAGAACACCTTGAACACCTTAAGCTGCCAGCCTTTGTCGACGAGAGCTGCAAGATATCCGAAAGGAGCATCTAAAGCAGCAATCTGCTGTTGTAACTGTGTGAAGTAATACACTGGAATACCATACAGAGTAGCCTCTTCCTTGACATGTTCTTCGATGGAACGACCGCCACATGTCTTGACAGAGCCTTCTCCAAGGTTGTTGATGGCTTTGCTTAGATCCCAACTGCCTGCATGTTTCAATCCGGTAGGGCTAACGTATTTAGCTTCTACAGGAATGTAAAGCTCTCCGAGCTTCATAACGCCATCAAAATTTACAGTAAGATAATCCTTATCTGTGAATGCGTACATTGCATCGGGCTTGTATACTTCCTGTTCTGACCACTGCTCAAACTTCTGTAAGATGAGTGGCTCAAGGTCTGCTCCTTTACGAACTGCTTCAAGCTGGCCTACAGCAAGCTCTTCTTCAGTAGGTACAGGTGAGCGCTTCTGTGCTAAGAGTTCCTCTATGGTTGTAAACGGATTAACGCCTAATAGGATAGAGCTGTCCGCGGCTCCAAAACCGTTTTTCCTTAATTGTATAAATTCCGTCTGACGAAATTTCGCCATCTCGTAAGCATCTGCAACAACTATCTTCAGTTTCTGCTTCGCTATTAAATCGCTGTCTTTCATCATATTCCTCCTTAGTGATGACTTCTATGAAGCCTTTAGTGCCATACTCTGCAGCGAATGCATAGCAGGCTTCTTCAGTGTCATGATAGATGTCTACTACCTGACCTTCTTGTATTGCAGGATTTCCTGTATCCCATATCTCGTAGACATCAATCATATCCCCGGGAACACCATCGACACTCTCATACAAGATAAGTACGTGAGTATCGATGTATTCAGGAGCATATGCTACAATGCCTTCTACAGGATACTGTCCGTTAGCACAAGGGTTTCCAGTTGCTGTGTAGCCTGTGACGTACACTTCCTTAAGCTCTGCAGCGTGTACGTGCGCTACACAACTGCTGAATGTTCCTATAGCTGCCAAGAGCCATAGGAATATCAGCCCTATTTTAACTCTACGGTTCATTGGTACTATTCCCCTTCCAATTATTATTGCGTGTGTTTCATAAACACACTTGAATTATAGCATGTTTATTCTTCTATTTCAAACATGTTACAATGCACTGCGTGTCTGATTGCGTCACGCTGATGTTCACAGGTGGGTAAATACGTCTCAGGAAGTACATAACGTCTCCCTGATTTCAGCAATATTCCCTTGTGTGCAAGAATTGCATCGCTCCAGCGTTTCTTAACAGCTACTGCAGGACGCATATATAATGGAAGGTTATTAACATAACAATGGTGCTTAATGATTCCGATGAGCTGCACAGTTTCCATATGACTGTTAACTTGTGCCTGTGCTCTGGATTCATACAGCAGATAGTCCTCTACGCTCAGTGCTAAGCTAGGCCCGTATTTTGTTCTCATTGCGTCAATGAGATTTATATGTGCCTGCCAATATGCGTTAGCGCTTTTGAAATATCCTGCAATCAATGTATTTGTTTCGAGGACTTTGTTGTTATTATCCAATATGCACCAACCTGTAGTGCCTTTACCCTCGTTGTAAGAGCCCGAGGGGTCTATACCTAAAATGTATTTATACTTCTTCACGGCGTAATTCCTCCTTCTCCTGTCTTCGTATATTCCTACGAGCTTTGCGTGACCACCAACGCCATCCTGAAGGATGGTTGTGTGCAGAACAGCAGAAGTGCTTAATGAATTTATCGGGAGTAGTCTTAGTGTTGCGCCGCTTATGTATGTTGTTCTTTGCCATAGAATTCCTCCAAGGATTCAACCTCATATTTTTCTGCCCATGTTGTAGTAGTTACTTCCATGTCTGCAACGATAGGCATTAAGGAATCTTCCCATGTTTCCATAATCTTCTTGATGTCAAAGAAGATTTGCGGGTCGTCATCCTTATGCATTTTGAACTGGAGCTCATCATGTATCTGCATCATCAGCTGACTCTTGCAGTGATTCTTCCGTAGGTATTCATCAACCTGTACAATTTTCCATTTGAGGAAATAAGCTCCGGTTCCCTGTACAAGCATGTTGATTAGGTTGTGACCTGATGCTCCGTAGTATCGTACTCCGAACATGTTGGACAGATATGCTTTGATGTTAGCCATATTGTAGCAATACTCATGATACTTCTTAACTCCGGGAAATGCTTTGTAATATGCATCATCAATTTTATGTATCTGCTCGTCGTCGTACTCAGGAAACATCTGCTTGATTCTACTGAATTGCGCACCGTAATTCTTTGCGAAGTTGACCTTCTTGCCGGAATAGCGGAGTGCGTGGAATCTTGGATCAGATTCATCTATCTCGAAGGCTATCTTTGTAGTAGCTCCGTGTACATCCAAAGGTGTCCACTTCTCCTCGGGTTTCTCATTGTAATACCAGTCCATGTCATACGCATGAGAAATACACCAAGGATTGTGGATATCATATGGAGTGCCATCTGCAAGGTGGCATTCGTAAGGACTGTACGCTCTGCACAAATTTAAGTCAGGATGTCCCACCAAAATTGTGTAGAATGCCTGTAAGCGCAGTTCTATCTGAGAATAATCCAAATAGACTATCGCATTAAAATCACCGTCCTTGGCGATCACCAGCTTACGAGGATGGAAAAGCTCTCTACCATCTACAGTTACGATGCCTTCCTTAGGGAATTGCTGGAAGTCTGAGGTAACTCTTCCGGATACAGTTCCGGTCTGATGTATGGTTGTATACAGTTTACCATCTTCAGGTCGGAAATCTCTGATGAAGCGCATGAGATACGTGCTGTACCATTTCTCTAAGGTGCGGAGTTCCTGTAATGTTTCAATGAATTCGATAGCAGGATGTTGTGGATTAGTATGCTTCAGCTCTGAACAAATCCTACTCAATGTCTCTGATTCAGTTGTATCTGTGTCTATCATAAACACAGTTTGCAAAAGATATAGAATTTTCTGAGATTGAGATGATTTGAGGTCTGTCCCCGCACACTTACAAAGGTCTTCTCTACGCTGCAGCGTGTACTCTTTTAAATCCCGGCTTGCCTGTAGCAGGTAAGGATAGTCAATTTTAAAGCCTACACGTTCCATACGTACGAGAGGATATATGTTAGCCTCTTCACGCTTAACCGCATCTAAATTGCCTCTGATTGTGACAATAGGCTGCATGAGCAGATATGCTTCAAGAGTCCACACAATATCTAAATGTGCATAGTACTTAACGTTCTCTCTGTTAAGCCTGTTGTAGGGGATATCATCAGAGCTGACTGCTCCGTTCACTTTAGATTGTAACCATACAGGTAACTCTAAGGTATGCCAGTCAATATACTTTTGTCGAGCTTCTTCAGGTAAGTCTTCATAAGTGTGCAGCTTATCCTTGAAGAACTCTTCAATTTGTTTTAGAGTCCACCCAAGGCTACGTTTCAGAGTAATGTTGTATTTCTTAGCAATCGCTGTACGCTCTTTGCT
>JAEEGL012488764.1_pt1 | contig 50671 bp, 33 predicted proteins | sample 9134231 | NCBI WGS metagenome assembly JAEEGL01 (sample SAMN16246548, study PRJNA631951) | gut metagenome | biome: gut microbiome; feature: rumen; material: fiber-attached | host: Bos | place: Iran: Karaj | collected 2018-10 | reverse complement strand
GTGCGCAAGGCCTGCAGCGAGGGCAAGACCCTCTTTTGGGCTTCGAACTTCAGCATTGGCGTGGCCATCTTCTCAGCCGTAAACCGTTATCTGGCAAAGATCATGAATCAGTTCCCCCAGTACGACGTGGAGATGGAGGAGACGCACCATGTGCACAAGCTCGACCATCCCTCTGGTACTGCCATCACCTTAGCCGATGAAATCGTGGAAAATATCGACCGCAAGGAGGCCTGGAAAGAGGACACGACAGACAAGAAGTACCTTCGTGTGGACCATATCCGTCGTGGTGAGGTGCCTGGCATCCACACTATCCGCTATGACTCCGATGCCGACCTGATCACGATTACCCACGATGCCCATAGCCGTAAGGGCTTTGCCCTCGGTGCAGTCTTGGCAGCTGAGTACACGAAGGAGCATCAGGGACTGCTCACCATTAGTGACATGTTTAAGTTTTAATGGCTATGGAAAAAAAGAAAGAATTCAATCCCGTGAAGCAGTGGACGAAGTTTATCGTCGTACTGATTCTTTACCTGCTGTTCCTCTACTGGGTGAAGTCATGGTGGGGACTGCTCGTCATCCCCTTCATCTTCGACGTGTATATCACCAAGAAGATTAAGTGGCAATGGTGGAAGGAGAGCGAAGGCCCTGTCAAATGGGTCATGTCGTGGGTGGATGCCCTGGTGTTCGCCCTCGTGGCTGTCTACTTCATCAACCTGTTCTTCTTCCAGAACTACGTCATCCCGTCGAGCTCACTGGAGAAGAGCCTGCTGACTGGCGACTATCTTTTCGTATCGAAGGTCAGCTATGGCCCCCGTATCCCTGAGACCCCTCTGACCATGCCACTGACACAGCACACACTACCCATGTTCGAGTGCAAGTCGTACATAGAATGGCCCCATTGGGACTACCGTCGCGTAAAAGGCCTAGGCAAGATACAGCTCAACGACATCGTCGTGTTCAACTATCCTGCTGGTGACACCATCTGCAGTGCTCCCAACTATCAGGCCTACGACTTCTACCAGATGTGCTATCAGATAGGATACCAGATGTATCCACAACGCCCCAACCCTGACTCGCTGACACAGGAACAGCTGCCCCTATACTTCCAGACCATCTATCAGGCTGGCCGTCAGACCATTGTGCAGAACCAGCAGGAGTATGGCATGATAGACACACGTCCCACGGATCGTCGTGAGAACTACGTGAAGCGCTGCGTAGGACTGCCTGGACAGACGCTTCAAATCAAGGACCGCATCATCTACATCGATGGCAAGGCCAATAAGGAACCTGATAACGTGCAGTACACCTACCACGTCAAGCTGAAGCAGTCGCTATCTGACGACCTGATGAAGGAGCTGGGCATCACTATGGAGGACCTGATGAGCCTCAACACGCAAGGCTACATGCCCCTGACTAACCATGCCGTCAAGGAACTGAAGAAGCGAACGGACATCGTGGAGAGCATCTCGCTGAATACTGATGCCACCGACCTTGACATCTACCCCTTGAACGGCAACCTGCACTGGACGCGCGACAACTACGGACCCATCTGGATTCCCAAGAAGGGTGAAAGCATCGAACTAACACTGAAGAACCTGCCCATCTACGAGCGCCCCATCCGTACCTACGAGGGTAACAAGCTGGAGGTCAGAAACGGCAAGATATACATCAACGATAAGGAGACTACGAAGTACACGTTCAAGTTGGACTACTACTGGATGCAGGGCGACAACCGCCATAACTCACTTGACTCGCGTTACTGGGGCTTCGTGCCTGAAGACCATATCGTGGGAAAGCCCATCTTCATCTGGTGGAGTTCTGACCCTGACCGCCACGGATTCTCAGGCATCCGCTGGAACCGCCTGTTCCGCTTCGTAGACAATATTAAATAGAGTTAAGAATTCACTCTTTGAGTAAGAAGTATGGCAAGTTGGCTGAAGTACGTGATAGCATTTGCATCTGCATTCGCACTGATGCTGGCATTCCGTACCTTAGCCTTTTCCATCCATGGCGTCATTGGCGACGGACTGGCTCCACTCTATCAGAATGGCGACCGTCTGCTCATCAACCGTTGCAGCTATGGCCTACGCATAGAGGGCAATGGCCTGCTGCCATATAGCCGGCTGATGCGCCAACCCGTGAAGAAAGGCGATATCGTAGCCTTCCTTGTGCCCTGCGACTCTATCGCAGGGTTATGTATCGCCCGCTGTAAAGCTGTCCCTGGTGACACTATCCGCACTGCCAACGGACTGACAACCATTCCTGGACTCAAGACTTGCGCCAAGACGGACTACTACTGGCTGGAGGCCATCAACCAGCAGAACCCCATCGACTCACGCCACCTGGGCTTTATCCCAGAGCGTAGCATCGTGGGGCGCGTCATGACGGTGCTCTATAATCGCAACAACACCTTCCTGCCATGACGGCTCTGCTGCAGACAACCTACTTCGGACCCATTCAGTGGTATCAGAAACTGAACCGCCATGACCATTGTCTCATCGAACAACATGACTCCTACCAGAAGCAGACCTACCGCAACCGCTGCATCATTGCCACTGACAATGGTCAACAGGCTCTGACAGTACCTGTAGAACATACAGACGAAAAGACGTTGGTAAAAGACCTGCGCATCAGCGACCATAACCAGTGGCGACGCGTACACTGGAATGCCCTCCAAAGTGCCTATAGCGAGAGCCCCTTCTTCGAATACTATACTGATGACATTCACCCCTTCTTCGAAAAGAAATACGACTTCCTGATAGACTTCAACGAGGCCATCCGGCAAAAAATGTGCGAACTCCTCGATATCCACCCCAATGTGGAATACACTACCACCTATCACCCATCACCTCTACGCTCACCTCTCACCGATTTCCGCGAGATTATCCATGCCAAGCACTCCCTACCCGACCCCAACTTCGAGCCCAAGGAATACTGGCAGGTCTTCCAACATAAGCATGGTTTCATGCCAAATCTCTCCATCCTCGACCTCCTGTTCTGCATGGGGCCAGAGTCTGTCTTCTACCTGTGAGCACGGCCACACTTGGCCTTTCCTGCCACTTTTCCTCGTAAAGATACTTTTAATTCAGAAATAATTCGTATCTTTGTGCCATAAAAACAGAGAAGCTATGAATATAACCGAACAAGACAAGCAGATGATGCGGGAAGCTATACGGCTGTCAGCAGAGAGTGTAAAGAACGGTGGCGGGCCTTTTGGGGCTGTCATTGCCAAAGACGGAGAAATCATAGCAGGTACTTCTAACAGCGTCACCCTGCTTAACGACCCAACGGCACATGCCGAAGTAACATGTATTCGCGAAGCATGTAAAAAGCTGAACACCTTCAACCTCAGCGGCTATAAGATTTACACCTCGTGCGAGCCCTGCCCCATGTGTCTTGGTGCCATCTATTGGGCACATCTTGATTGTATCTACTATGCCAATAACCGCAAGGACGCTGCAGAGATTGACTTCGACGACGACTTTATTTACAAGGAATTGGAGAAACCTATGCCAGAGCGTTCCACACCCATACTTCCCTTGCTCAGGGAAGAAGCCTTACCCGTCTTCCGCATGTGGACAGCAAAGACAGACAAGACCGAGTACTAAGCACCAAGCTCATTACTAAGCATGAGAAGACTCCTACTACTTTTTATCCTTGCGGTCGTGCTGACTTTCTGTCATGCATCGACAGCTGATTCCCTTCGTACCATCATTCCCAAACTAAAGGGAGACCAGAAAACAGAAGCCTACAGGCAATTATTTGAGGAGCTGGATGGCGAGGAGCAGGTGGAACCCATCCTTGATTGCCTTGACCAATGGATAGAGCATGAAGGCAAGCAGGGCAACACAGAGGAAGAGGCCAAAGTCAGATGGAATAAAATAGTCGTCATGTCCAACTATGCCACCGACAGTCTCCTGCTGGCTGAGGCTCCCTTACTGATGAATTGGTTCATGCATCACAATCAATGGGAATACTACTACGATGCATGGGACAGCAAAGTGAACGTATACCTCTATAACGGACGTGTACAAACTGCCTTAAGGGAAGCTCACAACATCCTTGACGATGCCAACGTCCGCCAAAACAACTTCGGACGAGCTGTGGCCTACCAGCTCATGGGAATCATTTACGAAAGCATCGGCCAATACGAACACGCTGTCCATGTGTTCAAGCAATGCCTGGGACAATTGAAAGACAGCTATCGCGACTCTGAAGTGCTGACCAACACATACGACTACCTGTGCCAGACGCTATACGAATGCGGCAAATACCAAGAAGAGCTGAATGTCGCAAAGGAATGGGAGAAATGCATCCAGGAAAGAATACAAAAAGCAAGGAAGCCTCGTCAGTCCTTCTTAGGCACATACATCGCTTGCCACTGCAACAAAGCATTGGCACTTACCAAGCTTGACAAGTACGAAGAGGCAGAGCAGGAAATCAAGCAGGCAGAGACACTCCTTGAGGAGCAGAACACCCCATTAGGCAAATACAGGGTCTTTCTTGTAAAGAGCCATTACGCATTGGGCAAGGGAGAGGCACAACAGGCACTGGCCTACTACGACAGTCTGCAAAGTCTCAATCTTAAAGCCGGAGGTGATATTAAGCTCCTGCATGCCGACATCCTTGCAAAAATGGGGAAACACGACGAGGCTGCCCGAATGTTCCGTAGCCTATATCTGGGCAAGGATTCTACCTACACACGTGACATGAGGATGCAATTAGACGAACTTAACACACTATACAAAGTAGAAGAGTTGAAAATAGAAGGGAAGCTACAACGCTCACGTTTCATGATAGGCATTGGCGCATTGCTGTTGATAGGCCTGCTCTTTTTTACCATCTACCGATTCCGTGCTTCCCTGAAACTTGCCGAAGAGCACGAGAAGCTTGAACAAAGCTACAAGGAACTGAAGATTGCCAATCAAAAAGCCGAGGAGTCGTCAAAGATGAAGACCAACTTCATCCAGCAAATCTCTCATGAGATACGCACACCCCTCAACATCCTTTCAGGCTTTACGCAGGTCATCACCACCCCCGGCATGGAGCTGGATGAGCAGACCAAGAAGGACATCAGTCAGCGTATTACTGAGAATACCAACCGTATTACTGGCCTCGTCAACAAGATGCTGGCACTGAGCGACGCCAACAGCCGCTCCATGATAGAATGCAACGACGACGCACTGGCCACCTTTATAGCAGCACAAGCCGTGGAAGAGACACAGATATCACAAAACGACGACGTAGACTTCCACCTGCTCATTGACCCAGAAGTTGAGGACACCATGCTACAAACCAATATGCAGCAAGCCACCCAAGCACTGGTCATGCTTTTGGACAATGCCAAGAAGTTCCTGTATAGTAAGGACGCACCAGCCAACAGGACAAACAAAGGAAAAGTAACGCTGCAAGTTAACAAGAACATCAAGAACGTACAATACATCGTAGAAGATACGGGCATTGGCATTCCCAAGAAAGATGTAAACCGCATCTTTGACGAGTTCGTGCAGCTGGACAACTTCTACGAAGGAACAGGCATCGGCCTTACCATCTCCCGTTCCATTGCCCGCAGAATGGGAGGCGATGTAGTTCTTGACACATCCTACACGACTGGTGCCCGCTTTATTCTCCGTTTACCAATAATAACGAAGCTGAGAAACAACGACACCGATAAGGACAACGACTCCCTGCCAGTAACATAACTCTCACATAAATAAAGATAAGAGTTAATGCCTTGGATTTATTAATCTACGTCGTGGAATTATTAAACTACGTCGTGGAATTAACTATCATCGACGTGGAATTAACTAACATCGACGTGGAATTAACTTTTCAAAGCACCTCCCCACCTTTTACCCCACACCTTACGACCCTTTAACCCGTAACTCAAGCCAATATTGCCCGATAGTGTCAACCGAGTGCATACCGAGACGCATCCCTTTTGCACTTATTCGAGTGCACAAAACTTAAAAGAGGCTCCACGATGCGCGTGAAGCCTCCTTTTACATAGAAATCCCAAAAACAATTACTCAGCCAGAGGGTCAAAGGTACCATTGGCACCGCCATTGTTGGCATCCTGCCAGCCGATGGTCTGCGGCAGGTTGGGGTTCTGGTTCTGCACACCATAGTTGAAGCCCAGCAGGTAATACTTCGGACGGAAGTTGATGTAATACGGATTCCGGTTCTGGTCGTAGCCGTCGCCAGTCTTGTAGTCGGTCACCAAGTTGTCGTTGTACCACGTCTTCAGGTTGGCCAACTGGGTGTCGAAGTCAGCAGCGCCGAAGTTCACACCGTCAGGACGTACCGTGCCGGCAGCCAGCAACGGGTCGCCGTCCCACTGGTCCTGGCCAATGCCATACTTTTCGGCCGTCTTGAACTGCACGTTCTCACGACGCTGACCGTTCCACTGCTTAAAACCTAACCAGGTGCAGGTACTGGTACCATAGATGCCGCCGACCTTCCACGAAGCGGGAGCACCGTCGGGCAGCTGCGAGCCACCGTCGAAAAGCATCCAGCGGCGCATGTCGTCGAAGCGCTTGCCTTCGTAGGCCAGCTCTATCTGGCGCTCATACAGGATGGCCGACATGCAGGTGGCCTTGTCGCTGGCCAGGTTGGTCTGCAAGCCGTAGTTGTTGGCGCTGGTGTAGCCTACACGGGCGCGAATCTGCTGCAAGTAGCCCACTGCCTCTGCCATCTGACCGGCCATGCAGGCAGCCTCAGCCATGTTGAGCAGCACCTCGGCATAGCGCAGTTCTATGAGGGGAGCAGCGGAATAGAACGGAGCAGCACCCTTCGTGTCGGCAGCCACATACTGATAGAGCGGCGAGGAGTTGACATCGAGGTCGTCACTCTTCTTGCGCACGTAGATGCCCGTCTTCGAGCTTAGGTTGTCGGTGGCACGCGTCTTCGAGCTCGTCATGGACGAGGGGTCAAGACTGGTGGGGAACACGTAGTTCCACAGCGTGTAGTTCTTGCCGTCGCTGGGGTTGTGAACGTCCTTCTCGCTGGCATCGCCATTGTAGGCCCAGCGGAAGCCAGGCATGGCAAACGTGCGGTAGAAGCGCGGGTCGCGGTTCATAAAGGGAGCACTCTCGTCGTAGGCAAAAGCACTGCGCTCCAACTTCGTGTACGTATTCTTATACGTACGGGCACCCACCATCTCGAGGTCTTGCAGCACCGACAGATTGGGAATCTTACCGTCGGCCATTGGGAATAGCTCGACGAGAGCCAGACCGGCAGCCTTGCCGCTACCGCCAGTGTTGGCGGGACGGATGCCACGCTCCCAGGGGTTATTCTTCTGGACGTCCAGACCGTCACCCTCAATATTGTTGTAGAGGGTTACAAAGACGGCCTCTGGATTGACCGTAGAGGTGAGGAACTGATTGGCGAAGTTAGAGGCACAGACATCGGTGCCGCTCTGGTAGAGACCATAGCCGCAGGCATTGATGGAGTCGAGCTCCTGCTTCATCTGCTTGTAGGCATCCTGCCAACGGCTCTCGTCGCCCTGACGGTTGAAGATGGGGCTGCACCACAGCAGCAGCACACGACCCTTCAGGGCCAACGCCGTACCAGTGGTTACACGGCCATAGTCAGTACCTGTCCAGCCGCCACCCATGGTCTTCTTAGCCAACAGCTTGGCAGCACGGTCGAGGTCGGCACAGATGAAGTCGATGCAGTCTTTCGTAGAAGAACGCGGGGTGTAGGAGCCCTCCACTGGGTCAAGAATTTCAGTGACGATGGGCACGCCACCGTACCACTTCACCAAGTTATAGTAGCACCAACCACGGAAGAAGTAGGCCTGCCCCAAGAGAGCATCCTTCTCCTCGTCCTTCAGTGCGCCGTTAGTGACACCGATAATGAAGTCGTTGATATTACGGATGCGGCCGTAGAAAGACGACTGTATATCAGAGAACTTACCCATGAAGAAGTCGGGCACAGCGTTAGTGCTGCTCTCAATGGAGCCCAGCTCTTTGGTGGGGTCGATAAAATCGGTAAAACCATGATACTCCTCGGTAGAGCATCCTGCAAGGTCGTTGCTACCCATTGAGACGGAAAGATGTTTTAGTCCACCTTGGGTCAAGTCTTCAGCATACGGTATGCACCAGCTGTAGATATCGTCAAGACGGCCGTTGGCTCCGGAGTAGTAGTTATAGATGTCCGAAGTCACGTTGTCGTAGTTCGTCTTATCCTCCAGGAACTGGTCACTGCAAGCAGAAAGCGTCAACACGGATACAAGACCGAAGCTTAAATATTTTATTGCTTTTTTCATAATCGTAAGTCTTTAAGTATTTAGAGCGACAGGTTAATACCGAAGTCCCAAGAGCGCAGGGTAGGATAAGAACCATAACTACCGGCCATCGGGCTGGTGAACTTGTCGGGATAGGGATTGTAGAAGTTGATGAGATTCTGACCCGTCACGTTGACACGGACGTTCTTGATGCCGATACTCTTGAACCACTTGTTAGGCAGCGTGTAGGCCAGCGTCAAACGACTCAGGCGCACGCGTGCGGCGCTGATGCGCCAGAACGAAGATGCCGTCGAGTTGATTCTGTAGGCCAAGTTAGGATATTCCGCATTGCGGTTCTCCTTGACCACCAAGTTGCCGCTGCCGTCGTAGACATCCTGATAAGCATACATGTTCTCGGGCTTCCAGAACGAAGGCATGTTGTAATACTCAATGTTCGAGCTGGACGGAATACCGATAGCAGCCGACGGCAGCGTCTCGTAGCCACCCCAGCTGGCACCCAACTGAGCAGTGAGCGAGATGCCCTTCCAGTCGGCGTGCATGTTCAATGTGAAGCCGTAGGGGTTAGAGCGGTTCGACAGACACACCTGGTCGTTGTCGGCATCGACAATACCGTCAGGTCCGGCATACTCACCAGTCGTGGTATCATATGCACCGCGCACGTCTTTGTAGATAAGCATACCCGGACGCACCTGATCCTTGGTCATACCCATGTAGGAGGTAATGTTGTACTTGGCAAAGTACTCCTCAATGTCCTGGAACGTACGGAACATGCCGATGCACTGCATGCCCCAAAGACCAATGTCGGTACGTCCGCCTGGACGAATCTGGCGATAGATATACTTGGTCTCCCACTGGTATTCGAGCATCTCATTGTCGTGGTAGCCCGTGTTCAGGCCGATGCGATACTTGAAGTCCTTGCCAATCTTATCGCGCCAGGTAAGGCCAAGCTCCCAACCCCAGCTGTTCATTTCGCCAAGGTTCGTAGAGGCCGAAGGCGTACCGACAGTAGAGGGTACCTTCTTATCAATCTTCAGCAGGATTTCGCGGTCACGCTGGTAGTAGTAGTCGAAGTTGATGGCCAAGCGGCGATTGAGTACCTGGAAGTCGAAACCGATGTTGGTCTTGTACGACTTGTCCCAGTGGGCATCGCGGTTGACAGCCGAGGTCTTGTCGCTAATGGTAATACGGTTGCCTGCCTGGTTACCCACACCAGTGCCGAAGACGACACCGCGGCCAGCATCCTGATTGTAGACCTGCATCCACTGCCAGGGATCAATGTTGTCACGACCGGTGAGACCCCAGCTGGCACGTACCTTGAAGAAGTCAACCCACTTGAGCCACTTCACTTCCTGGAACCAGGGTTCCTCGCTGACTACCCAACCGGCAGAGATGGCGGGGAAGGTGCCCCAATAGTTCTCGGGCGAGAACTTAGTAGAGGCATCGGCACGGAGCAGGAACTCAAACAGGTAGCGGTCGGCATAGGCATAGTTGACACGACCGATATACGACAGCGTACCGCTCTCAGAGCGCGTGAACTGTGTGGTCATCTCGCCCGTGGCGGAGTTGTACTGGCCGGTGGTAAATTCGTAGGGACCTTCACGCTGACCGACGAGGTATTCGCTCTCCGCCTCCGACTTTTCGATGGAGAACAGGCCACTGATGTGGTGCTTGCCGAAGTCGCGAGAATACTGGGCGGTGAAGTTCATCTGGTAGTTGTCGGTACGCGTCATAGTACGGTACAGCATGTTACCATTGTTCAGCGTCAGAGGGTTATCCCGGAGGTTGCTGTCGGCGAGATAGTCGAAGTTAGGGTCGTCGCCCGAAGTCGGGGTATAGAGATGGCGGCCCGAACCGTAACGGCGGGTCATGCGGTAGAGCGTGAAGTTGGAGCCGTACTGGTTGGTCTTACTATTATTGATACTCTTAGAGTAAGAGAACTTCAGTTGCAGTCCCTTCAGTATCTTGCTCCATCCAAAGTCGTAGCTCAGACTGGCATTGATACTGGAGTTGTTAGTCATGGTACGGCTGTAGTCGCCGTTGTTCTGCAGCACGTCGAAGTTGTAGTTCTGATTCTGATTTTTCTGGCCACCACTGACACCGTAGGCGGGAATGGGCAGGCCGTCGACATACTCCGGAATGTAGCGCGGACGCGTGAGCAGCAGGTTATAGTCCTTCTCGTTGCCAGATCCGCCTACTTTCACGAGCGGGGTGTTCTTCTTTCCATAGTCACCGGAAACGGTCAGGTTGGCCGACAACCATTTACTAAGCTTCACGTCCACACCGGCACGGTAGTTCCAGCGGTCGTAGTCGAGCTTGCCGAGGTTACCTTCCTGCTTGAAATAGGAACCGCCGGCGAAATAGCTCACCTTCTCGGTGGCACCGCTCACATTGACAGAGTGCTTCTGCTTGACACCGGTCTTCCAATACTGATCGAGCAGGTCAAAGTCGAGACCACGCATGGCCTCCAACTCGTCGAGCTGGAAGAGATCGTTGGTCAGGTTAATGTCATTGTTGGCCAGCTTGATGGGGTCGGCAGCGGCCACAGCATTGTATAGTCGACCATAGTCGTAGGCATTAAGCAGCTTGGGACGGGCCACCTCTTGGGTGAAACCGAAGCTACCGCTATAGTTGATTCTTGGTTCGCCTAGCTTACCTTTCTTCGTGGTAACGAGGATGACACCGTTAGCAGCACGCGAACCATAAACGGCTGCCGACGCGTCCTTCAGCACAGAGATGCTCTCCACCTCAGAGGGGTCGAGGTTGTTGAAGGCCTCAGCACCAAGGTTTTGGCGGTCGTTACCTACCTTCACGTCGTTGGGGTAAATGTAGCCGTCAATGACGTACAGGGGCTCCTGTTTCGCGCTGGCTTTGTCTGTCGGGAGATCGTTGGAGTTACGAATCTCCATTGTGGCACGCTCGCCGGGACGGGCATCACCACCGCTGACTGACAGACCGTTAACCAGTCCGCTCAGCGTAGAGGCCAGACCGGCAGCTGCCAGATCCTGAATGTCGTCGACATCTACAGAGGCCACCGAACCTGTCAGGTGCGCCTTCTTCTGGGTACCGTAACCCACGACGACCACTTCTTCCAGTGTCTGCTTGTCTTCCTCGAGTTTGACAGTACCGCCGGGCTTCACCGTCACGGTCGTGTAGCCAATATAGGAAATAGTAACCTTACCATTCTTGGGAACGGAAATCTTATAGTTACCATCGAGGTCGGTAACGGTGGCATTCTTTGTACCTTCCACCGTAACCGTAGCACCAATGACGGGTTCGCCCAACTCGTCGAGCACTGTACCCGTTACCGTCTCATTCTGAGCCACCGCCGAAGCTGAGAACATCAGCATAAGACCGAGGCATAAGGTTTTCATATATCTTTTCATAGTCTTTTCCTTTTTACGATTTAACCTTCATCACAATTAGGGAAGCCAGCGTGGGTCACCAGTCTGACGAGCCACCTGGGTGGCACCGCTGATAGTGAAGTCGCCGGCAGCAGGATTGGCAAACTGCGGGTCTTCCTCAATGTTCGTACCTGACGTGTCGTAATCACCAGTAACCTGGAACGTACCGTCATAGGCCATATAGGTATTGTTGGCAAACCTTGCCGTGGGCTGGTTAGTCTTACCATGCAGGAAGCGGCGGGGTACGCCACCCTTTCCGCTGCAGTCGAAGAAGATGCAGTCAGTCATTGTCCAATAGGAGTCGGTCTTACCGTTCATACCGTTGTAATTGCCCCACTCTCCCCAGTCATTGGTTGAATGGTGATAGCCAATGCGGTAGAACGTGGAGTTCTTGTAGGTCACGCTGTTACCGGGGCCGCCCTGACCAGTGTCGCCACCGCCGAGGCCAATGTCCTTGGCGCGGTATATGCCCGCCTGATAGAAGTAGTAAATGTCGCCTGCCGTCTCCAAGTTATAGAACGTAGAATTGCTGACCGTGAGGTCATTAATGTGTCCGCCATTGTTGGTCCAGATGACAGCAGCCTTCTGGTCGGCTGGAGGCGTGAGGTGTACCACACAGTTGTCAATGAGGAACTGGATGGCAGCCACCTTCTGTCCCTTGCGGTTGTCCCAGAAGAAGTAGCCCTTGACGTCCTCGAACGTGCAGTTGACAAAGGTCGTGTTATCGTTGAAGATGACGAAACCCGTCTCAGCGTCGCGCTCGGCCACAGGCTCTTTCGAGAATCCGAAGACGCCGTTCTTTTCCGACATGGCAGCACAGTCGAACTTCAGGTACTTGGCGTTAAAGGGTGCTGCGAAGTTAATGCAGGATGCGTCAGAAGTGTACTTCACCGTGGCGGGATTCTTCTTCTCATTGGAGCGCAGCGTCACGGAGAAGGGGTCAAAGTCGAGCTCGCCGCTGACAGTGTACTCGGCACCGCCTATCAAGTCGAAGTTAAGGTTCTTGCCAATGGAGTCGGTAGGAATCGGATTGGCCGCAAACCATTCATTAAGGTCACTGCCAGCAGGAATAGTCATGTATGTCTTAGTGAAGGTTGTAAACTCCTTCACAGCTGCTTCCTGCGAGTCAGTGTTGTTCTTCTTGGCATTTCCCAAGGCCAGGATGGTCAGCTTGTAGTTGACATCCTCTTCACGTTTACATGTTACAGAGCATCCGTCAACAATAGAGTCGTTGACAATCGGTTCTTGCGGGTTGCTAACGTCAATCAGGTTGACGCGATAGCCACCGGCACCCATCACCACGGGCCAGGTGAAAGTCTGCGACTTACCGTCGGCGCTCGCTGTGATCTCAATGGCATCGGCAGAGATAGCCTCCACCTGCGTATTAGACACACCTCCGTCGAACGATTCTTTGTCGAAGCCATCCTTGGCGCACGAAGTCAGGAATAGCGTGCCTGCGCCCGCCAGGGCCAGCACACACACCCTACTGTACGTAAAGAATTGAATCTTTTTCATAAGCGTTTCGTTTAGTTAATTATTTGATTTATTATTCTCTCCATGCTGGAAAATCTCTTTCAGGTAGGCGACATTGCGGCCGAAGTTGCCGCGCACGTTGCGCACGTCCTGTGCGTCGCGGCTGCGCTCTACGACGAGCCATCCCCGCCAATGCATCTTGTCCAAGGTGCGCTTGACCTTGCGAAGGTCGATGCGCGGGTCTCGGTCAAGCGTCACGCTGTCGGTCAGCGAGGCGTGAATCTGCACGATGTTCTCAGCCCCCAGCCGCTTCAGGTCCTTGCAGACGTTGAGCCGCTGGTCTACAGCGTCCTGCAGGTTGTAGTACACCTTGACGCCCGGACTGGCCACTTCCTTTAGTAATGTAAGGTTCGCGCACGCGCTGAGCGAGGTGCGTATGCCGATGGTCATGCCGCGGCTGTGGGCCATGTCGCCCACTTCGCGGAGACGTCTGACCAGCTCGGTACGCTCCTGGCCAGGCTGCTGCCATGCGGTGCCGCTGCCACCGAGTGGCAGGAAGGCGACCTTGGCGCCCATGACTTGCATGGACTGCAGGCAGTCGTCAATAAGTTCGCGGTAGTTGTCGCGTTTGAGGAAGCTCTGTGCGAAGAAGCCTGACATGGCCAGCGATGGCACGGCTATGGCCAGCGAGTCGGCCTTATGGCGAAAGAGCTGCTGGAAGTGCGCCTCACGCAACTTGTTGTCGAACTGTTCGCGCTGTCCCAGCGGTCCCATATCCATCTCAATGCCGTCGGCCTGAATATCCTTGGCGAGCTGGAACTCACCTATCTTCTGGCGCTTGAGCATCATCCAGTCGCAGGCGGCAATGCGGTACTGTGCCTCGCTGGCCTGGGGGTCAGCCTGTGGACCGCGCTGCGCACACACGTCATCCGCCCACGCTGAAAGCATGGTGACAGCCCATAGAATAAGGCCTCGACGGAGCATTGATTTGTTCATTTAGTAGTTGTAGACTATATAGCTATACGTTAATTAAGACGCTTTAACGTGGTCCTTGTCATCATTTAACGCCAAAAAATGAAAAAAAATGCTAATTTTTCAGCCCTTTCCTGGGTCTTGACAAGCGAGTAGCTCCACTCTACCTCCACTCTACCTCCACTCTACCTCCAGCATTAGGAGTGGAGCAAGAGTGGATCAAGGGTGGATGTACGGTGGGGGTAAGCGGGCGTTGAGGGATAACAAAGAAGTGTCCGGACAGCAAAAAAGAATGGCCCAACGTTTTACCGTTGAGCCACCATCTATTAGGTTTGCCTACCTGGTTTGATTAGAAGTAGTAGGCGACGCCGATTTGCCAGGCGTTGCCCTTGGCCTTGACGTTTTCGCCGCCATAGCTGATTTCGGCCGACTTGCTGAGGGCGAAGTTGTAGTTGACGTTCACCTGCAAGTGGTTGATGAACATGGCGCCGATACCGACGTTGGCGCTGATCTGGGCTGACTTGAACGACAGGTCGCCCCAGTTGTATTTCTTGTCTTTACTGCCAACGTTGAAGCCGAATTGAGGACCGGCAAAGAGGAAGATGCTGGCAATGTCGCCGAGGCCAAATGAGTAGCGGGCGTTGATGGGCACCTGTATGGTCTGCATCTTGATGTTCTCGTCAGTACCCTTTATCTTGGCCTGACGCTGGTCGTAGAGGATTGAGGCGTCGACGCCGAGACCCACGATGGGGAGGGTAAACTTGGCTGTGGGGCCAATGTAGAAGCCTGACTTGTTGGAGATGCCCTTCTCGGCAGTGCTGTTGTCGAGTGAGAGTGAGGTGAGGTTCAAGCCTCCCTTAAGACCGAAGCTGATCTGTGCCTGCGAGGGTAGAGCCATGGCAACGGCCAAAAGAATTGCGGTAATAATTTTCTTCATACGCTTGTGTATTCTATGTTCAACAATAGTCTTGACTGTTATCAGAATTGCCGCCGGCAGCATGTGGGCTGGCCTGCGGCGGCAGGCCAGCGGCCGTTAGGGACCGTTAGTGGCGCTGGCGACGGACGGTTACCTTGGCGGTACCGCCTGACGAGCTGCTGCTGCCCTTTGACTTCTTCGACTTGGCGGACGACGTGCGGGCTGAGCGCTTCGAAGCCTTCTTGCTGGCCTTCAGCTGCTTGGGGTCAAGCTTGGCTATGGAGTCGAGCGAGTCTCTCCTAGCCTTGTCGCCGAAGATGTTCTCCTCGAAGGCCTTCAGCTCGGCCTCTATCTTTTTCTGCTCCTTGGCCAGGGCGGTGTCGTTGGGACAGTACTGTGCGAGCGTCTTGCCAAGCATGTTGTTGGTCTTGTAGATCTTTCCGTCATAGCGGTTCATGGTGAAGAAGTCCTCGAGCGACATGGTGGCTGCGTTGTTCAGGTTCGAGGTCATCACGCTCTGCCGGCTGAGGAAGGGCGCCAGGTCAGCATACTTCACCCAGAACAGGGGGTACTTCGAGGCCTCGCCGCCGAAGTCGTCTTCGCGCATCATCACCGGGCATACGGCCTGCACCTTGCGGTGGAACGTTGAGTTGGCGTCGTCGAAGTAGGCACTCTCCTTCAGGTAGTACATCTTCACTTCGGCCGAAGGTATGTCGCTGTTGTCGACACGTAGCTTGCCGTCCTTCTCCTCGTAGAAGATATGGTAGTTGTCGAGAACGGTCTTCATCTGTACCTTGGCCGAGTCGTTGAACACCTCGTTACCGTCCAGACGGTACTCGTAGACGGGTATGTAGCCGTTCAGGGCCAGCTTGAACACATAGGTAAAGAGGTTCAGTTGTTTGTCGATAGGCTCCACGGGGTAGTACAGGCCTGCGTTGGCATCCTTCTCGAGGTTGATCTCGCGGTAGATGTCACGGCGCCATACGACGTTCTCGGGCATGTCGACAGCCGTGGGGAACATCAGCCTTGCACGCATGCTCATGCCCTGATTCTGGGTCTGCGACTGCTGTTGCTGCGCTTTCTGCTTAGTCTGCTGACGGCGGGCCTTCGGCTGCGCACTGACAGTTAAAGGTAAAAAGGCAAGAAGGTAAAAAAGCAGAATACCCTTTACCACTACCTTATAATTAAACCTATTCATGACACTCTTATTCATATCTTTGCTTTTCTGTTGTTTGCTATGATTTCCTTATTTGTCACTTACCTTTGTGCTTTTACTTCACGATGACTTCCATAGAGGCGTTGAGCTTGCGCGAGATGCCGTCAGGACCGATGGCATTGACGCGTGAGATGTAGAAGCGCTTATTGCGCTGCAGCTTGCGGAAGGTGTCCTTCTGGCGGGCTGAGAACTGGGCTCCGTCACTGACCATCGGCACGGCATTACCCATGTTGTCGAAGAAGACGGTCTCGAACGACTGCACGCGGAAGGCGATGTCGAGAATGCCGTCGTCGATGGCCGCACCTATGCCGTCAATGGCCATAAGCTGGGCCTTCGAGATGCCGCCACCCTTGTAGCGCACCGGACTGCCGCTCTCGTCCTTCATGTCGATGTAGGGCGTGGGGTCAGGCAGGCGCCGTACGCGGAAGGTGAACTGTCCCATCTGCTGTGCCCGGCCCGTGTTGGTTGAGGTGATGGTAATGGTGACGTTCTGACCTACGGCAGTGGGTCGGGCTATGTAGCGGCCAGGGCCCACGGGCTGCAGGGTTCCACCAGACATGGTGGCCTGTACCTTATTGACGGGCACGCCAGGCACTGAGACGCTCAGCGGGTTGTTGTAGCCGGCATAGAGCACATTCATCAGGTCGGCTGAGACAGTGGCCGAGGGGTCTACGACGGTATACTTCTGCTCGAAGTCGCGCTTCAGCAGTTCGCCGTTGCCGTTTTCCACCTGTATATAGCCTGCGAGGGTGAAGTCGCCCGTGCGGCCAGTGATGGTTTCATAGATTCCTCCCGGGAGGTCCACCTCCTTGCCGCCAATGAAGATCTGGGGTACCTGTGTGGTATCGACGGCCGCCATGACGATGCGTGCCGAGAACTTGTCGCCACGGACGATGGTCTGCGAGTTAGGTATGACGAAGGCATTCAGCGCATTCACGCGAATGTCCTTGACGTCGATGTTCTGTACAAGTGTGTGCAGCACCTCGCCTTCTGCGTAGCGCACGTCGTTCTGGAGCTTCGAGAGCAGGGTGACGGCAGCGGCGGCGGGCATCGATTCAAACATATACTCCTGCCAGTTCTTGCCCATGGCCTGCGCATTGTCGGGAATCGTTGTGGTCAGGTTCTCGGCTATCATCTTCTTCTGGCGGTAGCCGCTCACCATCTTCAGCATCGCGTTGCGGTACGTGTTGATGGCGTCAAAGAGCTCCTTGCCGCGACCGCGACTGGGGGAGAGCATCACTTGGTTGGCAGCCTCCAGGTCTTCCTTGTTGCGGATGTTCTGCACGTCCCCGCTCTTGCCGTCGGCTTCCTGGACGATGGCCAGCTTCAGCTCGTCGGCGAGATTGTAGAGGGCATTGCTCATCTCCTTTACCTTCTGCGACTTGTCGTACCACTGCTTCACCTTCTGCGGGTTCTTCTTCATCTGGACGGCAAAGTCGTCGTATATGGCATTGTTCTCCCTCGTCGCACTGATAGTGGTACGCTTCAGGCTCTCCTCCACGATGGAGAAGCCGTTGAGCACCTCGGTCGAGACGTTCAACGCCAGCATGGCCATCAGTACAACGTACATCAGGTTAATCATTTTCTGACGGGGGGAAACGGGCCTTTTCTTGATTGCCATTATTCTTTCGCTATTACGTTAGGACGTGATTACGCTGTTACACGACACGGCACTAAATGTTTGCCTTCACCTGCATGGCTTCTATCATGCGGGCATAGATCTTGTTGAGCTCCACTATCTGGTCGGCCATGTGGCGCGTCTGCTCATTAATCTCGTCGATGGTGCTGATTTGGGCACTAGCACTCTTAAGCTGCATCTCGTAGACGCGGCTGATGCCTGTGAGGGTACGATTCAGATTCTCCATCTCTTCCGAGTCGCGCGTCAGGCGCTGGCTCTGCTCCGACACCTTCTGAAGCATCTCGGTCAGACGGTTTAGCTCGTCGACATAGTTGGAAGTGGCATCCTTGAGTTCCTCGGCCATATCGGCGGGGACCTGGTTGGCAGGAGCGCCACCGCCCACGACGGCACCGCCGCCTGAGAAGCTGATAGGCTCGCCCTCCCAACGGGCTGCTTCCTCACCATTGCCGACGACACCACCGACAACACCGCCACCACCATTGATGATGACCGTGCCACCACCGCCTACGCCACCGCCACCGGAGGCTTGAGCACCCTCAACGACGGCTTCACCAGAGCCGGGCATGCCGCCCACGATGGTTCCGCCAGCGACGGGTCCGCCCTGACCGGAGAAGGCTACGTTGGCACCCGCATTGATGCCGACAGTGGCAACCTCGGCGCCCTCGGTTTCCTCACCAACATGGATGTCGAGGTCCATGCCATCCGTCGTCTTGTCGAAGGGACGGTCGAAGGCGGCTATGAAGAATACGAATACCTCTGTACCCATTCCCAGGAACAGGAAGAAGTTAGCTCCCGGCAGGTGTGTCAGCTTGAAGAGGGTACCCAAGATCACGATAGAGGCACCCCAGCTATACGCGTAGTTCAGGAACGTCTGTCCTGGGACGCTGTCCATCCACTTCTGAAGTCGGTAGATGAAGTTCAGTTTGCTGTATCTTGTCATGTCGTTTTTACTATTTGACGGTTCGTTTATTTCTTCTTACCTTTCTTAACCTTGACCTTGTCGCTGGTGGTATTGGCAAGGCTGCGCACACAGCGGAAGCCAATATAGGAACGTGGCTGGTTCTGGTACTCATAGGAACGCCAAGCGGCGCGGATGTAGCTCTCGGGGTCTTTCCAGGAACCGCCACGCACGCTCTTCTTCTTCAGGCGGTAGGGGTCCTCCTTGGCAGCGTTGTACTTCAACTGCGGGTTGATGTCGTTCATCGACTCCACTCCGGCTTCGGTGTAGATGGTCGAGCACCACTCAGCTACGTTTCCAGCCATGTCGTACAGGCCGTTGGAGTTAGCAGAGTAGATACCCACGCGGCTGGTAATCAGGTTGCCGTCCTTGGTGTAGTTACCGTTGTCGGGCTTGAAGTTGGCAAAGAAGCAGCCGTTGCCGCTCATGACGTCTTCGTTGTCCCACGGAAACTCGTTCTGGTCCTTGCCGCGGGCAGCATACTCCCACTCGGCCTCGGTCGGCAGACGGTAGCGCTGTACGTGGCGGGCTGCAGGACCCAGTCCGCGCAGCAGGAACTCAGTACGCCAGGCGCAGAAGGCATTGGCCTGCTCCCACGTCACACCCACCACGGGGTAGTCGTTATAGGCGGCCGCCGTGAAGTAGTAACGCATGTAACTCTCGTTCTCTGCATTGGGGAAGTCGTTTACCCAGCAGGTCGTGTCCGGGTATATATTAACAATGTACGTGTTCAGGAAGTCCCATTCGCCTGTGTACTGGCGGTTAATGGTCTCACGTACAATCTGACCCTCGTCGTTAATGTAGGCGGTGTCCTTAGAAATCCAGATCTGCTCGTTGGGGTTCGGACGGATGTCGGTATTCAGCACGCGCTCCTCATGGTTAGGACGGTACTTGCGCGTGGCAGCCTCCGTGTAGTCGTAGATTTCATAACGGTAGTTCATCTGACGCCAGTCGAGCATCTTCTCGCCGGTGACGGGGTTCGTCACGTAGAGACTCTCGATGGCACGCAGCTCGTCCTCGTTGGGCTTCTTAGGCAGAGACTTCTTCCAGTTCAGGTGGGGCGGAACGGGGTCGCCATTCTTGTCCTCCTCAATCTTGTAGCTCTCGTCGCCACCATAGGCGGGGTCGGCCAGACGCTCGCGGAGAATGGAGTCGCGGACATAGTTGACAAACTGGCGATACATCGAATTGGTCACTTCGTACTCGTCCATCCAGAAGCCTTCAACGGAGATGTCGCGCACGGGGGTCTGCTTACCCCAGAGGGAGTCCTGCTTCTCGATACCCATCTTCAAGTGGCCACGCTTGATGAGCGTCATACTGTGTGGGGTTGGCTCAGTAAAGGCACGACCGCTGGCACCGGTTACCTCGCCTCCTGTTGCCGACGCATGCTTGCTGCCCAGACAGCTGGTCAGCAAGAGCACTGCTAATGCGCTAAGCGCTATGATACCTTTCTTCATATTCTTTTGCTTCTTTGTCTATCTTGTAACAAACGTTCCTTATTCTCTTCTCTAAACCGTCTTCTTTGTACCCTAAGCCCTGAATTCCCAACTGTCAAAGGATTCTTACGCTCTGATGACGGTTTCGGCCTTTCTTGCCGAAATCCAGCGTGGTCTGGTAACCGACGAACAGCTCATGGCTGCCCTTGCCGAGGCCAATGGCCGAATTGGTGTAAGCCTCGTAGCTGTACCCCACGCTGATGCCGTGGAAGTTACCGCCGATGAGGGCTGTCACCGAATTACCTGGGCTGTAAGCCAGGCCCGCATACATTCTTTTCTTCTCGTGCTCGTACTTCAGACGGGCAGTTACATCCACTCTGTAGACGGCTCCGTCGTAGCGTGCCAGAACAGAGGGGTGCATTGATAACAACGGATTTCTAAGCTGAATATTGTATCCGCCTGTTAAATAATACATCCTGCTAACCTCGTAGATAGAGCGTTCGCCCAGTTCGATACGGGGTGACGTGACGTGTGCCACTGACAGGCCAGCATACCATTTGCTGTGCTTATAGTACAGGCCGGCGGCAAGGTCAAGGGCCGTTCCGTTCTCGTCAGTCTTGGTAAAGGCGGGGTCTTCAGGCACTTCCAGGTCCAGGCTGGAGCCTTTGAACTTCTCGCTGAGCATGCCCACCTGTATGCCCACACTGATGGTGCCGCCCAGCAGCTGGTGCTTATAGGCATACTGCACGGCCAGCCGCTGGTGGGTGAACAGGCCGATATTGTCGCTCAGCAGCTGCAGACCCACCCCGTGGTAGTTGTTCAGCAGGTAGAATGGCATGTCGGCACCGACGTACATCGTCTTCGGGCTGTTCTCAAAGCCCGTCATCGACATGGCATAGGCTCCGGTGACGTTGATGACCGACTCCTTTCCCGCGGCGGCAGGATTGAAGGACGTCTCCATTGCCCAATAGTGGGCAAAGGAGGCATCCTGCTGCGCTGATACCGTCATTCGGGTTAGCAGCAAGGCACCAAATATGATGAATTTGCGTTCGAACACGTTTAAAATAACGCAAAGGATGGCTGATTATTGCATTTATTTAGTAACTTTGCAGCGTAAACCCCCTAAAGAATCAGCGTATGAGTACCATTATCGAGCGTTTAGAGCTCCTGCGCGAAGAGCTGCGGCGCGAACATCTGAGTGCTTTCATCTTCCCTACCAGCGACCCGCACAACTCCGAATACACGGCCGACTGCTGGAAGGGCCGTGAGTGGATCAGCGGCTTCAACGGCTCGGCAGGCACTGCCGTCGTGACCCTTAAGAGTGCAGCCCTTTGGACGGACTCCCGCTACTTCATTGCGGCAGCCCAGCAGCTCGCGGGCACTGAGTACCAGCTGATGCAGAGAGCCCCGGGCCAGCAAGGGGCTGGCAGTTGCCAAGGAAAGGAAAAGATACCCTCTATAGCCGAGTGGCTCGGACGAGAGCTCGCCGACATGTCCGACAAAGAGGTGGGCATTGACGGCATGTGCTCGACAGCCAACAGCGTTGAGGACCTCCAGGGAGACCTGCGCCGACAGGGAGGTATTACCCTGCGCACGAACTTCGACCCCCTGCAACGCATCTGGACAGGGCGTCCCTCCCTGCCAATGGCACCCATAGTGACTCATCCCATCGCCTTTGCCGGGGAGGACTGCGCCTCGAAGCTCACACGCATCAGGAAAGCCCTGCGCCAGCAACACGCCGACGGCATGCTGATGGCCTCGCTGGATGACATCGCATGGACGCTGAACCTGCGCGGTGCCGACGTACACTGCAACCCCGTCTTCGTCGCCTACCTGCTCATCAGCACAGAGCAGGCAACGCTGTTTGTCCACGACGAAAAACTCACCGAAGGTGCCCGTCAGAGCCTCAGTACCAGCGGCATCGGCACAGCACCCTACAACAGCATCCGTGACGCCCTGGCCCGCTACCCAGAGTACAATATCCTGGCCGATCCCGACGAGGTAAGCTACACACTCATGCAGGCCATTCATACACAGGAAGTCATCAAGGAAGCCTCCCCCGTCCCCGCCCTCAAGGCCGTAAAGAACGAGACAGAGCAGGAGGGCTTCCGCCGTGCCATGCTCCGCGACGGCGTGGCCATGGCGAAGTTCCTCTGCTGGCTACTGCCTGCCGTCAAGGCTGGCGGACAGACTGAGCTAACCGTTGACCGTAAGCTGACAGCCCTCCGTGAGGCACAACGCGAGCCCCGCCCTGACGCTTTCAGCGGGGATTCCCTCTTCCGGGGTCTCTCCTTTGACACCATCGCCGCCTATGGCGAGCACGGCGCCATCGTCCATTACGAGGCGACACCCGAGAGCGACGTCCCCCTGCGCCCGGAGGGTCTGCTGCTGCTCGACAGCGGCGCCCAGTATCTGGACGGCACGACGGACATCACGCGCACCATTGCCCTCGGTCCCCTTACCGACGAGCAACGTAAGGTCTATACCCTGGTCCTCAAGGGCCATATCCAGCTGCAGCTCCTGCAGTTCCCCGACGGTGCCAGCGGTACCCAGCTCGATGCCATTGCCCGCAAGGACCTCTGGCACGAAGGTCTCAACTTCCTGCACGGTACAGGGCACGGCGTTGGCGCCTATCTCAATGTCCACGAAGGACCTCATCAGATCAGGATGGAGTACCGCCCCGCCCCACTCCATGCCGGTATGACCGTTACCGACGAGCCGGGCATCTACCTTGAGGGCCGTTTTGGCGTCCGCATCGAGAACACGCTGCTCATCCAACCCTACAAGGAGACGGAGTTCGGAAGCTTCCTGCAGTTCGAGACACTGACCCTTTGTCCCATCGACAAGGCGCCTATCCTACCCGAGCTGCTCACCCCGGAAGAGAAGGACTGGCTCAACCAGTACCACCGGAGAGTCTATGACGCGCTGGCCCCCTACCTCGACGAGGCAGAGCGCACGTGGCTGCAGCAAGCCACCGCAGCATTGTAAAAGTTAAAGGATTGAGAGAATTTCCCCGAAGTGCTCTATCTTTCTCAGGCGCTCATGGGGGAACTCCTCTGACTTCTCCAGCTCCCACACCACATGGAAGGGGATATGGATGGCGTAGGCACCGGCCTTCAATGCCGGGGCGACGTCCGAGCGAAACGAGTTCCCCACCATGACGGTCTGCTCGGGAGCCACGCCCAGATTCTCGCATAGCTGCCGGTACTCCACCTCCGTCTTGTTCGACACCGTCTCCATGTGGGAGAAGAACTGCTCCAGACCAGAGCGCCTCAGCTTGCCCTCCTGGTCCATCAGCTCGCCTTTGGTGAACACCACCAGCCTAAAGCGCCTCGACTGCGAGAGCTGTTCCAAGGTCTCCCGTACCTCGGGCAGGGGCGTCGTGGGAAACATCAGCAGCTCCCTGCCCAGCTCCAACAGTTGCATGACGATGTCGCCCGTCAGCTGTTCATGGCTGACGCGCACCGCATTCTCTATCAGCGACAGGGTAAAAGCCTTCGTGCCATAACCCGTCAGCGACAGGTTCTTGCGCTCGGTGGCAAAGAGACCCTCGCTGACCTCGCGCGCCGTGGCCCACGGACTCAGCAGTTCACAGCACTTGTGCTCCACCTCGTCGAACCACGACTGGCAGTCCCATAGCGTGTCGTCAGCGTCGAAAGCTACCACACGGATATCTTCCCATCTATTTGTCATACGAGTTTGTTTTGTAAAGGTCAGACGCACTGACGCAGCTGCTGGCGCACATAGCGGCGGGCCTGCCCGAGCCGGTTCTCCACTTGCTTATACGGCAGTGCGAGCTCCTGGGCAATGTCGCCCACCTTCATACCGTCATAGATATGCAGTCGGTAGATGCGGCCACAGACCTCGGGCAGCCGTGCCAGCGAGCGCTCCATGCGCTCCATGAGCAGAGTGGCCGAGATGACAGACTCCATCTCCTCCGTGCCGTCCGTGTGTTTCAGGAAGTGTTCATACTCCTCATAAACCCGGCGGCGGCGGAAATAGTCCGTCACGCTGTGCCGCGCCATGGTATACACCAGACTCGGCAACGTCTGTGCAGTGATGAGCTGACGCCCGGAGAGCAGTTGCAGGAAGATGTCTTGCACCCTGTCCTGCGCCTCGTCGGTATCAGCGATGCGCATCGCGATGAATCTGACCAATTCATCGCGATGCTTAGCATAGTAGTCGGAAACGGGCTGATGGCTACTCATTAACGACCTTCTCAATAGTACCGTCCGCCTTGTAGAACAGCCGCTGGGCCTTGAGGGAACGCAGGTGCGTGACATCGTTCGAGGGAACACAGTCATGGTAGCAGAGATACCACTGTCCCTTGAACTCCACGATGCTGTGGTGTGTCGTCCAGCCCACCACCGGGTCAAGGATGACGCCCTGGTAGGTAAACGGCCCGTAGGGGTTGTCGCCAATGGCATAGCACAGGAAGTGGCTGTCGCCCGTAGAGTAAGAGAAGTAGTACTTGCCGTTATACTTGTGCATCCACGAGGCCTCAAAGAACCTGTGCGGGTCGCCGGCCTTCAGCGGCTCACCGTTCTTGTCGAGGATAACCACGGCACGGGGAGCTTCGGCAAACTGCTTCACATCGTCGCTCATGCGTACCACGCCACTGGGCAGGGCGGGAGCATCAGGACGGGCAAAGAGCTGAGTTTTGTGGTCAGGAGCAGGACCAAGATCGATAAGTCCGTTCTCGTCACCATATTTACCGGGGACGGGAGCCTCGCCGCCAGGGATGGGTCGCCACCACTGGAGCTGTCCGCCCCAGAGTCCGCCGAAGTAGCAGTACACCTGCCCGTCGTCATCCTTGAACACGCACGGGTCTATCGAGAAGGAGCCGCGGATGGGCTGAGCCTCTGGCTTGAAGGGGCCCTCGGGGCTGTCGGCTACTGCCACACCCAGATAGAAGACGCCGTCATAGCCTTTGGCTGAAAAGATGAGGTAGTACTTACCGTCTTTCTCCACGACATCGTTGTCCCACATCTGCTTCTCGGCCCAGGGCACCTGCTCGACGTCAAGGATGACACCGTGGTCGGTAACCTCGCCCTGCTCCAGGTCGTCAAACGAGAGCACGTGGTAGTCCTTCATCTGGAAGTGTCCGCCGTCGTCGTCGAAACACTCTCCTGCATCCCAGTCGTGGCTGGGATAAATGTACAACCTGCCGTTAAACACATTGGCTGAAGGGTCAGCCATATAGTCACTCGGAAATAGATAACGTGGCTTCATACTTGCATTAGAACTTTATGTTATTACTTGTTTCGCTTTTCAATCTCCATATTAATCTTGTCGATAACCTCGTCAGTCAGCTCGTAGCGCGAGATGATAAACATGGCCAAGCCCAGCAGCATGGCGGGAATGACGCATACCAGCCAGAGGATACCCTCCTCGGCAAAGGGTGTCTGGTCGATGCTGTTACTGTTATAGCCGACATAGGCCAGAACAGCAGGGCCGACGATACTGCCGAACGTCATGCCGGCCTTGAAGAACAGACCAGTCAGGGCATTGACGATACCCGAGATACGACGGCCTGTGGTATACTCGCCGTATGAGATGACCTCGGGCACCAAAGCCCACATGTATCCCGTGGCCACGATGACACCCGTGCTCTTGATAAACTGGGCCACGTATATCATCATCATACTGGGGCTCTCCATCTTGGATATCACATAGAGCATGGCCATGCCGAGAATGGCTGCACCCAGGAAGAGGTAGAACATGTTCTTCTTGCCCACCATGCGCTTGAACGCCGGGACAAGGGGCATGAACAGGAACGCGGGCAGCGAGCCCAGGGCCATGAAGACCGACAGTTCCTGTGCCGAACCGTGCAGGTTGCTGTTGATGAAGTAGGCGCCGGCGGCATTGCCCACCGACATCATGGCGAAGGCCGTGATGAAGAAGAAGGCAAGGACGCGCAGGGGACGGTTGCGCATGAACTCCATCCAGAGGTCGCTGACCTTCACGTCCTCGGTGGCCTTGGCGTCCATCACGACGCGCTCCTTACACTGTGTAAAGCAGAACACGAGCAACAGGAATCCCACGATGGCGTAAATCGTCATCGTCGTAAACCATGCCGACGGGTCCTTAGGCAGGCTGTCCGAGGGTGCGCCCGCTATGAGTGCGATGAACAAAGGCAGTCCTGAGTTGACGGCCAAGCCTCCCAGGTTGGCCATGAACATGCGTACCGAGGTCAGAATCGTTATCTCGTCAGTGTCACGCGTGAGCGACGAATTCAGCGCGCCATAGGGAACATTGATGAACGTATAGAGCAGCTGCATCGAGATATAGGTCACATAAGCATAGACGAGCGACGGGGCAAAGCCGTTGTAGAAGCAGAGTATGGCGAAACCGGAGAGTGGTATGCCTACATAGAGCAGGTAGGAACGGTACTTGCCATACCTGGGGTTGCTCTTGTCGATGAGTGTGCCAACAATGGGGTCCCAGATGACGTTTGCCACGTTACCGACGAAGAACATCACGGCCACGGCCGACGGAGTGAGTCCATAGATGTCGGTGTAGAAGAAGAGCAGGTAGGTGCAGATGACTTGGAAGATAAGGTTTTGGGCCAGGTCGCCGGAACCGAAGCCGATGCGCTGGGTCCAGGAGAGCTTATAGAAGCCCTTGGTTGCTTGTGTTTCGTTTTGTGCCATTGTTATTGATGCGTTAAATTAATTTTCTGCTGCAAAGTTAATCATTTCCGATGAAACCGACGTTTCTGAATGTTACAAAAACTACCCAAATTTGTAGCACGGCGAAAGAAAATACCACTTTTTCATGGCTAAACCGCAGAAAATGCCTATCTTTGCCGAAAATCTAAAACAATATGAAACGTAACTTCCTTTTCATCATTGCCCTCGTCGTGGCCATGGCCGCACAGGCAAAAGTCCAACTGCCCCAGCTCTTCCAGTCGGGCATGGTATTACAACGCGGAAAAGCCATCCCGGTATGGGGCAAGGCCGACCCACAGGAGAAAGTCATCATCCGCTGGAACAAGCAGCAGTTTGCCACGGTAGCCGACGGCGAAGGCCGATGGCGCATCGACCTGCCGAAGATGAAAGCTGGCGGGCCATACACGATGCTGGTGAACGACGTGGCACTGACCGACGTCCTCGTGGGTGACGTATGGCTCTGTTCCGGACAGTCGAACATCGACGTCACCATAGAGCGCGTCTATCCCCAGTACACCGATGAAATCGACGCCTTTGACAACAGCAGCGTGCGCCTCTTCCGCGTACAGAACGAGACGAACCCGCGCGGCGTGCAGGATGACATACGTCCCACCGCCACCAACTGGAAACCGCTGACCAAGCAGAACGCGTGGCTGTTCTCAGCCATCGGGTCCTTCCTCGGCCTACGCATGCAGGCCAAGACAGGTGTCCCCCAGGGCATCATCGTCAACAGCTGGGGCGGCACGCCGATAGAGGCGTGGATATGTGCCGACTCCTTGCAGGCCTGCTATGCCATGCAGGTGGAGAGGACCCGACTCTACCAGAACGACGCCCTGGTGAAGGCGCAGCAAGAGGCCAACCAGCAGGCTGACCAGCGCTGGCGCCAGCTGCTCGACGAGCGCGACCCGGGTGTGGCCGGCCGCTATACCGCCCTCGACTGCGACGACAGCAGCTGGCCGACCGTGAGCCAATGGGACAACCACTGGGCCAAAAGCGGGGGTCGCGGCATCGTGGGCAGCATCTGGCTGCGGCAGCATGTACACATCGACAAGTCTCATGCCGGTCAGCCCGCCCGCCTGCTTCTGGGCACCCTCTTTGATGCTGACTTCACATACGTGAACGGCCGCGAGGTAGGTCGCACCTACTACCAGTACCCCCCTCGGCGCTATGACATTCCCGCCGGGGTGCTGCGCGAGGGCGACAACGTCATCACCATCCGCTTCATCAATAAGTACGGTACTGTACATTTCATCAAGGAAAAGCCTTACCTGCTGGCCTTCGGCGACGACCGCTACAGCCAGAACCCCCTGCCGAAGGACGTCATCAAGCTGAGCGACAACTGGCTGCACCACGCCGGAGCAGACATGCCCGCATGTCCCAGCGGCGACGTCTCGCTACAGAACATGGCCACGACGCTCTATAATGCCGTGCTATACCCCTTGGCACCCTACGCCCTCAGCGGCGTGGTATGGTACCAGGGCGAGTCGAACACCGGCAATCCCGCCCCCTACAGCGACCTGCTCAGGAAGCTCATGGGCAACTGGCGCACCCTGTGGCACGACACCAAGCTGCCGTTCACCATCGTACAGCTGGCCAACTACATGGAGCCCTCGGAGCAACCGCAGAACTCCGGTTGGGCACGCCTGCGTGAGGCCCAGCGCACCGTAGCCCGCGACGACGACCATGCCGCACTGGCCTGTCTGATAGACCTCGGCGAGACTGTCGACATCCACCCCCTGCGCAAGAAGGAGGCTGCCGAGCGCATCGGTCTATGCTTCGACCGGCTGGTGTTCGGCGCCAAGGCACCGCTCTCCCCCGAACCGCTGTCAGCCAGCTACTCACCAGCCGACGGCATGCTGACCGTGACCTTTGACCAGCCCCTGCGCGCAGGCAGCGTCATCGGCTTTGAGGTGGCAGGTGCCGATGGTCGCTTCGTCAACATCGGCTCCCCCCATGCCAGTGCACCCGCTGACGGCACCTCCGGCAACGACGAGGCAGTGGCCAAGGGCACGAAAGTCACGATGAAATCACCCATTTCATCGCCCGTCAAGGTGCGCTATGCCTGGAAGGATAACCCCCTGAGTGCCAACCTCTACGGCCAGAACGGCCTGCCCGCAGTACCCTTCGAGCAGCCATGCCGCTGACCCCACATTGTCAAACCACTCTTTTCATGCCCGAATCAGACCCCTGACAAGCGTCTGACAAGCGTCTACCTCCCGAGCTGCTCCCATTTAGCTCCCATTTACATCCCATTCCTGAATTGGGAGCAGAATGGGAGCTAAATGGGAGCAGCTCGGGATGTGATTACATAAAAGGCGCTTGTCCGTCTTAAAATAAATTAATATTAAAGAACAGGGTTTTATGATGAAACGTGTATTTCTTTTAGCGGGAGCCGCCTGCCTGCTGGCATCTGATCTGGAGGCCTGGGGACAGGGCGCGGCCAAGCGACAGACAGCTACGGCAAGTCAGGAGACACAGCGGCTGTATCTGAGCGGCCACGGCTGTGACGACATGGTGGAATGGGACTTCCAGTGCCTGGACGGCAAGACAGGCAGCAACCCTGGTCGCTCGCAGGCTCCGGGGGCGGCCAAATGGACGAAGATTGGCGTTCCCTCCTGCTGGGAGTTGCAGGGCTTTGGCACCTACCAGTACGGCATGCGTTTCTACGGTAAGGCCACTGCTGAGGGCATCGCCGACGAGCGCGGACTCTACCGGCATGAATTCGCGTTGCCGGCAGAATGGGCGGGGCGACAAATCCTGCTGGTGTTCGAGGCTGCCTTTACGGAGATACGTGTGCAGATGAACGGCCGCAAGGCGGGCAACGGCACCTACCAGGGCGGATATACGCGACATACCATTGACGTGAGCGACCGCGTGTTCTTCGGTAAGAACAAGAAGAACCGGCTGGAGGTGGAGGTGCTGAAGGAGAGCACCGTGCCGCAGGTGAACCTTGCCGAGCGGCGCGCCGACTACTGGAACTTCGGCGGCATCTGGCGGCCCGTGTTCATCATTGCAAAGCCCCTGAACAACATCCAGCGCGTGGCTATTGACGCCCGCCACGACGGCCGTTTCCGCGCCGACGTCTTCCTCAGCCGCGCCCTGCCTGGCAGCAGCGTCAGCGTCAGTATAGTCGATGGCAAGGGGACGACGGTGGGTGACGGACCCGCCTTTACGGTGGCGGGCGACAGGAGCACCGTGGAGTTCAGTGCCAAGGGCATCAAGGCGTGGAACGCCGAACAGCCGCACCTCTACACGGCAGTCTTCACGCTCCAGGACAGTCAGGGCCGTACCCTGCACGTGGAGCGCCAGCGCTTTGGCTTCCGCACCATCGAGTACCGCCACAGCTATGAGTCTCCGGGCGGCGAGGCCGGCCGGCACGTCTACGGCTGCCAGGAGGACGGTCTGTTCATCAACGGTCGGAAGGTCATCGTGAAGGGTGCTAACCGGCACTCTTTCCGACCCGAGAGCGGACGTACGCTGTCAAAGGCAAAGAACATTGAGGACGTGCTGCTCATCAAGTCGATGAACATGAACGCGGTACGCCTCAGCCACTATCCAGCCGACCCGGAGTTCCTGGACGCCTGCGACTCGCTGGGACTTTATGTAGAGTGCGAGCAGCCAGGCTGGCACTGGCCGCACGAGACCGTCATTGGCTCGCAGATTGTGGAGGAGATGGTCACGCGTGACGTTAACCACCCGAGCATCATCTTCTGGAGCAATGGTAACGAGGGAGGCTTCAACTATGAATTGGAGCCCGTATTTACGAAGTTCGATATTCAGAAGCGCGTGGTGCTCTACCCGTGGGCTAACCGCAACGGCTTCGAGACGAAGCACTACCGGTCATGGGGCGAGACTGCCGAATACATGCGGCAGAAGGAGATCTTCATGCCCACGGAGTTCCTGCATGGTCTGTACGACGGTGGCCATGGGGCCGGTTTGAGCGACTACTGGAAACTCATGATGGCAAACCCGCGCTGCGCCGGCGGATTCCTGTGGGACCTGATGGACCAGGGCGTCGTGCGTACTGACCTGTCACCAAACACCCCGCAGGCCTCGCCCGTCATAGACTGTATGGGCAACTTCGGCAGCGACGGCATCGTCGGGCCCCACATGGAAAAGGAGGGCTCGTTCTACACCATCCGCGAGGTGTGGAGCCCCGTGCGGTGGAAGTATTACGACTCAGGACGGGTCTACATACAGAATTGCTACAACTTCACCAACCTCAAGGAGTGCCGTTTCACGTATAAACTGCTGCAAATGCCGGACTATGGCAAGACCGACGTAAAGGTCGTACTGGAAGGACAGCTCGAGTCGCCTGACGCTGAACCCGGCGAGACGGCACAGCTGCAGATACCACGGTCGGACGCCGACGTACTGCTACTGACAGCGACAGACCCCGACGGCAAGGAGATATTTACCTGGGGCCACCAGATGACGACCAGATTCGGCAACCTGAAGAAGAAGACGCTGAAGGAGAACACCACTCCGTATACGGCCACTGAGGAGGGCGGCGAGCTGATGGTCAGACACGGCAAGCGACAATACACCTTCAGCAAGGAGACAGGACGTCTGATGGGCGTCAGCGTCGACGGAAGGAAGCTGTCGTTTGGCAATGGCCCCCGCTTCGTGGCTGCCAAGCGTAGCGACCGCTCGCAGGACGGCTTTTACAACCATGACGACAAGGAGGCTTTCCAGAAGAAGACTGACTACACTGAATATGCCGACCAGGGGACCTTTGCAGGCTTTACCCGCACTGACAGCACGCTCGTGGCCAACTACAGGCACGGGTCGCTGGAGAAGGTTACCTGGCGGTTCCTGGCTGACGGCGGACTCTATATGGATGCCGAATGCACGTTCTTGGGCGTTGTCGACCTGAAGGCTCTCTGTTTCGACTATCCCGAACAGCTCGTCAAGTCGAAACAATGGGTGGGCAAGGGGCCCTACAGGGTGTGGCAGAACCGTAAGGAAGGGCCGCAGTACGGCTTGTGGCAGAACGACTACAACGACCCCATCCCCGGTGAGTCGTTTGAGTATCCTGAGTTCAAAGGCTACTTCTCAGGGGTTTCGTGGCTGCAGCTCACGACGACAGAAGGCCGTCTGGGCGTTGAGGGCACTGCCCTGAAGGTGGGGGTATACGCACCCCGGGACGGACGTGACCACTTGTTGTACACGCTTCCTGAGACGGGCCTGGCCTTGCTGAAGGTGATTCCCGCCGTACGCAACAAGGTTAATACAACTGACTTGAACGGTCCCTCGGCGCAACCCTCATGGTCGAAAGGCAAGAGTCACTTCACCGCCATCCTCCGCTTCGAGTAATGTAGAACACATCATGCGCAATTCATAAGTATGAAACGGTTATTCACTACGCTCGTTCTTTCATTATGCATAATGCATGATGCACTATGCATGGACAAGCCCTGGACGTTCTGGTACTGGATGTATGGGAATGTTTCGGAGGCAGGTATCAAGGCTGATCTCAAGGCCATGAAGGACGTGGGACTGGGAGGATGCTATCTGATGCCCATACGCGGGGCGGCAGAAAGCCCTGACAACCTCCCCCAGAAGGGGGACGCCGACGCCTTGAGCGAGAAGTTCTGGCGCATGGTGGACTGTGCCCTGGTGCAGGCCGACTCGCTGGGACTGGGTATGGGCGTCCATGTTTGCGACGGCTTTGCCCTGGCGGGCGGTCCGTGGATTGGGCCCGATGAATCGATGCAGAAGGTGGTGTTCTGCGACACCATCGTAGCGGGCGGCAGTCACCAGTTCCTGATGAGAAGGCCTCAACACTATGCCAACTACTACGAGGACATCGGGGCGTACGCCATCCCCATCAGCCAGCAGCCGTCGGCCAGCAGTCGTCACCCGTTTCCCAACAGCCAGCAAATCACCTACTCCCCCGAAGTGACGGTGAATGCCAGGGGAGTATACTGTGCCGACGAGCCCTGCTGGCTCCAGGTGACGCTGAAGGAGCCTGCCTTGGTGCGCAATATCGAGATAGAGCCTTCGGGCACGAACATCCAGTGCCAGCGGCTGTTGGTCAAGGCGAGCGACGACGGCGTGGTGTTCTATAAAGTCAAGCAGCTCGTGCCCCCCAGGCAGGGATGGCAGAATACGGGCTTCAATACGACCTTCTCCATACCGCCCACATGGGCACGCTACTTCAGATTTGAGTGGACACCAGAGGGTTCTGAGCCTGGGGCCGAAGACCTGGACGCTGCCAAGTGGAAGCCCGTGCTGCGACTGAAGGGACTGCGACTGGGCAGCTTTGCCCTCCTTGACAACTGGGAAGGCAAGGCCGGCTATGTATGGCGCGTCGCACCCGACACGCCCGAGGAGGATATTAACCGCACGGACTTCCTGCGCGCCGACGAGGTGGTACGCTTCCAACTGAAGGGCGACTATGTTAGTGTTGACCTGCCGGACGGCCTGTGGCGCATCCTGCGTATGGGCCATACGTCCACTGGGCACACCAACGCCACTGCTGGCGGAGCCAAGGGTCTGGAGTGCGACAAGTTCTCACGCCGGGCCGTCAGCAAGCAGATTGACTCATGGTTCGGACTGTTCATGCAGCGACCAAACCACAAGGCCATCAAGTATATGCACGTTGACTCGTGGGAGTGCGGCTCGCAGAACTGGAGCCGTAACTTTGCACAGGAGTTTGAGCGGCGGCGCGGCTACGACTTGCTGCCCCTGCTGCCGCTGTATGCCGGTGTACCGATGAGTGGCGGCGAGGAGGTGCTACGCGACGTGCGGAAGACTATCAACGAGCTGGTAAACGAGGTATTCTTCGTGACCGTGGCGCAGAAGGCCAGGGAGTACGGCGTGCTGCTGTCGTCGGAGAGCGTGGCGCCGACCATGGTCTCGGACGGCATGGAGCACTACCGCTTCGTGGACGTCCCCATGGGTGAATACTGGTTGAACTCGCCCACGCATGACAAGCCCAATGACATGCTCGATGCCATCAGCGGCGCGCACGTCTATGGCAAGGCTATCGTCCAGGCCGAGGGCTTTACGGAGGTCCGTGGCGTGTGGGACGAGACGCCGGCGATGGTCAAACCCCTGCTGGACCGTAACTTTGCGCTGGGCATGAACCGGCTGTTCTTCCACGTGAATACACACAATCCGTGGACTGACAGGAAACCCGGCATGACGCTGGACGGCATAGGACTCTTCTTCCAGCGCGACCAGACGTGGTTCCCCGAGGCCCGGGGCTTCGTGAGCTACATCACGCGTTGTCAGACGCTGCTGCAGGAAGGACAACCCGTGGTCGACATTGCCGTGTATACTGGCGAGGAGATGCCCAGCCGGGCGTGGACTCCCGACAAGCTGGTACCGATGCTGCCGGGACTCTTCGGTCAGGAGCGCGTGGCAGCCGAACGAGAACGGCTGACCAACCTCGGACAACCTATGGTGGAGTCGCCCGTGGGGGTCAGACATTCGGCAGGCATCCTTGACCTGAAAGACTGGGTGAATGCACTGCACGGCTACCAGTATGACTCCATGAACAAAGACGCCCTGCTGGGGCAGCCGTTCAACTACAAGGCACTGGTGGTGGCCCCGTGGCTGCTCCTGTCGCGCGAGGCCAAGCGGCGCATCGCTGAACTCAGGCAGCAGGGGGTGCAGATTATAGACAAGCCGTATACGCAGACTGCACTGGAGGGCGTGGCACCTGACGTGGTACTGCCCGAGGGTGTAGCCTACTGCCACCGGCAGGCGACAGACAAGGACATCTACTTCCTGGCGAACCAGACCGGACTGGTGCAGTGCTTTGAACCGACCTTCCGCGACAGTCGGCAGGAGGCGGTATTGTACCATCCCGTGACTGACGAATACACGGTGTACGACGGCACGGTCAGGCTGGAACCCTATGAGTCGGTGTTTGTCATCTTCGGACAAGGACAGGCCCTGCCTCAGGTAAAGAGAGGCGTAACGCCAGGCAAGGTTGAGGCTTGCCTCCAGCAGCAGATGGCGTCGCTGCTGTGGGATGTGACATTCAGGGAGAGCGGCGTGACACTCAGCGGGCAGCAGCCTTCTGATTGGAGCCTGTCGAAGGATGACAGGATACGCTACTTCAGCGGACATGCCCGCTATTCGGGCGTTCTCAAGCTGAAGAAAGACGAGGTGCCGCAAGGACGCACGTGGCTCTCGTTCCCTGACGTAAGGGACATCGCCCATGTCTGGGTGAATGGTCAGGACTGCGGCATTGCGTGGACTGCCCCCTATGAGGTGGAGATCAGCGGTACACTGCAAAAGGGCAAGAACGTGATAGAGGTCGAGGTGGTCAATACGTGGCACAATGCCCTGCGGGGCCTTGATGCCGGGAAGGCTCCTTTCGAGGGTATCTGGACCAATGCCAAGTACCGTACCAAGGGTGACGCTCTGTTGCCGGCGGGAATGCTCAAGGCGCCGGTGCTGAAGGTTGAAAGGTAAAAGAGCAAGAAGACAAAAGGGTAAATAGTCATAAGATAAAACGACATAGAAGCTATGAAAACGAAGAATGACCAATGGGTAAGAAGATGGGTGCTGGCGCTTTTGCCCTTCTGCTTTCTGTCTATGAACGCGAAGGTGCGCCTACCTAACTTCTTTAGCGACAATATGGTGCTGCAGCAGAAGACGACGTGTAAGCTGTGGGGCTGGGCAGAGCCGTTTAAGAAAGTCTTGGTCCAGACGTCATGGGACAAAGGGTCACACGCGGTGACGGCGCACTGGGACGGCTATTTCAGCGTCAACGTGACGACACCTGCTGCGGGAGGACCCTATTTCATCGCCTTCAGAGACGGCGACACCGTGATGCTGAACAACGTCCTTATCGGCGAGGTGTGGATTTGCAGTGGTCAGAGTAATATGGAGATGCAGATGAAGGGCTTCAAGCAACAACCCGTAGAGGGTACGACAGAGGAGCTGCTGCGCTGCAAGGACCAGGAGCTGAGACTGTTTACCGTGAAGCGAAACGCCTCGCTGACGCCTGTGGATGACGTTACGGGACACTGGGACGAGGCCAACGCTGCCAGCGTACGCGATTTTTCGGCGACGGCCTACTACTTCGGGCGGGCCCTGCGGCAGACATTAGGCGTCCCCGTGGGACTCATCGTGACGTCGTGGGGCGGCTCGGCATGTGAGGCTTGGATGCAGGCCGACTGGCTGCGCGCATTCCCGAAGGTGCAGCAGACCATCACTGAGGAGGATGTGAAGAAGCTGCAGCAGCGGTGTCCGACAGCCCTGTATAACGGACAGCTGCGGCCGTTGATTGGCTACACGATAAAGGGCGCCATCTGGTATCAGGGCGAGGACAATGTGCCACGCTACGACTTCTACGCCCCGCTGCTGGCGCGCATGGTACAGGGTTGGCGCGACGACTGGAAACAGGGCGACTTCCCGTTCTACTATTGTCAGATAGCCCCCTACGACTATAGCCTCATTGGATGGAAGGGTTCGGAGCTGTTGCGTGAGCAGCAGATGAAGGCCGAGACAATGATTCCCAATGCGCGCATGGCGGTGCTGATGGACGCAGGACTGGCGTACGGCATCCACCCGCGGAAGAAGCGCCAGGCTGGGGAGCGTCTGGCGCTGCTGGCACTGAGCAATACCTATGAAGTCAAGGGACTGCCTGACTTTGCCGTGTACAAGGAGGTAACGTTCCAGAACGACACCTGCGTGGTGGCCTTCGACCGCAGCAAGGAGTGGGTATACTTTGAACACGGCCCTACGTCGGAGAACTTCGAGGTGGCTGGGCAAGACAGGGTGTTCCGTCCTGCCACGAAGGTCTGGGTGAGCCGCAACCGTGTCTATGTGAAGAGCGAGCAGGTGAAGGAACCTGTGGCCGTGCGCTATGCCTTCAAGGACTGGGCCGAGGGAGACTCGATGCACGACGGACTGCCCGTGAGCTCGTTCCGTACGGACGACTGGGAGCCCGCTTCTACCTCCACCCCCGCCCAAGGGAAGGGGGACTATAATAACCCTCAATAATTTGAATCTATGCGTAAAAGAACGTTTTTTGCCTTATTACTGCTTGCCTTGTCGCTTCCTGTATTGTCACTTTCCTCCCTGCAGGGAGGCTGTGGAGGTGGGTCTGTAGCCGGACTGTTCCCCTTGGAGGGCAGCGGGCGCCAGGTGTGGAACTTCAATGCCGGATGGCTCTTCCAACTGGGTGACGTGCCCGGTGCAGGAGCCAGGGACTTTGACGACACGGCATGGGAGGTGGTGTCGACGCCCCATACGGTGCAGCTAATGCCTGCCGAGGCCAGCGGCTGCAGGAACTATCAGGGCGTTGTATGGTACCGCAAGCACTTCACGATGCCCAAGGAGACGGAGGGACGCGACGTGACGCTGCACTTTGAAGCCATCATGGGCAAGCAGGAGCTGTGGGTCAACGGCCGGAAGGTCATGGACCATGAGGGTGGCTACCTGCCTGTCACGGTGAACTTGACAGCCTTGGAGTGCCGTGCCGGTGATGACTGCGTGGTAGCGGTCAAGGCTGACAACAGCGACGACAAGAGCTATCCTCCGGGGAAGAAGCAGATGACACTGGACTTTGCCTACCATGGAGGCATATACCGTGACGTATGGCTCATTGCTAAGAACAAGGTGGCCATCACGGACGCCCTGGAGGAATGCAAGGTAGCCGGAGGCGGCATCTTCGTGCATTATGACCATATCAGCGATAAGCGAGCAGAGGTGTACATCAATACAGAGGTCAGGAACAACGACAGCAAGGCGCGAAGCATAACGGTGGAGAACACGCTGGACAAGACTGTCAGCAGTAAAGTGCTGCTGAAGGCTAGGGAGACGAAGACGGTGATACAGAAGCTGGAGGTCAAGAATCCACGGCTGTGGTCGCCTGAGACGCCAGAGTTGTATAGCCTGACGACCCGTATCAAGGAGGGAAAGACATGTCTGGACGGCGGCGTGACCAGGATAGGTATACGCTCGTTTGAGTTCAGGGGCAAGGAAGGCTTCTGGCTGAACGGTCGGCGTTACCATCAGTTGGTGGGTGCCAACCGCCATCAGGACTTTGCCTATGTGGGCAATGCCCTGCCTAACTCGCAGCAGTGGCGCGATGCCAAGCGGCTTCGTGACGCCGGCTTTACGATTATCCGCACGGCCCATTATCCGCAGGACCCGAGCTTTATGGATGCCTGCGACGAGCTGGGTCTCTTTATCATTGTAGCTACGCCAGGCTGGCAGTACTGGAACAAAGACGCCGGCTGGGCCGAGAAGGTGCATGAGAATACACGCTTAATCATCCGAAGGGACAGGAATCACCCGTGTGTGTTGATGTGGGAACCCATCCTGAACGAGACGCGCTATCCGGAGGAGTTTGCCTTGCAAGCTCTGCAGATTACCAAGGACGAGTACCCTTACCCCTATCGGCCCGTGGCTGCTGCCGACGTACACTCTGCAGGCGTTGCCGAGAACTATGATGTGGTATACGGCTGGCCGGGGGATGACTTCAAGGACGACAAACCGCAGCAGTGCATCTTTACCCGTGAGTTCGGGGAACTGGTCGACGACTGGTATGCCCATAACAACCTGAACCGAGCCTCGCGGTCGTGGGGAGAGCGCCCCATGCTGACGCAGGCGATGAGTTTGTTTAGAAGCACGGACGAGCTCTTCAAAACCACAGGACAGTTTATTGGCGGGTGTCAGTGGCACCCCTTCGACCATCAGCGAGGGTACCACCCAGACCCGTATTGGGGCGGCATCTACGATGCCTTCCGTCAGCCGAAGACGGCCCTGCCGATGTTTGCAGCTACGCTGAAAAGACCAATGACAGGAGAGCCGATGGTATTCATAGCACATGAGATGACGCAGTTCTCGGAAAGAGACGTAACGGTGTTCAGCAACTGCGACAGCGTGCGGCTGACGATGTACGACGGTGAGCACTGCTGGACACTGCCAGTAGGACATGGCTCTCCTTTTGGTGCCACAGATGGTGCCGAGGCCCATGCTCCATCGCAGCCAGTGGTATTCAAGGATGCCTGGGACTTCTTTGAGGCACGAGACTGGAGCTATACCAGGCGCAACTGGCAGAACGTGAAGATGGTGGCCGAGGGTATCGTTGACGGCAAGGTGGTCTGCAGAGAGGAGAAAATGCCCTCACGCCGAAGTACTAAGCTCAGGCTGCGTGCTGATGACATGGGCAAGCCGCTGGTAGCCGACGGCAGCGACTTCATCGTGGTGGTCTGTGAGGTGACAGACGACCTGGGCCATGTACGCCGTCTGGCGAAGGAAAACATCCGCTTCAGCGTGGAGGGTGAGGGTGAGATTATCGGCGATGCCTCTATCAATGCCAACCCCCGGGCAGTGGAATGGGGGTCGGCACCGGTGCTGATTCGCTCAACGCGCCAGGCTGGCAAGATCAAGGTCAAGGCCGAAGTGCAGTTCCCCGGGACTCATAGCCCCACCCCTGCTGAGCTGGAGCTGGAGAGCGTGCCCTATAAGCTGCCGATGTGCTATACTATAACGAGTCAGAACAAGCAGGCAAAGGCTGCTGACAACGCCCGACAGACGGGCTCTCCAGGGCTTTCAGAGGCCGAGAAGGCACAGATGCTGCAAGAGGTGGAAGCACAGCAGGCGGACTTTGGACTGCAAAAATAAGCGGACTTTTCTTGCGGATTTGAGAAATTCTTCGTACTTTTGCGGCATGACGGGAGTACGAAGAATTGTTTTTGCCCTTATGGCGAGTGTGCTTCTGACCGCCGCATACGGACAGGAGGCAGTGGACGACGGACGCGAGACGCCCGCCGTCATCTCCCAGCACTATACCATCAACGAGGGATTGCCTTCGAATAACGTCTTATGCGCCCTGAAAGACCGCGACGGCTTTATGTGGTTTGGCACCTGGTACGGACTCTGCCGCTTTGACGGTGAGAAGTTCGTTACCTATACCAAGCCTAACAAGTCAGGGGCGGTTATCCCTCCTCGCAAGATAGAAAGCATGGTTGAGGACGCTCAGGGCAGACTTTGGGTAAAGACCGTAGACTGGAAGCTGTATACCTTTGACCGCCAGACAGAGTGTTTCCATGCCGTCAATGATGAGCTGAAGAAGCATACCGCCAATCTTCAGGTCATCAAGATACAGCGCACTGAGGAAGGTAACATCCTGCTGCTGACCAAGGACAAGACGCTGCTAATGGCCCGATGCGACCGCCAGGGGGTCAATATCACAAAGCTGTTTGACTCTAAGAACGAGATAGACCCCCAGACACTACAGCTTCATCAGGACGCCAGGGGACTATCAAACAACTATTACTACTATGTGGGGCGCGACTACCGTATCTTTGTCATGCCCCGGACGTCAAGCCTGTCGTTGGACGAGGCCATGGCCAAGGACGAGGCCGACAGGCTCCAACAGAACGAACGGTTGGAACAGACAGCGCGGGAAGCAGGCATCGGCAAGTACTCACAACTCTATAAGGACAAAGACGACCTGCTGTGGGTGACGTCAACGTCGGAGGGGGTCTACTGCCTCTCTACCCCTGGACGCCAGTTCCAACTGATGCCACTGCCCAATGATGACCAGACTGGTGTGCGCTGCCTGTACCAGATGAAGAATGGAGACATCCTGGTCGGAGCACGCAGTCGCAACGCTTACATCTATGGCATGGACGGAAGCCTTCGCCAGACACTGTCCTACGAGCAGTATGGCATAGGCGCCGTATACCACGCCACAGAGGACAGCAAGGGCCGGCTGTGGCTCTCGACTAAAGGCGACGGCCTGGTGGTAGGAGTGCCTGACGGCGCGCCGTCGCTGACGGGCTATAAGCTGACACACTACCGTCACGACAAGAACGACCCCAGCAGTCTAAGCGGCAACAATGTGTATATTACCTTCATTGACTCACAAGAGAACATTTGGGTGGGCACTCTTGACGGCGGCCTGAACCTTGTCGATGAACACGACGGGAAACTGACATTCTACAACAAGCAGCACCGGCTGAAGCAGTATCCCGCTTACGGGCTCTATACTGAGGTCAGGAACATCGTGGAAGACAGCGACGGCCGGCTATGGGTAGGCACCCTCGACGGACTGATGAGCCTTGACACACACTTCGACAAGCCCGAGGATATTACCTTCAAGACCTATCGAGACCAGCCCGAGGCGTCGTTTGCCAACTACGACATCTATACGCTGTACCGCGACCGGAAAGACCAGATATGGATAGGAGCCTTTGGCGGAGGGCTGCAACAGTTTGGCGCAGGAGCCCTGGGCCCCAGGGAGGGACTGCGCAACGATGTTATCTTCTCTATTGTTGAAGACCAGCAAGACCACCTCTGGTTTGCCACCGAGGTGGGACTCTCGCGCTATAACCAGCAGACCGGACGCATCCGTAACTTTGACCGCTACGACGGTATTCCCGATGTAAAGATGGAAGAAGCCTCAGCACTATGCTGTTCGAACGGCCATCTCTGGATGGGCTGCAAGCAAGGCATCCTCATGTTCAACCCCGAGATGCTGCAAACCGGCAAGGCCGACTACCGTACCTTTATCATGGAGCTGATAACTGACGGCGGGCATTACAGTGGCGACAAGGCAATGCCCTACACCCGCCAAGTCGAGCTGAAATACGACGAGAACGCCTTTACCGTCGAGTTTGCCGCACTCAACTTCCAGAACCACGGTAACGTCAACTACCGCTACCGGCTGGAAGGCTTCGACCGCGACTGGCGCTACAGCGGTCCCCACCGTGTGGGCTCCTATAACGAGGTGCCACCAGGCAACTATACCTTCATTGTCGAAACCATCGACGACGGCAATCCCACCCTCCGCTCGACGGCCCGGCTAAGCATCCGCATCTTGCCCCCCTGGTGGGCTACCTGGTGGGCTTACCTCATCTACCTCGGCATAGCACTGCTCATTGCTTGGCTCATCATTCGCAACGTGCTGCAGATGAACCGCATGCGCAATGAGGTTTATATCAGCAAGCGCCTTGCCAAGCTGACATCTAAACCCGACGAGGGCGATGAGTTCATCGACCGCCTGCACCGCATCATCCGGAAGAACATCCCCAATACCGAGTTCAACGTCGACGCCATAGCCTCGGAGATGGGTATGTCGCGCTCAGCATTCTTCAAGAAGGTAAAGAGTCAGACTGGCTTTGCACCCATCGACCTCATCAAGGAGTTCCGCCTGAGCCATGCCGCCGAACTGCTTCAGACGACGAACCTCAGCATTGCCGAAGTAGCCTTCCGCTCCGGCTTTGCCGACTCCAGCTACTTTGGCAAGTGCTTCCGCAAACGCTATGGACTCTCACCTCGCGAGTATCTGCAACAAGGCTCCGAATAGCAGGCGCCTCGTCAGCACCCTGCGACAGCCTCAGCAGTTCCCCACGACGGTCTCGTCAGCACCCCATGACGGCCTTGACTATCAGCAAGACCACCGGTATCGTTATGACTAAGATGCCGATTATGTCGACCAGCGCGCCCGACTTAATCATCTTCGTAATAGGTATGTAGCCCGAGGCATAGACGATGGCGTTAGGCGGCGTCGACACAGGCATCATGAAGCCCAGCGACGACGACAAGGCCACAGCCACGGCCACAGGGATGGGGCTCAGTCCCACCGACACCGCCGTACTGATGGCTATCGGTCCAATAAGATTGATGGCAGCGGTATGCGAGGTAAACTCTGAAAGCACCAAAGCCGTGATGCAGAACAAAGCCACGAAGACCGTCTCCGATGGCTGACCGCCCAGCACGTCCTTGATGCCGTTGCCCACCCAGTGCGACAGACCGGTGGTATACATCATGGCACCCATGGCCAGTCCGCCGCCGAACAGCAACAACGTGCCCCACTCAATGCCGGCCATGCCGTCTTTCCATGTCATGGTCATCTCGCCCTTCTTCAGGTTGACGGGCAAGAAGAACAGCAACAGTCCGCCCACCAGTGCCGCAATAGCTTCAGGTACGTGGCTGTCATAGGCCTTCATAGCGTCGGAATTAGCACCATAGATGATGCTCAGCACGCTGGGAGCGACCCACAATACCACAGCAACAGAGAAGGCAAAGAGTGTGTTCTTCTGTGCCGTCGTCCACTTACCCAGAGACTCCAGGTTCTTACGGATGAAATCCTCAGCTCCCACGATGTGGCTGACGTCTGAGGGGAACATACGCCACAGCACCACGTAGGCCACCAGGAAGTAGCATACCGTGGCCACGAAGCCCCATACCATCCAGTCGAAGAACGACACAGTAGGTGCCTGTGGCGCCAACTGATCAAGGAACCCCAGCATGATAATGTTGGGCGGAGTACCAATAGGAGTCAGCACGCCACCTATGGAGCAGGCGTAAGCCGTCATCAGCATCAGACCCGTAGCGTACTTGTAATTATGCAAGTCGATTGTCTTTCCGTTGGCTGCCATCATGGAGCGGATAGCCTCAAGCAGACCTAAGGCAATGGGAAACATCATGGCTGCCGTGGCAGTATTGCTTATCCATCCTGAACAAAGGATACAGGCCAGACCGATAGCAAGGAAGATGCGGCGGGGCGAGTCGCCTACCCACTTCATAGACATGATGCCATAGGCAATGCGCTTGTCCAGACCGTTTACCATCATTCCCTTGGCAAGGAGGAAGCCGCCCAGGAAGAGGAAAATCAAAGGGTTGGCAAAGCTCTCAAAGGCCGTCTTCATATCGGCAATGCCCAAGAGCACACAGAGTGTCGGTCCCAGCAGCGAAGTGACTGGAATGGGCACAGGTTCGGTAATCCACCAGATGGCTATCAGTGACAGGACAGCCAACAAGTGGTGGGCTGGCAGTGAAAGGCCCTCGATGGGCACCATCCATAACACTATGGCGCAAAGAGGTCCTAAGACTGCTCCTGCAACATGTCGCTTTTCGTCAAAACTCATTTCTTTCGTCATTTTAGTATTCGTTGGGTTAGTCATGCAAAGTTAAGGAAGACTGCTAAAAGGGGGCCAGCTTTTCAGAAGAAAGCGACCTGCGTCCCCTTCGCGTTGACCGTCAGTCGTACGCGGCACCCCTCTACCATCGGATAGTTACTGCCGCTATGGTGACCCACGGGGAAGTCGTAGCACACGGGAATGGGATAATGCTGCAAGTACTCGTGCAACATATCGTACATGTCGGCAAAGCCATTCTCCGGATGCTTGTACTTCGAGAAATGTCCCACGATGATGCCCTTCAGCCGAGACAGGACACCCCGGATTTCCAAGAGGTGCAGCATGCGGTCGACCTTGCTCATCTGCTCGCCGGTGTCCTCGATGAACAGGATGAGTCCCTCGTCGACACGATTCAGGAAATCGTAGTCGGAGCCTGCCAGACCGCAGAACACGGACATATTGCCACCAACAAGCATGCCTGTGGACTCGCCAAACTGGTTCTGCGGATGGGGAGCAGCCATATAGCTGGGCAGCTGACCCATCAGCAGGCAGCGCATGGCGGCAATCGCCATGGCTCTTTGTCTCCTGTCATTGAGCGTGGCATCGGTGGTGGCTATGCCGTCGCACATGGAGCCATGAATGCTCATCACGCCTGCCGCCACCTGGGCACTATGCAGTGCCGTGACATCGCTGAAGCCTATGATCCACTTGGGATGACCGGCAAACTCGCTGAGGGGTATGCGCTGCAGCACCTGTACGGCACCGTCGCCTCCACGGCTGCACATGATGGCACGGATGCTGGAGTCGCGAAGAGCCCACAACAGGTCGGCGGCACGCTCATCGGCAGTCCCGGCAAAGCCATGGTACTGACTCAGGGCGTGCGGTGACACCACAGGCACGTAACCCCATTGTCGCAGCGCCTCACAGCCCTTCCTGACGGTGGCACTGTCGGGTGTGCTCGAGGGCGACAGAACGGCTATCGTGTCTCCCTGCCTCAAGGCAGGCGGCATGACAGACGGCTGCTGGCCCATGGCGGACAGCCACAGCCACAACAGGAAGGCTGATGTCAGAAGCGTCCTCATCTGAAAGGATTAGTCCTTCAGCGAATAGGTAACGGTTGTGACCACACGCACCTTCTTGATATAAGGGGTGTTGTCATCGCGGTTATCAATGGAGAACTGGCCCTGGTCGGCACTGACTATCTTGTCAAGACTGGAATGGGAGTTCTCGGCAAACTGCTGGGCAGTCTTCTCGGCATTCGCAATGGCCTCCTGCATCATCTTGGGCTTCATCTCCCTGAACGACACATACTCGTACTTCACCGAGTTCTCGTAACCGCCGTCAATAATGGCCACGCCCTCCTTGAGCAGGTCGCCCTGACGGGCCAGGATGCCCCGTACCTTTTTCACGTCGCCAGAGGTAACGGTAATCACCGAGGTGATAATGTAGCGATAGGGCTTGTTGTTATCGCTATACTCACGGGCCTGAAGGTCAACGACCTGTGGGGCATTCTCGGTCAACTCCCCTTCCTTGATGCCGTTACGCAACAGGAAAGCCTTGATTTTCTGCTGGGTCAGGGCCATGCGGTTGTAGAGTTCAGGCAGGTCGTTACCTACCTCTTTCGACACAATAGGCCACGTCACCTTGTCGGCCTCAACCTCCTGCTCGGCAAGTCCCTTGACCACCACCTTACGGTCTTTGTTGGTAAAGTTGTCGATGCCCGACTTGATGAACCATCCCAAACAAACGATTCCCACTGCAAGAATGGCTGCAGCTACCATCCGATTGTCTTTCATAAGCTACTTCTCTTTAGTCTTTAATATTTGCCTTGCAAAGATACAACTTTTCCCGGAATTAACTACGGATAATTTTCTTTATAACCAAAAAATCGTTGATTTTTCATAATATTAAAGACAATCTTGCACAAATGACAGAAAAAATTCCCACCTTTGCAGCAGCAATCAGTAAAACGCATCAAAGAGACTTTGGAATCAGACATGAAGCAACCACAACTGGACTATTACGTCCTGGGCGACAGGGTAAAGGCATTTAGCAGTACACGTCACGGAGGCTGCAGCACAGGAAACTATGCGGCGTTCAACATCAACCACTACTGTGGTGACAACGAGGAGCACATCCACAGGAACCGCGAGGCGCTGTGCGCACTGCTGGGCATCGACAACGACCGTTTGCTCATGCCTCACCAGGTGCACCTGACGAAGACCGCAAAGATAGACGAGGCTTTTATGGCATTGTCACCAGAGCAGCAGCACGAGGCCCTGGAGGGTTACGACGCACTGATGACGGACACGAGGGGCGTGTGCATAGGCGTCTCGACTGCTGACTGCATACCTATCCTGCTCTACGATGAAGGTCACCATGCCATTTGCGCCATTCATGCCGGCTGGCGAGGAACAGTCAGCCGGATAGCAGAGAAAGCCGTCGCCGAGATGAAGGCCGCCTACGGCACCCGACCCCATCAGGTCAGGGCACAGATAGGGCCTGGCATCCATCTTGAAAGCTTCGAGGTCGGCGACGAGGTCTACGAGGCCTTCCGGCAGGCAGGATTCGACATGCCCGCAATCAGCTGCCGGCAAGTGAATCCACATACCCATCAGGAGAAGTGGCACATCGACCTGCCCGAGTGTAACCGGCAGCAACTCATCGGCTCAGGCCTTTTGAAAGAATCCATAGCCGTCTCGCCCGTCTGTACCTTCCAGCAGGCAGCCGACTACTTCTCAGCCCGCCGGCTAGGCATCAACTCCGGACGCATATTCACCGGCATCATCCTTTGTCCTTAGTTCGACCAACAAAAACCATTTCTTTCCCCAAGTTTTTGCCAATCACATAAAATATCTTAACACGACCAATGCGCGGGGCACTCCAGTCCGGTTCCCGCCCAATAAGCGCCCAACAAGCGCCCAACAAGCGCTTATAAAAATTTTTCTACACTAGACCTGGACGGGAGTAAAAATATTGACAGGGGGTGATTCGTGCCTTCTCCAGGTTCTTCGTAGCCTTGACCGCCAGTCGAAGCAGGGCGACACGCGGGAAAAGCAAAGAAAAACAAGTTTTCCTTTGGTTTTTCGATTGGTTTGCACTACCTTTGCACGCTGAAATGGTCCAGGGCTATATGGAAATAAGGAAAAAGATAACAGAACAGCCTTCGCACTACGACCATCTGGAACGGATGTCGGCGGGAGAACTGCTACAGCACATCAACGACGAGGATGCGCTGGTGGCTGAGGCTGTACGCAAGGCTCTGCCACAGATTGAGGCGCTGGTAGAGGCCATAGAACCCAGGATGAAACGCGGCGGCAGGCTGTTTTACATCGGTGCAGGCACCAGCGGAAGACTGGGTGTGCTCGACGCCAGCGAGCTGCCGCCAACGTTTGGCGTACCCGAGAGCATGGTCATAGGCGTCATTGCCGGAGGCGACGTGGCCTTGCGTCATGCCGTGGAGCACGCAGAAGACTGTGCGGAACAGGGGTGGGAAGACCTGCTGGTACATCACCCTACCACGGATGACACTGTGCTGGGCATCGCTTCGTCGGGCACTACACCCTACGTGGTTGACGCCGTGCGCCAGGCCCGTGAGCACGGCCTGCTGACGGCTGGCATGACGAGCAACCCCGATACGCCGCTGGCTCACGCCGCAGAGTATGCCATTGAGACCATCGTGGGCCCCGAGTTTGTGACAGGGTCAAGCCGTATGAAGAGCGGTACGGCACAAAAGATGGTGCTCAATATGATCTCTACGACACTGATGATTCGACTGGGGCGCGTGCGGGGTAACCGCATGGTGAACATGCTGCTGACGAACAACAAGCTGGTAGACCGAGGTACGCGCATGCTGCAGGACTCGCTGGGACTGAGTTACGACGAGGCCCGACAGCGGCTGCTGGAGGTAGGCAACGTCATTGAATGTCTCTGAGCCTCCAATCATCATTTGCTTATTTTACCACTAAATATTACTATTTATAATAATGAAGCTTATGGGTAAACGATTATACTTCTTGTTTCTGAGCATGAGCGCCCTGTGCGTGCACGCCCAGACCTATTCGCCCAAGGAGCAGCCGCAACTGGAGTTCGTCATGCAGCTGAGGGTAATGTTGGACAACGCATACAGTGTTGGCGAGACACAGCACGGCAGGCGCAACGTGATTCCTATTACAGGTGGAACCTTTGAGGGTCCAAGACTGAAGGGAACCATCCTGAACGGCGGTGCCGACTATCAGCTGTCGAACAGCGACGGCAGCAGGACAGAACTGGAGGCCATCTACAGCATCAAGACTGACGACGGCGTCTTCATCCACATCCGGAACAGGGGCGTCATTGCCACCGGCAAGGATGAGCAGGGCAGGCCGTCTTTCTACTTCAAGGCTGCGCCCCAGTTCGAGGCTCCTAACGACAGCCCCTATGCCTGGCTCAACAATGCCATCTACGTCTGCCAGCCCGAGTGGAACAGGGAGTTCAAGGGCATAGTGCTGAATGTCTGGATGGTCAAGTAACAGCTGAAACGGGCTGTTGAAACGCATCTACCGTCGGACCACCTTTCTTACCGTGCCGTCACTCATACGGAGGATGGTAATGGGACGTGTTGCCTGGGGCACGCTTCGTCCTAACAGGTCGTAGGTTGCTGATATGACTGGGGCCTGATGGCGGTCGTATGTAGCCGGAATGGCAGTGGCGGCTGTGACGTGACGAAGCATAAACTGATACATCTGTGCGAGAATGGCGCCGCTTTGTGGCACGGTATGGCCGGAACCGTAGTCGGTAACCGTCTCAGTGGCTACCCCTGCCTCGGCAAGTCGGGACTGCATCAGCTGGGCTTGGGTGGCGTAGAGACCGTCTGGGTTCTTGTTTTGGTCGGCATAGTAATCGTCGCTATTATGGTAGAAGAGCGTGGGGGCTGACTGGCTGCCCTGAATGGTTGCCAGCGCGCCTTGTTGCTCCCATGACGTGCCGGCAGTAGCTGCGACGTAGGCACTCATCCGCTTATATTCGTTCGAGGAGGCAAGGGCGTGCTCATAGTCAAACATGCCTGAACCCAGTACCGCACACTCCACAAGGCTGCTCTCGTCGGCAAAGCGCCCTCGGGTGGCGTCCTCGAAGGCGTCAATGTGCCCGTCGCCAACGGCAAGGGCTGCCGCCGTCGATCCGCGAGAGAAACCTGTGACGACGACCTCGCCGTTGAGGCCGAGGGTGCTGCCCACGCCACGAACAGTACGGATGGCCGACTTCACCTTGCGCGCAGCGTCAGGATTGACCTCGATGGCGCCCAGGCTCTTGTTGGCTCCACCGTTGTACTTTCCCTGCCCCCACTCGCAGTATTTGGGGTGGTCGCAGATTGCCCAGGCAAAACCAACAGCGGACGCTCCCTCGACAAAGCTGTCATTGAAGGCGCCCCAAAAGTAGGGCAGATACATACGCTTGTGTTTGTTGGCATTGGTCAGCTGGCCGTTGGTGGCGGTAGCATAGCTGTTGCTGTAGGAGAAGGTGACCAGTACTGGTAGCTCCGTCGAGGGATTGGCAGGATAGACGAGGTCAAGATAAAGCGAGTCGCCCTGACTCTCTTGATAGGCACCAGGGTGGTTATAGACGGTGGGGTCGTCCTTATAATAGGAGATGTCGCGGCAGATGCGGTAGCCTTCCAGCAGGATATACGAGCGCGAGGGGGAACAGTTCTGCCCGCAGAACTTGCCCTTCTGGAGACTGCTGTTAATGGCAACGATGTCTTTGTTGAGCATAGGAGAGACGGCTTTCTCGCTGTGCTCGTAGTCAAGCTCGATGACCTGGTAGCCTTGCTGGCGCAACCAGGCCACGTCGTCAGCGTTACTGTTCTGCCCAATCTTCTGAAAGCCGAGGTTCTCAAGGTAAACGACCGTCATGGGCTTGCCGTCGGCATCCTTTGCCGCTGACGAGGTAGCTGATGAGGTGACATAGTTGATGGCCATACCTGTTGTTACGCTGTTCCATTGGCCAGTGGCTGCCATCGACGAGATGGCACTCAGCAAGAGCAGTACAGCGAGTGAACTGCCACTGAGAATGTGGTAAAACACTAATGTCCTACTACCTTTTGTAGACTTCCTTTGCATCGGTTTCCAAGATTTGTTGTAGTTTGCGGCTGCAAAATTACATGTTTTTTCCGAATTAACGAATAGAAATGCAGGAAAACCTTGTCTTTTACAAACAAAAAGAGCGCTACAAGGAGGGAACTTCCTGTAGCGCTCTTTATAATAGAATAATGTGTAGACTACTTTAGTCTGCTTAAAAGCCTTGACTAAGTTAACCTTAGCACGACGGGCAGCCTCTACACGGCCCTGTGGAAGCAGAGCCAGCTGGCTAACCTTAGATGATACGAAGAGCATTGCTGAGCCGTTCTTACAAGCTGCTACGCAAGCGCCACAGCCGATGCAAGATGCGCAGTCCATAGCCTCGTCGGCATCCTCCTTAGGAATCAGGATAACGTTGGCATCCTGAGCCTGACCTGTGCGGATTGTGGTGTAACCACCAGCCTGGATAATCTTATCGAAGGCATTGCGGTCTACCATACAGTCCTTGATCACAGGGAATGCTGCTGAGCCCTGACAGAACCAACCACCGTTACCATCGCCATCAGGCAAACAATACTTTTTATTATCATTCTATTCATTCTTATTCTTTGCTGGCTGACGCTTGCTTATTCGTAATCATCAATAACTGCGTTCATTAAACATCCCGCAGGAACCTCAATATTCTCTTCTGATCCATTGATAATAAACCTAAATTCGGGACAAAGGTACAAATTAAAATCAAGACTACCTGATTTATCTTCAGAAAAGTTTGTATCATCAAAAAACTGCGCGTCGTAAACCCATCACCTACTCGCTGAAAAAAGTCAGCCTTCATTAGTTCAAG
>JAEEGL015635357.1_pt1 | contig 50683 bp, 37 predicted proteins | sample 9134231 | NCBI WGS metagenome assembly JAEEGL01 (sample SAMN16246548, study PRJNA631951) | gut metagenome | biome: gut microbiome; feature: rumen; material: fiber-attached | host: Bos | place: Iran: Karaj | collected 2018-10 | reverse complement strand
GTGACTTCCAGCGCGCTGCCTTCCGTACGAAATGCATCCGAATGAATGTATTCAATATCTTTGCCGATTGAAACATCTTTCAGATTCGGGCAGTGATAGAACGCGCCGTGATCCCAGTTGCGGCCTTCGATTCGCTTGACGGAATCCGGCAGCCGGACGCTTTCCAGTGCGGAACAATGGCTGAAACAATCCGAAGGAATGATCTCCGTGCCGTTCTTGATCGTAACGGTTTTCAGAACCTTGCTGCGGCTGAACGCATAACTGCCGAATGAACAGCCGGGCAGCGTGATCTCTGTCAGCCCGGTATTGTAAAATGCGCTTTCGCCGATCTCCTGGAGGGAATCCGGGAACAGGCATGTGCTCAGTTCTGAACATTCCTTAAATGCATTTGCTCCGACAGAAATCAGCGTTTTCGGAAAAACAACTGTTGTCAGTTCACCGCGCCCGTTGAATGAATCTGCCGGAATTGCAGTCACACCTTCCCGGAATGTGACTTCCAGCGCGCTGCCTTCCGTACGAAATGCATCCGAATGAATGTATTCAATATCTTTGCCGATTGAAACATCTTTCAGATTCGGGCAGTGATAGAACGCGCCGTGATCCCAGTTGCGGCCTTCGATCCGCTTGACGGAATCCGGCAGCAGGACGCTTTCCAGTGCGGAACAATGGCTGAAACAATCCGAAGGAATGCTCTCCGTGCCGTTCTTGATCGTAACGGTTTTCAGAACTTTGCTGCGGCTGAACGCATAACTGCCGAATGAACAGCCGGGCAGCGTGATCTCTGTCAGCCCGGTATTGTAGAATGCGCTTTCGCCGATCTCCTGGATGGAATCCGGGAACAGGCATGTGCTCAGTTTTGAACAGTCCTTAAATGCATTTGCTCCGACAGAAGTCAGTGTTTTCGGCAAAACAACTGTTGTCAGTTCACCGCGTCCGTTGAATGCGTCTGCCGGAATTGCAGTCACACCTTCCCGGAACGTGACTTCCAGCGCGCTGCCTTCTGTACGAAATGCATCCGAATGAATGTATTCAATATCTTTGCCGATTGAAACATCTTTCAGATTCGGGCAGTGATAGAACGCGCCGTGATCCCAGTTGCGGCTTTCGATCCGCTTGACGGAATCCGGCAGCCGGACGCTTTCCAGTGCAGTACAATGGCTGAAACAATCCAGAGGAATAATTTCCGTGTCATCCTTGATTGTGAGTGTTGTCAGCGACGTACAGCGGCTGAAAGCATTTGGGCTGAGTACACAGCCCGGCAGGGTAATTTCTGTCAGTGCGGTATTATAGAATGCATACTCGTCAATCTGCATTAGTTCAGCCGGAAAATTGCATGTTACCAGGCCGGAGCACTTGTAAAATGCCTGATTGCCGATCGTGGTTACAGTGTCCGGAAGAGTGACTTCGGTCAGTGCATTGCAGCCTGAAAAGAGCGATGCGCTGATTGCTGTGAGAGTGTGCTCACTGTCTGTATTGCAGATAATTGCTTTTTTGATCTTTCTGCTGTACGAACTGAGATTACCGGTGACATCCGACATATCGCCGTAACCGGTTACAGTGATCGTTCCGGCAGAGTCAAGCTGCCAGCTTACCGTATCACTCAGCTTGCCGCTCTCTGTGATCTGCGGCGTTTCTTCTGCGGCGGCTGTGATCGCCGGACAGATCCCCGCAGCATTCGGTACAAAAGGTGCCGCTGATGCAAGCAGCAGAAACGCCGCCACAAAAACTGCGTGTTTGTTTGGTTTCATAGTTCCTCCTTTTTTCACCATGCGTAGCTTTCGGCCGCAGGATATTGTCTTGCGGTCAGATTCCTGTGCAGCTGCCCGGCTTTCCAGCAAAAGCCCGACAGACAACATAGTTTATATTATAACGTATTGCTGATAAAAATGCAAGAGAATCATAACAAAGATAGCAAGATAAACAAAAAGATAATGCGCTGCGGCATGCTGCATCTATTTTCAGATGCGTCCAGGCCGAAACTGCTCTCAAAGCGCAGCGCCCTCAGACCACTCTGAGGGCGCTGCGCCTGTATAATGAAGGTGTCGGATCTGATTATTTCCGTTCTTTGACGATCCCCTTGCTGCAAAAATACGTGATCAGGAAATAACCGCCGTAGATCAGCAGAATAATAATCACGGTCGCTGTCATGGATGCGCCGACCTGCTGTGTGCCGATGGATTCCAGAACGGTTGATGCAAAGCGCAGGCCGAACACTGAATGGATGCAGGCAAGGATCAGCGGGAGCAGGAAGAACAGCCCTGTCTGTCTGAACAGTGAAGCGGAAAGGTCGCGCTCCTCTGCACCGATTTTGCGGAGCATTTCGTATCTGCCGATGCTGTCCACGCTCTCGGAAAGTTCCTTGAGGGAAAGGATCGCACCGCAGGCAATGAGGAAGACCAAACCGATATAGAGTCCCAGAAACGTCACGATCGCGCCAAGACTGATCGCACTTTCGTAGATGTCAGCCTTTGTATTGAACGCGATGATGATTTCCTCGCCGGGATGCGCGTCCTGCCAAGTCTGCTGTGCTGTTTCACACCATGCTTTCAGATCTGTCCTGACAGCAGAAATCTCTTCTTCCGTTTCCGCCTGATAGTTGCCGATGACATAGTCGATGGCCTTGCAGGCAGGATCGACAGCATCATCCGGCACGATGAACACACCGAGGTTCATCGCCTGTGCGCCGATATCAATAAAGCCGTCCTGACAGCAGTCATAGCGGGCATGCAGCGTTTTGCCGAACACCGTCATATCGGGCTTGTCAGCCAGCACCTTGTTGAACAGATTCTGCTGATTCTTATAGTTGCAGAGCAGGATATATTCATCGCTGCTGAGCGTTACGGTGTCTTTGCCGTAGAGCTTGCAGACTGCGTTGTAATCGCTGACGGAAACGATCTCCCGCGGATCATCATACCGCAGCAGCGGAGCCAGCTGCATCGCTTCTTCTATCGTATCGCCCAGAACAGTTCTCATCGTGAACGCAGGATCCGCATAGGATGCAAAATGCACATACTCCCGGAAATGATCCGTCAGGCTCAGACCGGATGCTGCAAACAGTTCCTCTGCATCATGGCAGATATACTGTACCCTGTCGTTTTCATCGGTGATGATCTGTGTTGCGTTGAGTTCACAGTCCGCCGCGCAGAATTCCTTCAGATTGCTGTTGAGGGAATTCCGGACGGAAAACGATGAGCAAAGTGCGCAGATCGTGACGAACAGCATCAGGCAGATGACCGTCATGGAAAAGACCATCGTGTTGACCTTGCTGCTGATCTGCCGGAATGTGAAGCTGTTGAGCCCTTTGTGATAGACGTTCCGGACAGACATGATGATGCGCAGGAACATGCCGGATACAGACCAGAACACAAAAAAAGTGGAAACGATGCCCATTCCAATGCAGATCAGAGCCTTTTGCTGTGTCAGAGCACCGGCGTTCCAGCCGACCTGATAGTATGCATACGCAAGAGCTGCTGCCGACAGCAGAAAAATGATGATGCAGAGTAGCGGATTTTTCAGCCTGACCTGCTCGGATTTCTTCTCGGAATGCAGCAGGTCGATGAGCTTCATCCGTGTGACAACCGCGCTGTTGAACAGCATCACAACCAGATACATCACTGCAAAATAGAGAATCGTCTTGCCGATTGCTTCACCGGAAATGCTGAACCGGTATGCTGTCATATCGGCTTCAAAGAGGTTGGCGACCAGCGCGCTCATCAGCTGTGAAAGGCCGATGCCGGCAAGCAGTCCGACCAGCAGCGAACCGATCCCGATGAGCAGCGTTTCCACCAGCAGAATCGCAGAAATCTTGCCTTTGCCCATGCCGAGCATCATGTAAAGCGCAAATTCCTTGCTGCGGCGCTTGATCAGAAACCGGCTTGCATAGACGATGAGCAAGCCGAGTACACCGGCCACAAAAACGCTCACGCCGGAGAGTGATGTGCTGAGCAGCTGAATGATGTCGTAGCGGCTTTCCGTGACCTTCATCATGGCAGCCTGTCCGCCGATGGCATTGAACACATAGAATATGGAAACGCCGATGATCAGTGTAAAGAAGTAGATTGCGTAATCCCGCAGGCTTTTGCGGATATTGCTGAGAGAGAGCTTAAAGAGCATCGCTCATGTCACCTCCCAGCAGCGTCACCACATCAATGATCTTGTCAAAGAACTGCTTGCGGCTGTCCTCTCCACGTGTGATCTCGTGGAAGATTTTGCCGTCCTTGATGAAAATGACCCGCCCCGCATAGCTGGCAGTGAAGCTGTCGTGCGTGACCATCATAATCGTTGCGCCGTGCTCTGTATTCAGATAGCGGAAGCGTTCCAGCAGCATTTTCGCCGCTTTGGAATCCAGCGCGCCGGTCGGTTCATCGGCAAGCACGATCTTCGGCTCTGTGACGATGGCGCGTGCCGATGCGACACGCTGCTTCTGTCCGCCGGACATCTGATACGGGTACTTCCCCAGCACCTCCGTAATACCGAGCTGTTCCGCGACATGCTTCACCGCTTCGTCAATTTCCTTTGCGGGCTTCTTCTGGATGGAAAGCGCAAGCGCGATATTCTCATAGGCGGTCAGCGTATCGAGCAGGTTGAAATCCTGAAAGATAAAACCGAGCTTTTCCCGCCGGAACTGATTGAGCACTTTGCCTTTCAGCGCGGTAATGTCCGTATCTTCGAGGAAAATATGGCCTGCCGTCACGCGGTCAATGGTGGAGATGCAGTTGAGCAGCGTGGTTTTGCCGCTGCCGGACGCACCCATGATCGCCGTGAACTCGCCCTTTTGCACCGTGAACGAAATGTCGTCGATTGCTTTTGTCAGGCTGGATTTGCTGCCGTAGTATTTTTCAATGTTTTCGATTCTGAGGATCTGTTCCATAATAACCTTCCTGTTTCCCTGTAAAGTGTTCCGTTCAGCTGCGTGCAGCATTCTGCTGCTTCTGATAAGCGTCAGAATAGTAACAGTACAGCGCTGTGTTTGCAGCAAGAATGCCGCCTGCTGTGCAGTCGAATGTCTTTGTCTGCACAAACCAGATGATGCAGCCGAGCAGCGAGATGCCCATTGCAATGCCGGAAATAATCATGGAAGTTCTGTTATTGTTTTTCATAAGAATCACCTTTCTGTTTGAAGTTTCAGCGGGGGCTTTCCCCCTTCGGTGATTACAGTATAGCATATTCCGGCCGCGCTGTCGTTTGTTTCATCTTACGGAACATTACATTTTTGTAAGATACGGTTCATCTTACGTCAAACAGGTCATTTTTGCCGAAGGTTATCACGATTTCTGTATATTCCCCCTGAACGGACTCTGCCGTGATACTGTGACCGAGCTTTGCACAGAGCTGCCTGATGATATAGAGCCCCATGCCGGTCGATTTGCTGTGCGTCCGTCCGTTTTCGCCGGTAAAGGACTTTTCAAAGATATAGGGCAGGTCGCTTTCCGGAATGCCGATACCGTTGTCACGAAAGCGCAGAACAGTTGCTTCGTGAGTATCTTCTGCCGTGACCGTGATCTCATCCGCACCGTATTTCATGCTGTTGTTCATCAGCTGCCCGAAGATAAAACCGAGCCACTTGGCATCGGTCATCACTTCTGTATCCAGATTGTCCGTACTGAGCGAGATGCCCCGCTGCTGCAATTCTTCCCGGTTCCGGATCGCGGTATCGGCAAAAACACGTTTCAGCGGAACCGGCTTGATGAGATAGTCCTTTTCCGCATTGCGGCTGCGCGCGTAATACAGCACACTCTCAATGTAATCGTCGATCCGTTTCAGCTGTTCTGCATATTTCGCATTGCCGTCATTGTGGCACATCAGCTGCAAGCTCGCAACCGGCAGCTTGATCTCATGCACCCAGAGTTCGATATATTCCCGGAATTCCGCGCTTGCGCGGCGGTGCATCCCGATCTGTTCGCACATGGATTTGTCGGTTTCCCGCAGGACTTCACAGAGAATCTTCCCCTCGCAGAATCCCGGTTCACCGGTCATTTCCGGCAGCAGATATTTCTGATCCAGTTCATTCAGACTGTGCAAAAGTTTGTCGTAGAACTGCTTTTTCCGCAGATATTCCCATACCTCCGCAATCCCTGCACCAAGCCACAGCAGCACACTGATCATCACAGCGGCTTGTGCCTGCACATGGAAAGCAGAGAGAAAAATCAGCATGAGCACCCATGCCAGAGCGATCATCAGATATGCAGGAATCCGGCCTTTGATAAAATCAGTCAGCTTCATTTCAGCACATACCCCTGTTTCTTGCGCGTTTCAATCGCATCCGGAAAGCCGAGCTCCGCCAGTTTTCCGCGCAGTCTGCTGATATTGACGGAGAGTGCATTGTCATTGATGAACTCGTCATTGTCCCAGAGCGCGGTCATCAGGGCGTCGCGGGTGACGATTTCCCCCTGGCGGTCAAGCAACAGCTGAAAGATGATCATTTCGTTTTTGGTCATGACTTGCTCCGCGCCGTTTCGCGTGATGCTGCCTTTGACCGTGCTGACTTCCGCATCGTGATACATCTGCGCAGTACCGGTCTTTGCGGTGCGCTTCAATACGGCCGAGATGCGCAGCAGAAGTATGGTCGGATTGTAGGGCTTGGTGATAAAATCGTCTGCGCCGAAGCTCATGGAGAGCAGTTCGTCAATCTCCGCAGTACGGCTGGTCAGCATGATAACCGGTGTGTCATTCTGCTTTCGGAATTCCAGCAAAAGCGTTTCGCCGTTCGTTTCCGGAAGATTGATGTCCAGCAGAATGAGATCCGCCTGCGCAGTCAGCATCCGGTTCAGGATATCCTGATACTGCGTAAGCGCTGTCACTTCATAGCCAGTGTTTTGCAGCAGAATCGTCAGTTCATCGCGCAGGACGGTATCATCTTCAATAATGAGAATTCGCTTCATGATTTGCACTGCATCCTTTCGGTTTCATTCAAAGCTCTATCCATTATAACACCGAAAGCGGATGCAGTCAAGTTTTGTGTATGATTCTCCCGATTCTGCAGGCAGACCGCATTTTTCTCAAACAACGGCAGACTCAATGCGGCTGATCTGAGTATTATAAAACGGGAATTGACCACGTAAAGTGTTATAATGGATATAGAATACTGTGAAAGGAGATTCCGTTCTATGAAACATCGGTTATCTTTCAGAAGCCTCTAGTTTTCAGATCACTGACAAGTTTCACGTAGAATTCTCTGACATCAAAGCCTTTTATGTTCTCGCGGTTCAGGTCTATCACATCGCCGTGGGTGATGCCTCTTTTGCCGGCGGGTTCCACAAAACGGAAGTTCTCGCCCCATTTCATAGAATCTACCGAAACAAGTCCGTCATTCGGGCCGTCAAAATACCTGACCAGCTGGTACGAAAGATTCAGCGGAAACCGTCCGCCCCTGGCCGATACCGAACGCGAGCCTACGCTCTGATAAAACACACCCTTTACATTCTCACATTTTCGGTTCATTTCCTCGCAGGCGGACGCCGTAAGGTCGCTAACCGCCGCTAAAAAATCAGGCTTTGTATCACCCAGCTTTTTCAGAGCGGCATTGTACTTGTCTGCAAGTCCGTTCTTGAATCCCTCCGGCACCTTTGAGAGCAGATATTCCGCAAACTGACAGCCTCTGTGCGGCGTGTTTACCGTCGTAAGACTGGCTACCTTATCCGAAGCTCCCAGCACGGAGATTGCGTATCTTGCATCAAGTCCGCCCTTGGAATGCGCAATAATATTGACCTTGCCGCATTGCTCTTTTTCCACGATCTCGTCTATCTTCGCTTTCAGCTCAGCCGCACAGCCTGCAACCGAATCTGCTGACTGCTGGGAACCGTAGTATATCTTCGCGCCGTTCTTTTCGAGTGCCTGCGGAATCCTGCCCCAGTAATTGAAGGCTTTGATATCTCTGAAAAATACGCCGTGTACCATAAGGATGGGATATTTTGTGGCGCATACTTTTTCCTGCTCACGGGAACGGTCAAGTGCGATCCTGCTGCATTCCAGCTTGTATTCATCGTCTGTCAGCTTTATGATCTTAAAAAGGATCAACAGATTGATGACCGGTATCAATGCAAATAAAAAACCAAGCAATCTCCATTTCACGCCGATCTGCGCAGAGCTTGCATAGATTCTAACGGCTGAAACGAGAAACATAAGCGAAAGCAGAAGAACTGCTATGATGCAGTTTACTGTGGCAATGATCCCCCATTTATCGCTTACAGCAAAACTGATATTCAGGATCAGCTCCGCTGCTGAGTCAACAAGAAATATTTTCATAAGATAGCTTCCGCGGTGCATGCGCCTGAGCCTGCCGTTCTCCTTTGAACTGCACGGGATAATGCACAGCACAAGGACAAAGATGATACCTGCAATCAGCGCCAGCACTTTCCCTGCTCCGTGCAGATACATAAGCGCAATCACATAGATATTGACTGCACATAATGAAAGTATAGTTTTTATCAAAAATGACAGTAGTTTCATAGCGCCACCCTTTTACACATTGATATTGGTCCATCGTTTACAGCAGTGCTTCTGCAATCTCACGGTAGACCTCCATCATATCCGATACACCCTCGCCTTTCGGTTTGCAGAATCTCCTGCGGCGCATATCGACTTCGTCGGCGTGAGAGATTCCCCGTCTGCAAGCGCTGCGCCGGATGCCCATGAACTCGCCCCATTGTACCGCCCTCGGCGCAAGAAGGCCGTCGTTTTCGCCTTCAAAAAGGTTCACGACCAGATTCGGGAACCACAGAAACAGATCGCTCAGGGGATTTCTCATGACGAATGCATAGCTCCGGTACCGCACACCGGGATCATCCGGGTTCTCCCGGTTGAACCGTTTTGCTGCGGCAGTGGAAAAGCTTTCAATCGCGTCGTATGTATTAGGATGCTTGTCCCCAAGAATGCGGAACCAGATATCCGTCACTTTGGAACCTGCTTTGATCAAAACTCTCGGCAGCTTCAGGATCCGGTCTATGGTCAGCGAGCCGTTGTGCGGGGTGGAAAGGGTTGTCAGGCTTGCCACATATTTTCCCATTCCAAGTGTCGAGATGGCATAGCGTGTATCCAGTCCGCCCTTTGAGTGTGCGATGATATTCACCTTGCCGCATCCCGTTTCCTCCACAATCTGTTTGATTCGTTCCGCGATCACTTGTCCGTTTGTCTTGCAGGAACCGTTGCTGTCCTGCCCTCCGTAGTATACCGTATGCCCCAACTTCTCAAACAGCTTCGGTGCTCTGCCCCAGTAGTTTATGAGCTTGCTGTCACGAAAGCCCATACCGTGTACTAATAATACAGGATATGCCATTTTGTTCTCCTTTTGTTCCGATACCAGTGCTCCAAAAATGCTTTGCCGCTATGGCTCCGAGTCAGTTGTTTCTATTATATCACATTATACGGCGAAAATCAAACAGAGAGCAAGGACTCTCTCTGACACGGGTTTGCTGCCGGAGAGCTTTCGGTCGATGCATGCCGGCATTGCCCGCTTATTTCACATAATCAATGCATTTTAACTGTATTGATCCGTTTTTTGTCTGATCCGTACTGCAAAGTAAGCCCAAACACATCTGCATCCTCGGCTCTGTACAGTACTGCCGAAAGTTTTCTGATTGACTTATTCATTCTTTTGTGCTATAATTCTGGTATACAGAAAAGCGCGGGCTTTGTACCGTTTTTGATGATGAACTGAAATGAGAAAGGATAAGGGTAAATCATATGAACCTGAATCACGCATTCTGCCCGTTATGCGGCGCAGTCATTACCGTTGACCGCTCACAGGAAGCGATGATCTGTCCCGTCTGCGGCAGACCGTTTTTCAACTCTAAAGCTATTTTTGCCGATTCGACACCAGTACCGCAGACCGCATCTTTCTCGAAAAAGGATTTTTCGACCACACCCCTGAGCGATCTTGAGATTGACCGCGGTGTGCTGGTGCGCTATAAGGGCAAAAACAGCTATGTCATCCTGCCGGACAGCATCAAAGAGATCGGCAGCAACGCATTTCTCTCCGCCCGTAACCTGCGCAGCGTCGTTATGCCGGACGGCCTCACGAAAATCGGCGCACAGGCGTTTTCGGAGTGCCGGCAGCTTATCAAATTACGCATTCCGGACACGGTCACCCTGATCGGCAGGGGCGCATTTTCCAGCTGTAAATCGCTGACAGAGTTCACGATCCCGAATGGCGTTCAGACGGTTGCGGCCGACACCTTCTGGGGCTGCACCGCTCTGCATACGATTCGTTTTCCTGCCGCACTCCGCAGCATCGAATCCCACGCATTCCACGGCTGCACCGCATTGATGTCAGCAGGGGTTCCGGCAGGTGCCGTCATTGCAGAAGATGCCTTCCCAGTTCATACAAGGATTGTTCAGATCTGATTTTCGCGCTGCATATGTTGAAAAAACGTTGCTGCGTAAGTCACAGGTTCGCAGTCCCTGCCCCTATCCCTTCAGGTGAATATGAATGGATCCCCCTCATCATGCAATCGCAGAAACAAGCCTCTGCACTGCCTGACGAGGGGGATTATCTGTGAATAGTTCGCTGATTGTTTTTCACGCTCGCTGAAATCCCATGATCAGCGCAGCCAGAAATCCGGTAATATAGTTTACACCGAGCATTCCGCAAAGACAGCACGCTGTCAGTATGATCCGCTTCGGATCGCCGGAAAAAGAAACACAGCACAGAATGACGGACAGAACGCCGAGCACCGCAGCTGCGATTCCGGCTGTTCCGGCAGGACCGTAGCCGGCGTTTGCGAAACAAATCACGCCTGCTGTAATAACAGCAGCAACACAGAGCATGGCAATGATAACAGCAGGAATCATGTTCCCCTTTTGAAACAAACGGATTCCGGACAACGCGATCAGATCGGGAACTGCTGCAAAAGCTGCCGTCAGAATACAGTATTTCAGTTCAAACAACGGCCTGTCGATCACAGCATACATGATGCCCGCCAGCACGAGCGCTGCCAGATACAGCAGCCATAGATTGGAAATCAGAAATTTCATCACAGTATCCCTTCCTGTATTTTGTGCAGAGCCTGTGCGCCTGATCGCGCCGCTTGAAAATCCGCTTGATCTTTGCAATCAGAATTTCAATAGCATGATGTACTTCATTCTGCCCTTGGTTTGGTGGATTTTATTCATCCCGCAACTGCTTCACTTTTTCACGGATCGGATACTGTGCGAGCAGCTCCGAGCCGCTGCCGTGGTCGCTGTACGAAGACAGATTCGCAAAGTCTGACGCTGCAAACATCGCCCAGACTTCATCTATCGTTTTTCCGGCGAGCTTCGTTCCGGAAAAGACTTTCTGCCAGCCGTTTTCCCACTGTCTGCTGCTGATCTTGCTGTTCCGGCTGACGTCAAGGAAATTCCGCAGGATATCGGTATCAGCATCCGAATACATGTAGTCCAGCCAGACAAGGAAACGGACGGACGTGCTGCGCGTCGATTCGTCAGCAATCGTCTGGAGCGTCCATTGGCCGTCGTTGTAATAGCCGTTGTCCATGGCGTACTCATAACGGCAGCAGTCCGCAAAGCGCTCGATATAGCCGCTGTCCTCCAGATAATCGCTGTCCCAGCCGTTCTGGATGATATGCGCCAGTTCATGCGTGATGCAGTCAAAGTCCTCCGGACACTTTTCAAGCCACTGGTCATGGATATGCACATGGTTTCCGCCTGCCTCCGCGACACCGTAGCCCTCGTTTTCGACTGCAAGCGTGATCTCGGTCGGAGCCTCGGAAATATCGGCAAACCGCGCCCACATTCTCGGATAGCACTGCCAGAACAGCCGCGACAGCTCGACCAGCTGCTCCTGTGTCGTATGCTGCTCCCATTTTGACAGATCGAGTGTCAGCGCGTAATCCTGCCCGTTGACTGTACCCTTTTGCAGTACCTGCTCCCCGCTGACCGTAATCTCAATGCCGGGAAGCGACGCCGAAAATTTTTCGGGGTTCAGTTTTGAGGCTGTCAGCAGATAGTTCAGCAAACCGTGTGCATCTTCGGCGTTGATCTCGTCGTCACCGTTCCAGTCTGCGGCAGGCTGATACAGGTCGGAACGCTCCGGCGTGCGGATTGCCTGCTTCATCAGCGAGAGGTCAGCGGCAGTCAGTCTTCCATCGCGATTCATGTCGCCGCGGATGAACTGCTCCGTTTCGCCCTCGTATTCTGTATATACATGGATGCAGACATCTCCGAATTCTGTATCACAGCAATCTTTCCATGCCAGATCGGACAAGTCCGTTTCTGCCGTATATTCTGCATAGTAGGATACGCCACTTTTATAATTATAGTTGTCAAAGAATGTCGAATGATCTGTGCCGATCGGCTGTTTGATCACGACGGAATATTTCTGTCCCTTTTTTACCGCAATATGTTCAGGGAGTTCGATCGTGTGGAAACCTTTGAATTCCACTGTCCCGCTTGTCCGGCAGACCGGCGTTCCGTCCTGCGGTCCGGTACAATCGGGATTCAGCAGATACACAGACAGATCATAGTCCTCCGGACTCAACGCTGTAAAAAAGCCGGCCGCGGCGATCGTTTCATCCTTTTCTGCTTCAAATACATTCGCTGTCACAAAGCCGTAATCCTTCCCCGAAGTGTTTTGCGATTTGAATGATATACCGTTGTAATGGTACACATTCCCATAATTGGTTACCGGCTGCATATCATAATAGCATCCGCTCACGATCGTTTTTTCGCTGTAACTCATATAGAAATATCCGTGATCGGAGTTCTTATGGTTTTCACCGTAGCTGTTCCGGATGATCCATGCGCCGTCAGAGGGTGCTTCCTTGTTAAAATACTCCTTCGGAAAATGATCGTCCCAGCCCACGATCGCGATAACATGCCATCCCCCTTTATCTGTCTCGCTGCTTTTGTAATCAGGATTATAATATCCGCTTTTTTCCGAGAGCGACACTTCGTGGCTTTGAAAATACGACCCGCACAGCGGTCCTTTTTCCATGATCATTTTTTTAATATGATCCCTGTTGGAAAATCTGTAGATTTCTGCGTTCTGCATATGCGCAACAGAGCGATAGCGCTCGGATTCGTCCAGAGGCTGCAATGCGGAATGTGCCGGGTAATCACTTTCATACACAACACCTTGCCACGCTGCAAGCGCAGCGAAAACACGGTAATAATTTCCGCCTGCTTTATAGCCCGCAACGCCGTCTTCCGGTCCGCCACCGTAACATGGATTATCGGGATCAGTCGGCGAACCCTGACCGTTGGTAAACCATATCAGATGCGTTTCGGAAAGATCAAGGCTGCTGTCCGCAAAGCCTTTTTTGACCATATCGGCTTCAATGCAGCCCATAGCTCCGTATGCCCAGCAGGTGCCGCCGTACTGCATCTTGACCGGTGTCAGGATCGGCGGGTCAGCATCCCGCCAGTCAAAGCGAGCGGGCAGTTCTTCGGTTTCCTCCGCTGAAAATGCCGGAACCGTCATTCCGGTACAGCAGAGCGTGCAGGACAACAATGCGGCTGTGAGTTTGCGCAGAAAAGATTTGTGTTTCATCTAAAGAAATCCTCCCCTTTTATATGATAAAGCCTTCGCATTCCCCCGAAAAGTTGTATTGTCCGTTTTTCTTCATTATAGCATACCCGTTTCCGGAATGCAAGTGGAAATTTACGCGTTTAGGATTTCTGAACGCTCCGAATGACCGTTTATTCAAGCCGAAATGATCTAATGTTTATCACACATATAAGACAAAGCACTTCACAAAATGAAAAGTGCGGCATAGCTGCAGCCCGCCTCCATTTTAACGCCTATTAAAAACATTCTTTTTTAGTACACTCCTCCCATTGCACTTTTCGATATAATGTGTTATAATTTAAGCAAACACAGCATCCGCAGGAAGCATGAAAAGGAGGGACAGCTATGGAGCAGTTGTTTGAAATCGAACATTTCACACTGAAAAAATGCCTGACAAAGTCCGAAAAAATTGATATCCCGTACGGCATCCGGACAATCGCAGCTGACGCCTTTGCCAAATGCCTGACGCTTGTCAGCGTCCATATTCCGGACACGGTGGAACAGATCGGCGCAGGTGCATTTGAAGCGTGCATCGCACTGCGGGACATCAACATTCCGGACAGCGTTACCGACATCGGTGACCGCGCATTTGCAAGATGCCTTGAACTGCGCAGCATACAGATTCCCGGCAGCGTCAGGCGCATCGGATCCGATGCCTTTATCAGATGTCCGCTCAGAACCGCTTTCCTCGGGGAGGGCATACAGATAATCGGTGCGCGAGCGTTCCGTCGGTGCAAACAGCTTGAAACAATCCAGATGCCGAAGCATATGCGCTTCATCGCGGAAGCTGCTTTCAACGAGTGTGAATCCCTGCGGGAAATCACAATTCCGGAGGGCATCACTTCCGTTCAGCCGTCCACTTTTTCCTGGTGCAAATCGCTGAAACAGGTCACGCTGCCGGATTCTCTCGTCGGAATCGGAAAAAACGCATTTGCGTTCTGTTTCAGCTTGCAGCAGATTGCATTGCCGAACAGCACGAAAAAGATCTGTGCAGAGGCATTTCTGAATTGCAAAACACTGACTGCGCTGCATCTGCCGGACGGTCTGCTGGAAATCGACGGCAATGCCTTTCAGGACTGCAAAATGCTGCCGGAAGTCTCTGTTCCGGATTCCGTCACACAGCTTGGCAAAAGCGTATTCCGGGATTGCCGGGCGCTGCATCACATACGCCTCCCGGAGCATCTGACAGAAATCCCGGCCGGTTTCCTGCGCGGCTGCGAAAGCCTGACAGCAATCCGCATCCCGGCGAGCGTGACGGAAATCGGCGCATCAGCATTCATGAACTGCCGTTCTCTGGAGGAAATCACAATTCCGTCCGGCGTGACCGTTATACACGCCTTTATGTTAGAGGGATGTGAGAATATCCGGGAGATTCAGATTCCGCCGAACACCGCGCAAATCATGAAAACCGCCTTTGCCGGATGCTGTGCAGTCAGCGAAATCCGGATACCGGAAACCGTCACAAGCATCGGAGAAAGCGTATTCCAGAATTGCAGGAATCTGAAAACAGTTACCCTGCCGCAGTATCTGGCCGTCATACCGGACAGATTATTTGACGGATGTGAGGCGCTGACCGAACTCCGGATTCCCGACGGCGTCACAAAAATCGGCGCTTATGCATTTCGGAACAGCAGCATTGAAAGCGTGATTCTGCCGGACGGCGTCACGTTCATCGGGGAAGGTGCGTTTTATAAGTGCAGTCATCTGATTGAAATCAGGATCCCGTCTGCGGTGACAGCCATCGAAAAATGTGCGTTTTATCTATGCAGCAGTCTGGCCGCGCTCCGGCTGCCGGATGATGTGACTGTCATTCCATGGAAAATGTGCAGCGGATGTGAAAGCCTGACAGACCTGCACCTGCCGGAACACTTACAGAAGATCGAGAATGCGGCGTTTGCGGACTGCGCCGCGCTGGAATCCCTATCTATTCCCGAAAGCATCCGCGTCATCGACACAAAAGCCTTTGAAAACTGCACAAAGCTCGCGGACATCAGGCTCCCGGCACATAATATCAATACGGCGGAATCGTCCTTCCGGAATACGCCGTGGCAAATGCATCCGCGCAGCAGCAGCGGCCTTGTCATCGTCGGTGACGTGCTGATGCAGTCGCTGACGGCTGCGGGTGATGTGACCGTCCCGGACGGCGTCCGTATCATCGCAGATTCCGCTTTTTCCGGCTGCCGGACACTGACCGGCATTACCATGCCCGACAGTATCACGGTCATCGGAAAGGAAGCGTTCCGGAACTGCGAAAACCTGCTGTCCGTCCGGTTTTCAAACAAACTGGAACAGATCGGTCAGGCAGCATTTCTCGGCTGCGCCCGGCTGACGGAGGTTTCGCTGCCGGATCAACTTGAGGGGCTCAGCGATTCCTGCTTTTCCGGATGCACCGCACTCCAAACCGTCGTACTCCCGGCAAAAGTGCAGAAGATCGGAGAAAAATGCTTTTATCATTGCAGCAGCCTCACGGAAATCATACTGCCGGACGGATTGACGGAGATCGGGGAGTGTGCGTTTGAATACTGCACCGCGCTGCGGTCAGTGTCAATCCCTGACAGCATCACAGAGCTGAAATTTGCCTGCTTCTGGAGCTGCACCGGTCTGACCGATGTGCAGTTCGGCAAAAATATGACCTGGCTTGGAGGGGATGTGTTCTGGAATTGCAGGAGTCTGACAAAGATCACGATTCCGGACAGCGTCAGGAATCTTCCGCGCTGTTTATTTGAAGGCTGTACCTAATTACAGGAAGTCAACATTCCCGAGGGTGTGGAACATATCAGCACCGGTTCGTTCCGGAACTGCAAAAGTCTGCGGAAAATCAGGCTGCCGGAGAGCGCAAGGTATATTTATGAACGCGCATTCAACGGCTGCACCGCGCTCAAATCCATCACCGTTCCCGCGGGTGTTGTTTCAATCACAAAGCACGCAATCGGCTTTTCCTATGAACACGGGGAGATGAAACGCATTGCGGGATTCGTCCTGCGCGGACCCCCCGGTTCAGCAGCAGAAGCCTACGCTGCGCAGAGCGGGATCGCATTTGAACCCGTTTGATTTCTATACATAAAAAAGGGAGCCGCAGGGGCTCCCTTTCAGTTTGTCGGAAAAGTGCGGATTGATACTAGCATGACTCCATTATTTCGCCGCAAGCAGATACATGCGCTTGGCCAGGCTGAAATCGACCGCATTATATACGCCGTCACCGTTGATATCTGCGCGGTCGGCAGCATAGATCGCCTTGGAATAGACGCCGAACAGCATTTCCAGCATCAGGTGAATATCTGTCTGATCGAGCTTTCCGTCATTGTTGACGTCGCCGCGCGGATCCGCCGTTTTCTGCAAAAATACTGCGTATTCGACCGCACCGGTCTGACCGCCGTTCGTGCCGAGCCGGACGGTCTGGCCGTTCATGCAGGACAGCGCATAAAGATCAAAGGTCACGTCATTGGAGGATGCCGCTGTGAATCCGGTTTTCACAAAACCGCGCTCAGTCACCCACGCCGGAACCGTCACGCGCTGATCCATTGCAAGATAAAGCGTCACATCACCGGAAACGGTCAGCACGGCATTGTCCTCCATATACGTTTTGGAATCGCAGGCCGTGACGATGCGCTCTGCGCCTCTGAGCTGCTCCGGCAATGCGGTAAGCGTGAAATCACGGTCACCGAAAATCCGATCCCCGGCGGCTGCATCATAGGCAATGCCCCATGCATCGCGGTGCGCTTCGTCCAGTACAGTCAGGCTTGCGGTCAGCTTTCCGTGCAGCGGAACCGCCGCGGGTTCCAGCTTCCAGCTCTGGCGGGGCTCGCCGTTCAGCGCCCATTGCTGAATGTTCCCGAAGCTGCCTGCGTCTGCCGCTTCGACTGCCGCCTGATCACCGGAGATCCGGGTGCAGATCAGATATGTACCGTCCCCGTTCGTCAGAATCCGGAATTGCTGATTGGTACCGCCGTTGTTTTGGTACAGGTCTATATTGGTACCGTTGTCGGTCTTTTTGCCCGCAACATCCAGAACATAGCTTTCATCCGCTGCCGAAGCAAGATAAAAATACCCGTCACCGGCATCTTTCAGAATCCATATGTCGCTGAGCCCGGTTTCCGTGCTTCCCTGCTGCTCAATATTTGCGCCGTTTTCAACCGCGCCGCCTGCAATCTGCATATACAGTCCGGAGCTGACATTGCAGATGCGGAATGCAGAGCCGTCCGCAAAGGATGCAGCAGCAGGGCCGCTCGGCGCTTCGGTGTATCCGACGCTCGGAATGCCCTTGTTCGCAAACCGCAGATACATATAGTTTCCGGCGGAATTCTGGCACCCGGTATAACTGATGCAATAGTTTTTTGCATCGCCCGCGCTCAGGGAAACATAGCTGTAATTCGTATCCGGACGCCAGGAGCACCCCTTTGCCGTGCTGTTGTTATCGCCGCCCTGCTTCGTGCGCTTGCAGTTTGAGAACACCGAACCGCTTTCGGCATACTGCCCGACGATGGGAACGCTGTCCCAGTCACAGATGACGTTGCCGCCGTTTTCATATGTGCAGTTTTCTGCAAAAATATGGCAGTCAGAGATGACGGTATATGCCATGCTGAACTTGTTGACGTAATTGTTCAGCGAGTGAAAATAGCCCCAGCGCATCAGTCCCGGGCCGCGCGTGTTGGTATCGTTGAAACGGTTGGAAATCAGCGACATGCGCGGATAGCCGCCGTATTTGGAAAGATTGCCGGAACTGTCATCCGGATAACCGAGAATCAGTCCGTATTTATGCGCGCCGAATGAACAGTCAGAAATCGTGCAGTAATCCGCATCGTAACAGCACGCAAGGAATTTGTCCTCATCCGCCTGTCCTGTCTGCGGCGCCTTTCCGTAGCCGTTGTGGCCGGTAAATGTGACATGATCCACCCAGATATTCTGCCCGGAGCCGAAATAACAGACAATCGAATCATTATGATTGGATTCTGCATCGTGCTGCATGTCGAGATTCTTGATAATGATATTATTGCCGACGCCGGAATTGGATTTCGTGCAGAACTGCACATTGAACAGTGTGTGCGCACCGTAGCTGCCGATAATCGTCTTGTTGCTGCGGACATAGATTCTGCCCGCTTCGCACATATGACGGTCGCCGTTTTTGTTCAGCTGCGTCACGCTGATGTTCTTCGTCACGATGATCGTATACGGGTTATCAGAAACCGCATATTTTTTCAGCTCGTCAAAGCTGGAAGCCTCGACGACTTCACCGAACAGGCCGCCGAGATCGGCTGCTTTGATGTTGCCGGTATTGTCGTTGGCGCAGTAGCCTGCAAAGCCCTGCAAGCCGTCGCTGTCCAGCAAAAAGGTCTGATTCTCAGCACCGGAATCGTTTGTCAGCGTCATGCCGCCCGTGCCCTGTGTCAGTGCAAGCGACGTATTCTCATAGTTGACAATCTTATAATACAGGTTGTTGCCGAGCCGGTCTGTTCCGGTCGGAACAACATACCAGTGCTGTGATTTTGCTGATTCGCTGCCGTACATGATGACATCGGCATTCGCCGCAACACGGTAATTCCGCGGCGTGAGCATCCGTCCGGATTCTGCATTGCAGATTTTGAAAAACGCGCCGTTGCTGTCCCGGCCGACATAGTCAAAGCGCCATGAACCGGAAAGACCACCGTCCAAAGGCTTCATCGTCACCGCAGCGCCGTCCGCGGTGCCGGATTCCGTCAGAACGGAGCCGTGATTCTTCGACACAATGTTGATGAGCTGCATCGGATAATCCGCGGAAACCGCAGCAGCTCTGAACGGCACCGCAATGCGCTGATGCGGAACAATACAGCCAAATGTCATGACCGCCGCAATCAGCACCGACAGCATAATGCGGAAAATTCGTTTCATAATGATCCTCCTTTCAGCCGGACACACACGCCACTCTGTTTTTGGAAAAACAAGTGATTTTATGTGTATTATATCATGTGATCCCGGCACGGTCAATGTAAAATCGTAGCCTTGATGTGCAGATTTGCACACTGTCCCGTAAGTATCTCCGACGGATAGATCAAGCAGACAGTGCCCGCAGCCTTTTCACCTCCCATATATGCAATTCAGAATAAAAAACACTTCTCCCATTGAAATTCACCTGATAATATGATATAATACATGAAAAAAGAAATCAGGCAAATTCACATAAAAAACGAAAGGACGAAACATGAACCAGCCCGTTTTCTCTGCTTATCAGTGTATCAATCACCATCCCGGGGGCGATTATCCCCTTGACACGGTCGGTTCCGTGCTGCATTCCGTCTGTGCCGTCAGGGGATGCAAATGGAAGGACGCCTTTGCCGCGCTGCTCAAAGCCTCGGGCGCGCTCGGCATGATGCCGCAGGATAAACAGACAATCCGGAACATGCTGGAGAATCAGGGGTTTTATCTGCAAGCAGGTTCCGGCGCGCGCCGCAGCATTGAAAGCATTCTTGCGGAATGCAGCGAACGGTTTCATGACGGTGAAGCCGTGATTCTGAAAACGTCCGGCAGCGCCCGGCACAGCTGCTATGTCCCGCTTGTTCCGGCCGGAGCAGACGGCGGATATGTTCTGCAATATCCGGAGGATCTGCGGGAACAAAATGCGGCAGAGGTCTGGATTGCCTGGAAGGACGGGCAGGATCACAGCATCCGGCCGCGCAGAAAGCCGGCGAAAAAGCAGGCGCCGGTAAATCAGCCCGCAGATCATCCGGTACAGCCGCATGAAACGCTTGTGGTCTGCAATGAAAACCCCGGCAACCATCTGATCGGTGACTGCGCAGTCAGAGCCGTAGCAGGCGTTCTGGAAATCCCCTGGGAAGAAGCTGTCTGCATGCTGGCGGAAGCGCTGGACTATACCGACACGGTCGTCAACAGCAATGAAAGCATTGAAGCAATGCTCAAAAAGAAAGGCTTTCAGCAATTTGAAGCAATCCGCCGGAACGGCAAAATGCTGACCGGTAAGGAATTCTGCGATCACATTCATGACATGTTTCAGGCCGGAACCCGGATATTTGCGTATGTCGGGAACGACCACGCCGCTGCGATTCTGGTCTTTGACGATGACTATAAAATCGTCGATACATGGGACAGTACCGACCGGTATATCACAAAATACTGGGCAAAGTATCCCGAGCGCCCGCAGCGGTGTCCGCGGAATGAAGAACAGCAAAGTCAGCTGACGGAACTGTCCGTCGGGACAAGGCTCCGGCATAAAGTGTTCGGCGCCGGTGAAATCACAGCCATTGACGATTCGTTTGCCGCAGTCCGGTTCAAGGACGGCACCGAAAAGCGGTTTCCCGTTTCCTGGATTCTGACAAACTGCAAAGCGATCTGAAAAACACTTTTTCTCATTCTATGATTCAGAGGTGATTCCATGCAAACAATCAGCCTGCTGACACCGGAGGATGCACAGGCATATTTTCCGGTCAGCGAAACCACGGCAAATGATCTTGGCATCGCATATCTGGCAGAACGCGTGACGGAAACCACAACGGAGCAAAGCGCCATCCGGAAAATCCTGATGAACATGCCGGTCAGCCCGGACATCATCCGCTATCGCAGAGAAGTCTACAATGAGCTGCGCGGCGATGCGGCACTCTGCAAAGAGCTGTTCGGGATCTGCGATTCCCTGCGGTTCTCCTTCAATGACCGTCCGATCCAGATCGGCAGTGAGTCCACCATCTGGGAGCTGATTCAGCGGTTCCGTTCCATGGAACACTATATCCGCTCCGTCATGAAGCTGCGGGATCTGTTTGCAGACCGCGATTTTCAGTCCGCGGGCATGCAGCGCTTTGCCGGATTCATTCAGGAAATCAGCAAAGACAGCGGGTTTGACGCGCTGTTAGAGGATATGTCCGCACTGGATGACGATGTTTACAGCATCCACAGCATCACGCTCGGTGTCAATCTCAATGCGGATTACTACCCGGCAGAGGTCGGCATCGTTTCCCTGAACCGTTTCTTCTACGATGAACAGAGCGCGCTCCAGAACTTTATGGCATTTCACCGGAAGGATCATGTTTCTGACCGCGATCTCTATCCGTTTTCCATGGAAAAGCACTATGACGGCTGGGACTGGTTTGAAAAGCACTGCTACGGCATCCAGACACCGCACCATGCCTCTGACAGCGTTCTCATCAACAATCTGACTGCGATTGTCGAGCGGATGCTGCCGAATCTGACGGCAAAGCTCAAAAAAGTGCTGGATAAATACGTTCATGTCAGCGGCAGAGCGCTGGCCGACCTTGCAGATGAGCTGCTGTTCTATCTGCGTTTCATCGGTTTTGAGCAAAAGCTCAGGGAACACGGCTTCCCCTGCTGCGACGCGTCCGCATCCCCGGACGATACCGTGATAAAGGATCTGTACAACGTCAGGCTTGCAGTCCTTTCCATGGAAGGCAGCCTTGCGGAATCGGTTGTATGCAACGATATTTCGTTCACGAAGGAACAGACGGTTCAGATCCTGACCGGGCCGAACCGCGGCGGCAAGACGATTCTGACGCAGGGCATCGGGCTCGCGTTCCTGCTGTATCAGAGCGGCGTTTTCGTCCCGGCAGCGGCTGCAGACATACGGCTGTGTGACGGAATCTTCACGCATTTTCCCGTTGAGGAGGAACGCACGGTTTCACTCGGGCGGCTCGGCGAGGAGGCCTCCCGCTGCCGTGAAATCTGCAAGGCCGCAACCGCGGACAGCCTGCTGCTGTTCAATGAATCCTTTGCGACAACCAGTCACACAGAATCGCTGTATATTGCGGAGGATGTGCTGAAATACCTCTGCTGCCGCGGTGCAAGAACCTGCTTCAATACACATATGCACGAGCTGGCCGAACACTGTGAAAGCCTTTCCGGCACAGATGCGGCAGCCGGAAAAGCGGTCAGCATCGTCATGGAAAACGATGATGCACATAAATATAAAATCAGCCGCAGAAAGCCCGACGGAAAAAGCTATGCGCATGCAATTGCACAGAAATACGGCATTACATTTGAACAACTGCGCGAAAACCTGTGACGGCTGCCGGTTCTGAACGAACACAGTCTGAAAAAACGATAATGAAAAATACACTTGCTTCTGTCACGGCCGCACGGCTGATGTGACAGAAGCAAGTGTTTTTCATTTTATGCAAGCGGTTCGGAATGTTCCCAGAGATACGAAAATTCACGGAGCAAAGCCGCATAATGCAAATCCTGCTCTGTAAAATACAGATGCGGCTGACTTCTGTCAATGATCTTCCCGTATAAATAAAGCCCGATGCGCATATAGGCCGGGATATCCGAGCGATAGGAAAAACGGATATAATTGTGGAGAAACGGAATATTACAGGCTTTCACGCAAATATTATCTCTGGATGACGAAATGACCTTCCATGCGTGGGTGATATCCTCCAGCGAACGGTACATGCCCATTTCAAATGCTTCCATGTCCCGCATATGCTGCCAGAGAACCTCTGTCGCGGGCGCGGTGTTGATGAGGACTCTGACCGGAATCTGCTTCTCGCACAGGCGTTTCAGCAGCAGGTAGCGATAGCTGGACGGGCGCAGCCAGATATCCCCGGCATGACATGCGATTTCCAGCGAAGCGATCTCGTCAAAATGCTGCTCGACATACTCAAAAAACGCATTCGTTGTCATGGAATCATGACCGCCCGCAGCCACGGTCTGCTCTGCCTGAGATGCCTGTGCAGCAGGTTCCTGTGATTCTGTTTCCGGGGTATCATCGGGGACAGACAGATTCCGAAGCTGTTCGATCATATCCTGCACTCCGGCTTGGAATCTGCCCTGATATACCGCAGCCTGTTCCTCTTTTTCCCGCAGCAGCGCATAGGAAAGCAGTTCGCTGACCAGCGCCTCCTTCGGCAGCTGACCGGGATCCTTCCCCAGAATCTGCCGGTATGCAAAATGCAGACGGTCATCCCGCAGCGTTCTCAGCGTATTCTGCGCCTGCGGTCTGTTCAGGTCGATCCGCTCCGCATAGGGCATACTGTCCGTTCTGCCGGATACAACCTTTGTCAGCGCCTCTGAGGAGGTACCCGCTTCAAACAGATTCAGCAGCTTCGGCGTACTGCCGCTGTACGACAGGTGAAACAGCTTTGCAAAGCAATACAGCGTAAAAGGAACCATCTTATGTCCTCCTGATATTATCCGTTTTTTGTCCAATTTTTCGATTCTGTCCGGTGATCGTCCGATTCTCCGTCCGATTTCCGGTAATTCTCCGGAAACAGGCGCTGTCATTCTCCAGTGCTCCGGTGGTATCATAGATACATAAAAACCAAAACGGAGGTGCTGTTATGGCAGGCGGAAAATTCATGCTGATGCTCGGAGTGTTCGGAACGCTCTGCATCGCAGCAAACGGGATGCATGAGCCGGTTGAAATCAAGATCACGCTGCCGCCGCCCGCGGAAATGATCAGCGGTGCAGCAGAAGCGGTTGACTATGCCTCGGATCTGATCCGGCAGATCCCGGCAGAAAAGCAAGCCGTGCAGCCGGATGCCGCGGGGCAGATGATCTACCGGATCCGCGATCCGTACAATGCCCCGGGATCGCAGCTCGGCGCATACTATGATTACGAAACGGCAGTTGCCATGTGTCCGGGCGGATACTGCATCTTCGATCAGAACGGCACGCTGCTTTACACGGGCTGAGGATGCGGTCTGCGCAGTGCGCAGGCATACAGCCGGAATACCTGCTCTGCGGTATCCGCAAGGTTCTGCTTCGCAGCATCGGGCTGCATCGCATCCGCAGCGGATGTAATCCCGCGCAGGATCGGAAAATACGCATCAATCCCGTGCTGATTGCAAACCGCAGCGCCGTCCCCGGTGCATCCGCAAAAGGCAATCACTGGAATGCCGTAACGCTTTGCAGCAGCGGCAATGCCGGCCGGCACCTTTCCGAGAACAGTCTGCGCATCCAGACGCCCCTCTCCGGTCACAACAGCATCCGCCGAACGAATGGCCGATTCCAGTCCGGTCATGCGAATTACCGTTTCAATGCCCGGGCTGAGTACCGCATGCAGAAAAATACGCAGCGCAAAGCCCAGCCCGCCCGCCGCGCCGGAGCCCGGAAGCGCATCGTCAGCGTCCGGAATTTCACTTCTGACAAGATCTGCGAACCGCCGCATAGATTGCTCCATGTCAGAAACCATATCCGGATCGGCGCCCTTCTGCGGCGCAAAAATCCTGCTGCATCCGGATTCCCCGCACAGCGGATTGCGCACATCGCAGGCGACACGGAATTCGCATTCCCGCAGTTCCGGGATAATGCTGTCCGTGCTGATCTGCTGCACCTTTGCAAGACCGGCTGCGCCGAACGGAACCTGATGCCCGTCTGCATCAAGAAAGCCGAAGCCAAGCGCCTGCAAACAGCCGATGCCGCAGTCGTTCGTCGCACTGCCGCCAATGCCGAGCAGAAACCGGCGGCATCCCTGCTGCACAGCATCCGCGATCAATTCTCCGAAGCCGTATGTGGTCGTGTGCATCGGATTGCGTTCTGATTCTGCCAGCAGCGGCAGGCCGGATGCAGCAGCCATTTCAATGACCGCAGTGCCGTCCGGCAGGATCCCGTATCGCGCCGGAACCGGACGTCCAAGCGGATCGGAAACCGGAACCGTCCGGTATGCGCCATGCAGGCCGGAAACCAGCGCCTCCGCAGTCCCCTCCCCGCCGTCTGCAACCGGATACACGCGGATATCCGCATCCGGCATTGCGCGCAGAATACCTGCGGCAGCAGCCTGTCCCGCTTCTGCGGAACTGAGGCTGCCTTTGAAGGAATCTGCCGCAATCACGATTTTCATGCAATCACCACCGTTTTTTGATTCTGCATCCATTATATCCGAATTTTCCGCATCCGTCAATAGCAAAGCGTGTACAGCATCACCAAAGGCACGCAGACATACTGTTTCCGGCACTGCATTCCGTACAGTGACAGCATCCGGAGCATACAAAACAGCCCCGGCCGGAAAACAGCAATCCGGTCAGGGCTGTCTGCATCCGCAGAGATTATTCCTTCGGCGCGGTCTTTTTCATGCCGGACAAAATCCGGATAAGCACCAGCACGCCGACCATCATCAGAAAACTGACGCCAAGCACAACAAACACATTCTGCACAAAACCGGCCAGCAGGTAGCCGACGGCACAGACTGCTGCAACCGTCAGGGCATACGGAAGCTGTGTGGATACATGATTGACGTGGTCGCACTGTGCACCAGTCGATGCCATGATCGTCGTATCGGAGATCGGCGAGCAATGGTCGCCGCAGACTGCACCGGCCAGACATGCCGAGATGCAGATAATCACCATCGGCGGGATGGATGCACTGTCGCCGATCCCGAGGAGCTCCTTTGAGAAAACGCCCGTGACAATCGGAATGAGAATGCCGAAGGTACCCCATGAGGTTCCGGTTGCAAATGCAAGCCCGAGTGCAACCACAAACAGAAGCATCGGCAGCAGAACCATGGTATCCGTTCTCTCTACAACACCCGAAACATATTCGCCTGCCTGAAGCAGACCGGTCATCGTTTTCAGCGTCCATGCAAAGGTCAGAATCAGGATTGCAGGAACCATCTGTTTGAAGCCGTCCGCAATCGAGTCCATGCATTCGGTAAAGGTCAGGACGCGGCGCGCAAGGAAATACAGAATAATCACAATCAGTGCGCCGAGCGAGCCCACTGCAAGGCCGAACGATGCGTCACAGTTTGCGAACGCATCCATGAAGCCGACGCCGTCAAAAAGACCGCCGGTATACACCATGCCGAGCACACAGAGCGAAATCAGGAGCACTACCGGCAGAATCAGGTCAATGACCTTGCCTCTGGTATGCATCGGCTTTGCATCTTCCGGATAAACCTTGTTTCTTGTGGTAAAAAGATCGCCGTTCCTTGCGTTGTTCTCATGGTGCTTCATCGGGCCGTAATCCACATCGGACATTGCAATGAAAACCACCATGAACATGGTCAGCAGCGCATAGAGATTATACGGAATCGTGCGGATGAACAGCGAAATGCCGTTGACGCCGTCAACCGTACCGGCTACGGCAGCCGCCCACGAGGAAATCGGCGCAATGATACAGACCGGTGCGGCAGTCGCATCAATCAGATATGCGAGCTTGGAGCGTGAAACATTGTGCTTGTCCGTGATCGGGCGCATGACAGAGCCGACCGTCAGACAGTTGAAGTAATCATCGACAAAAATCAGCACGCCGAGCAAAAATGTGGAAAGACAGGCGCCCGCTCTTGTTTTGATGTGCTTCGACGCCCATTCGCCGTAGGCACGGCTGCCTCCCGCCTTGTTCATCAGCACGACAATCGTGCCGAGCACAACCAGGAACAGCAGAATCCCGACATTGTAGGCATCTGCGACATTGGCAATGATGCCTTCCTTCACAACCGCGTTGAATACGCCGGAAAAGCCGCTGTGCTCGGTAATCGCATACAGACATCCGCCTGTGAGAACGCCGATGAACAATGAGGAATAAACCTCCTTTGTGATCAGCGCAAGGCCGATTGCAACAATCGGCGGGAGCAGCGACCAGAGCGTCCCGACCGCGCTGCTGACCGGCGCGTTGATCATGCAGCATATAATAAACACCGCAATGATCAGCGCAAAAACAATTTTGCTGACATACTTTTTCTTCATTCCTGTACCTTCCTCTCATCCTTACTTGATTGATTGTCCGCAGCAGTCAGCAGCTGTGCAGCCGTCACTGCTGTAAAGACCAGAAAACAGCCTGCGCACTCTCTCAGAGAAAGCCGCTCATGCAGAATCAGCCAGCCGGACAAAGCCGCAAAAACCGATTCCAGACTCATCAGCAGCGTCGCAAGCGCGGGCGGCGTTTCCCGCTGCCCGAGGATTTGCAGCGTATATGCAACGCCGCATGACATGATGCCCGCATACAGGATCGGCACACCTGCACCGCGGATCGCGGAAAGCTGCGGTGATTCAAACAGCAGCATCCCGATCCCGAGCAGGCATCCGGCGGTAAGGAACTGAATGCATGACATGACCGTCGGATCAACTGCACGTTCGCAGAAATAATCCACGGTGATAATATGAAACGCAAAAAACAAGGTGCAGCACAGCACCAGCAAATCCCCCCGGCCGGGTCTGAACGGCTCCTTCATACAGAGCAGCCAGAATCCTGCAACGGCACAGAGCACACAGAGCCAGATCCGCTTCGGCGGTTTCTTATGCGTCAGCAGTCCGAGCAGCGGAACCAGCACCACATAGAGTGCCGTGATAAAACCGGCTTTTCCGGCTGTCGTATACACAATGCCTGCCTGCTGAAAGCCGCTCGCAATGCAGAGCAGCACGCCGCAGCAGATTCCGCCGCGCACCGTCATTCGCAGATCGGTCTTCGGCGCCGGTCTGCCCCTGCGCAGCAGCCGCATTCCGAGGATCACCGGAAGCAGGACAGCGCCGCCGAGCAGCGTGCGGATGCAGTTGAAGGTAAAGGGCCCGATATGCTGCATTCCGGCACTCTGCGCAACAAATGCCGAACCCCAGATCAGTGCCGTCAGAAGCAGCAGAAAACATCCGCGAAATCGTTTGAGCATGTAGCAATCTCCGATCTGTCAGAATCAACAGTTTCATTTTAGCATATCTTTACAAAAAAATCAATATCCGGATCAGATTTTTAATTACGACTTGCTATTTCGGTAAAAATGCTGTATAATAGAAGCAGTATATCCCGCTGAGCAGCTTTTCTCTGCGTTCAGCGTCCGGAAATGCTGCGAAAGCAAGATCAACACAACGCCCGGGAGGACAGAAAATGAAGAATCTGAATTGCAGGAACTGCGGCGGCCCGATGGTCATTGATCCGTCCGGCACGACCGCGCACTGTCCGTACTGCAAAACGGACTACGTGCTCGACCACAGGGACACCGACTACTACCGCGAATTCCATGCACGGATGCGGAGCTTTTTCAGCCTGTCCGCCGACGGGCAGGAGCGCCGGCGCCGCGCGGATGAGCTCTGGGCGCAGGCTGACAGAGAGGTCTTTGACTGCGCGGACGGCAAGCAGATCAATGTCACGCATCTGCACCGGTTCAGCCTTCCGCTCATGACCGCTTACGCTGCAAGACAATCCGTGATCTTCCGCTTTGAAGAAGCGCAGGCCGCGCTTTCGGACAAATACCGGAGAGCGGTTTCCCTGCTCGATTATCCGTCCGCCGATACCAGAAATCTGTCGCGCTTCTTCCCTGTAATCAGCGGCGGATTCGCCCTCAAGGACGGCGGCGTTCTGCTCGCAGTCAAAAAGAGCGAGGACGAATATCCGCTCCGGCTGTTCGGCAAACTCAGCGGCAGACATACCGCATGGCTGGTCGGGCGGATGGAAAATCTCTGCTGCGTCATGGAATACAGCAGCATCGTACATCCGGAATTCGGCATTGATTCGCTGTATATTGATCCGTATGAGCATCAGGCCAGCCTCTACGGCGGCTGGTGGAGCGCCGTGCGGAACCACACGACCGTAAACGGCAGAATCCTCACAACGCGGGATAATCTGTATGCACTGCGTGAAACTGCTGCAAAGGTTCTGGGCTTCTCCTCCGCTGCGGCGGCAAAGGAAACAGACGATATCCCGAAGCCGTTTGCAGATTTTCTGAAAAGTGAACCGGAAAGCAATGCGTATGACGATTTTGCGAAATGGGATGACACGCTGATCAGATCCTACGGCGAGCGCAAGTTCATCACCATGGACACAGACGATGCGCAGATCTACGGAAAAGGAACATAACGATGGGACACGGAAGCTATACGGCAAGTGACTGGAACAAGCTGAGAAGCTCGTTCGGAGCGCAGAAAAAAGCGTCGGATATTTTCAGAGCGGAGGCACCGCAGACCGCAGCGTCTTTGCGGGGCGTCTTCCGGGAGGCACGCGACAGCGAGGATTCCCCAATGTCCACACCGGTCATCATCGGGCTGGACGTCACGGCGTCCATGGGCTATCTGGCCGAGGAGCTCGCAATGCATGCGCTGAACCGCGCCATTATGTATCTGTACGAAAACAAGCCGATCCCCTGCCCGCAGGTACTCTGCTGCGCAATCGGCGACAGCAAAAGCGACCGCGTCCCGTTTCAGGTGACGCAGTGTGAAAGCGATATCCGCATCATCAAACAGCTGACCGGTCTGTATCTGGAGGGCGGCGGCGGCGGGAACGGCGGCGAATCCTATCAGCTCGCGTGGTATTTTGCCGCAAACCGCACCAAAACAGACTGCTTTGAAAAAAGACACCGGAAAGGGCATCTCATCACAATCGGAGATGATCTCTGCCACAAGACGCTCACCCGGAATGAAATAGAACGCGTATTCGGGGACAGCGTCCCGTATGATCTGTCTGACGCGGAGCTGCTGGCAGCCGCCGAGGATAAATATCACGTTTTTCACATCTGCATTGACAAGGGCATGCCCGGCGACGACCGGATCTTTGCGTCGTGGAACGATCTGATGCCCGGACGGGTTGCAGCAGTCAGTAAAAAGGATATCTCCTGCCTGGCGGAGCTGATCTTTTCGCTGATCTCCGTTGCGGAGGGCAAAACGCATAATGAAGCTCTGCGGTGCGTGGACCAGAGTGCTGCGGAAATCGCCGCGGCATCCCTCGCCTGCATCCGCATGGCCGATCAAAATATCATTTCATTCTGAGGAGGTTTTCAACATGGGACACGGAAGTTATAATGCAGCGGACTGGAGCCGTCTGAAGCACAGCAGAGGCATCAGCGATCAGTCCACCGCCGGTGACATCTTCAAAGGCAACGGCGCGCAGGAAAAATATCTGCCGCAGTTCATTACCGTACGCGAATCCAGGGACAGCGCAGATTCCCCGAACGCAACGCCGATCATCATCGGTTTTGATTCGACCGGCTCGATGGGCTATCTCGCTGCCGAAATCGCAAAGAACTCGCTCAACAAAACCGCAACCATGATTCTGGAAAAGCGGCCGGTTCCGGATCCGCATATCATGTGTGCGGCGTTCACCTCGCCCGGACACGGACTCTCGATGCAGGTCACGCAGTTTGAAGCAGATATCCGCGTCGTGGAGCAGCTGCTGGATTTCGTCCTCCAGGGCGGCAACCGGTACAGCTATGATGCGCTGGTCTGGTATTTTGCGTTGAAGCACACCTCGACCGACTGCTTTGAAAAGCGAGGCAAAAAGGGATTCCTGTTCTGCATCGGTGACGAGATCGGGGACGACGGCAAGGAAGCAATTCTCCGCAGCAGCGAAATTGAGCGTACCTACGGCGACAAAAATGCCCCCGATTACAAGACGCGCGAGCTGGCGGCGGAGGCCGGTCAGAAGTACGAGATTTTCCATATCATCACAGGCAGCCACACCGCATCCTCTCTGAAAACATGGGAACCGCTGCTGCCCGGGCGCAATGCGGTCATTGAACCGGCGGATATCGAATTCCTGGCAGAGGTCATGATTTCGCTGATGCAGGTCACAGGCGGTATGACAAAAGCGGAGGCCGTTTCTCAGTGGAGCGGCAAGGCCAAGGACGTTGTTGCTACCGCGCTGGAAACGATTTCTCTGTAATCAGCCGTGTCAGTTACAATCATCATCGGAAAGAATTTCGGCGATGAGGGAAAGGGGCTTGCCGCGGATTATTTCGCAATGCAAAGCGTCAGAGCGGGAGTTCCGGCAATCTGCGTGCGGCACAACGGCGGCGCACAGGCCGGGCATACTGTTGACTTTCCCGAAAAGCGCTTTGTATTCTCGCAGCTGTCCTCCGCATCGTTCCGCGGGACAGATACCTATTGGGCGGACAGCTTTCTGCCGGATCTCTATAAGCTCTCTGACGAAATCACGCGGTTTCGCAGCCTGAACGGATCGGTGCCGCAGATTTTCGCATCCCCGGACTGCCGCTGCACCTATATCGGTGACATTCTCCTGAATATGCTGCTGGAAACATCCCGCGGCCAAAACCGCCACGGATCATGCGGCATGGGCATCAATGAAGCCGTCGTGCGCTCTGCGGCATACCCGCTGCATCTCGGGGAGATTGCCGGAATGCAGGCAGAATCGCTGTATCAGAAGCTGCGGTTCCTGCAAAGAGAATACCTCCCGCTTCGTCTGAAGGCGCTGCAAATCGACCTGCACAGTGCCGGTGAATACGGTGAGCTGCTGCAAAGCGATACCGTGCTCCGGAATGCCGCAGAGCAGATGGCACGGAATGCGGCATTCGTTCAGATCAAGGAGCAGACGCATCTGCTGCATTATGAGCACATTCTGTTCGAGGGCGCGCAGGGGCTGCTGCTGGACGAGCTGTATACGGAATATGCGCCGCATCTGACGACGTCACGAACCGGACTGTATGAACCGGCAAGGATCCTGCGCAGCTTGTACGGCAATGACCTGCCTGAAACGGAGATTGTTTACGTCACGCGCAGCTATGTCACAAGGCACGGCGCGGGGCCGCTGCCGTATGAAAATCTGAACGCAGTCAGTGCATTCGCCCACACGGACCGCACCAATATCCCTAATGAATGGCAGGGCATCCTGCGGACGGCAGCGCACGGCGATCCGGGAGAATTCGCCAAAGCAGTCACCGCTGATCTTGCATCGGCCGGGCTTTCTGCAAATGTATCGCTGTTTCTCACGCATCTCAATGAAACGGACAGCTGCATCGTCACCAAGGACGGCAATGTCCCTATCCAAGATTTCTGCGGCTCGCTCTCCGGCATATTCAGCCGGGTTTATCTCTCCGCCAGCCCGTTTGCGGCAGATGTCCGCACCGAAGCACTGTAAAAACTGTGATAAACAAAGCATCCGCCGGATCCTGTTCAGATCCGGCGGATGTTCTTTATTCCGGGAAAATCAATTCAGACAGACCATGGAGAAATCGGAAATGCGGTACGTTCCGGTTCCCTTGTCCAGGCCGATCAGGAACTTGACATTGTCATCGGACTCCGTCATGGTCACCGTATCGGTAATCGTCTGCGCATTCGGCGTAAATGTGTGATCCTGATAGTAGTAGCTCTTGTAATCGCCCGTCCCCTGCTGGAACATCGAGTACGAGCTGATATTCTGGCTTGTGCTGATCTTATAGGTCATGCGGTAGGTCTTGCCTGCCTGAAGCGAAACCGTGCTGCTGCTGACCTGCGCATACTGCCCGGTGCGCGTCACATTGACCGTGACGCTGCCGTCGTCGTTGTATTCAATCGAGCCTGCACCGTCGTTCATCCAGATGCTCCAGCCAAACTGGTCAATCATATTCGGATCGTCCTGCCAGTTGTCCTGAATGCCGCAGAGCAGATTCAGATGATGCAGCGCATATTTTCCGCGCTTATTATAGAAATTGCGGATGATCTTGACATTGCTGTCAAAGCTGGCGCCAACGCTGAATCTACGGTACGTATCGTTCGCGGCAGCCTTTGTCGCTGCGGCATAGGCGTCAATCTGATCTGAAACCTTCGCTGCATCAAAGTTTTCCTTCATGACCGTCTGGTACCGCTCGTAAAACTGTTCCTTGAACTCCGCATTGTTCATCAGCCTGTGGAACAGCGAGCCGAGGCTCGTCATCTTCCCGGAGCGATCCATAGACTTGAAATAATCCCGGTTCAGCGGACACTGCCCGTCATAGCCGGAGGAATACTCCGTATCAAAGAGCAGGAAGCGCCATTTTCCGTCGGCATAGGGATTGGCAGCATCCGTTTCATCTGCGCGCCAGATCATCCAGTTGTTGTTGTTGATCATGCAGTCCCAGTTGACAATATAGCTTTCAAACGCAACAAAGTCGATAAAGCCCTGCACGTCAATCGTATCACAGACACGCTGATAATTCGCTGCATTCGCCATATCCGCGGACATCGCCCAGCTCCAGAACTGCTTGAAATCCGAAACCGTCGATTCCAGACCGTCAAACTCATTGCCGTTCTTGATTCTGGTCACATTGTCCGCATCAACATGATAATGCGACTCAATGTAGTTTTCATCGAGCTTTTCCTGCATGGAATAATATCCCCAGAATTCGCCGTCCAGAAATACGATATAATCCTGCTTGGCCTGTGTGCCGAGTGCAAGGCCGTCTGCGAGCGACTGGTTCAGATCGTCGCGGAACCGGCAGTTGTCATAGCCGTTGCCGCCGTTGCGGATTGTCACCTTTTTGTACTCCTTGATTTTGGCACCGTCGATGTCTGTTGCGCTGCCCTCAAAGAAGTCATGCTGCATCTTGTTCGAACCGTATTCCTTCCGCGCATAGAAGGTCATGCTCTTCTGCGGGAAGGCAGTCGTCCAGTTGCCGGAAATGCGCACGCCGACATCCTCCGTATACTTGAGCTTGCCCTTTTCAAACACCTGAATATTGCAGGGGCGCTCCCACTCTTTGCCCTCCATGTTGTAATTGGTCGGGTTATCGCAGCTGCCGGGATCGAGCTTCGGATCAAAGCTGCCGCTGTTCTTCCAGCGCTCATACTGGCTGCCGATCATGTAAATACCGGTTTCCTTGTCAAAGAAATTGCTGCTGTCCGTTGAAATCGACAGCACCTTCATGTCCTGATAATAGGATGCGGTCTTTCCGACAAAATAGCTATTGGTCGCAACGGCGCTGAACTGCCCGCTGCTGTCCTTGCAGACCGCACGCACAATCATGTCCTTGTCCACGTTATAATTCGGCGGAGTATAGCCGCGCAGTGAAATATCCTTTACGGCTGCATACACATTCGGATCATTCGTATTGTTGCGGATGCCGATGCTGCCCTGATATTTCTTTGCAGAAGAAGAAGTCCGCGGATCGGAGCCGTCCAGCGTATAAAGCACCGTGCAGCCGTCCGCACCGGTCAGCGTCAGATCAAAGCCGGCATCATAGAAACCGCCCTCCGCGGAATAGACCGGCTTCTCCACGCGGTACACGACATCAGCCGTATCATTGCTTTTGCCGGGTGTCGGATTCAGCAGGGCAAGGCCGTCTGCGGTTCTGCCGTATGTCACATCCGTGTCAAGCTCCGGCAGCGTGATCCTGTCCAGCTCGGTACCGTCCGCAGCAGTCAGATAAATCGTTTCACCCGCCGCGCTGATCTTGAATGCAGCATGCAGCTCGCCCGTTGTCCTGTCCGTGTCATCGCAGAAGATAATCAGATATTCCCCTGCGCCCAGCTTGCTCCCCTGCGGAAACGTGAATTTGTACCGGTTTTTGTCGCCGTCTGATACGCCGATGCCGCTCAGATCACAGGCGGTGCTTCCGGCATTAAACAGCTCAATCCAGTCCGGTGAAGTTTCGTCTGCGGCTTTCAGCGATTTTTTGTTCGTGGAACAGACCTCGTTGATCCGCAGGCTGCCCTGCCCGTCAGACGGCTGACCGTTCAGCAGCTGCCGTTTCAGTGCGGTCAGATCCTTTGCACAAACCTTGCCGTCGTTGTCAAGATCGGCTCCCGCGGCGGTGCTGCTTTCGGTCAGCAGGAACCCGACCAGCGATCTGACATCATCAGCGTCCAGACTGCCGTTTCCGTCAATGTCCCCGGCTCTGGCTGCCAGCGCCGTGAACGCTGCATAATCCGTCAGCCGGAGCGGCCCTGCGGCAGCAGAACAAACCGTCCCGAACGCGCACAGTCCCGCAATGATTTTTCTCCTCATTGTAATGACCCCCCTCGAATAAACAAGCAGTATACAGGATATTCACGAATTGAAATCCTGACTGTATATTTTATTATAGCGTTTTTCAGATTGCGGACGCAATGGGTTTTCATACGGATTCTATGATATTTTGTGCAAATTCGAAACAGGATTCTGACAATCAGCTCCGACTGTAAAAATCAACCGAAGAAGGATTTTTTTCATCCGCATCATCACAGAAGCCCGGTCACCGTTTGCCGGAGATTCAGCCGGATCGGAATTCACTTGAAATTCCGTGCGGAACATGATATAATGATATTGCAGTTCCAATCACAGAAAAGGAACGCGCTGCAAGATCGCATCGGCAGGAAAGGAGCGGCAGCAACATGAAAAAAGCAATCCGGCTGATTGCATCTGCATTGCTGATTTGCGGATGCACGGGATGTGCAGATAAAACCGAAAAAGCGACGGACACCGCTTCGGCGGATGCTCTGATTGAACAGATCATCACGTATCACGGCTGCTACGGGGCGCAGGCGGATGAAAAAGTAAACAGTCTGCTTGCCGAACTGAAAAAATGCGACCGCCGTCAGGGCAAGCTCTGGAAAAACATCATGGAATACTGGAAATACACAGAAACAGAGCTGACCGTCAATACGGACAGACTGCCGGACGGTCTGCCGGATGACAACAGTCTGGCCATCACCGTTCTGGGCTTTCAGCTGAACGATGACGGCTCCATGCAGGATGAGCTGCTCGCCAGGCTGCAAGTCGCGCTGACATGCGCTGAACAGTATCCGAATGCATATGTGATCTGCACCGGCGGCGGAACCGCAATGTTCAATCCCACTGTCACAGAGGGTGATCTGATGGGCGCTTGGATGCTGGAGCACGGGCTGGACAAGCGCAGACTGATTGTGGAGAACAAATCGTACACAACAGCAGAAAACGCAAGCAATTCCTATGAGATTCTGCTGCGTGACTATCCGCAGGTAGATTCCGTGGCATTAGTCAGCAGCAGCTATCATATCGCATGGGGCTCCCTGATGTTTGAAGCCGCCTTTCTGAAAGCGGCATCGGAACAGCATACGCCGGAGATTCATGTGATTTCCAACAGCGCCTGCGCAGTCGAAAATGATCTGTTCCCCCAAAACGAGATTCTTCGCTGGGAAACAGGCGGTCTGTTACAGCTCGTCGGGAACAATATGCTCGCATCACAATATTATACGAACTTCGGCAATATTGAAAAGCCGGAATTATAAGCCGTCAGAACGCAAAAATGAGGCAGCCGCCCGCGGGCAGCTGCCTCATTTTGTATAAAACGTCATGAACCGTTACCAAAGCACATCCCTGTATCTCAGATACTCCATGAACATATCGGTCAGTTCGCGGATTTCCACTTCGGTTGATTGTTCCGTTCCGTCTGCGTATGTCAGAACGGTTTTATAGTTGAATTCATCGGAAAATCTCGGTGCGCTTTTTTCACGGCCGAGGTATTCGGAATAGTCGATCAAAACAATCATATTGTATTGCTCTTCCGTGATTTCAGTGCGAACCGGCTCAGAGGAGCGATCCTTATCCTGAAATGACACGTAATACTTTTCTCCGTCCTGATACGCCTGATATACCTCGTGTACTCCGATAAAGCCGCCTGTTCTCGTGACCGTTACCGTAACAGGAGTCTTTGATTGTTCCAGAATCGCTCTTTTCAGCAGCGTCAGGTCAATCGCATCGAGCCTGCCGTCGCTGTTCATATCGCCGATGATCCGGTCGGCAGGCTGTGCATCCGGTACGGCAAGCAGCCATGTTTGCAGAAGCGCCGCATCCGCCGCATCGCAGGCACCGTCTGCATTGACGTCCCCGCGCACCGCCGCGTAAAAGCAGGCACCAAGCTCATTGCGTTCGGTATTCAGTGCTGTCAGCGGGACGGACTGCGTACCGTCAAAATAGTACAAATCATACCCGCCGTTCTGCGTACAGCTGTAAATCATGCCGCCGGGAACCGGGCAGGCATCCGAGCAGTCATAGTCCGCTCTGTCAAACGGCATCGGCGTTACTTCCAAGCCGTCATACCGCATAATCCGGTCGCAGCGGTTGTCCACGCCGTACCACTCCGTAAAATACAGCATATCGCCATGCGCAATCGGGAAATACGCATTTACGCCGTTTTGACCGCAGATCACCGCAGTTCTGCCGGTCTGCATCTCCATGAGACAAACTGCACCGACGCCATTCCGGTATTCCGCATAATACAGATATTTCCCGTCCGGGGAAAAGCAAGGCATCGCCTGCTCCGCAGCGTCATCCGTCAGCATGGTGACGGTTCCGTCCGTCGGATCAAGCATCGCAAGATCATACACAAAATCGTCCGCTGCACTTTCCCACCGCCCGCGCTTGAATACGATCCGGCTGCCGTCCGGTGACCAGCGCGGATCCTCATTCCGGAATCCGCTGTTCTTTGTCAGATTTGTAATCCGGCCTGCATCATACCGGAATATATCCCATTCGTCCTGCGCTTCGTCAATCGCCATGAACACAATCTGCTCCGGCGAGCTGCCGAAGCAGCCGTTCATCGCATGAACAAAATCGCCTTTGATCTCATGCACGCGGCCGTCCGGCGACCGCAGAAACAGACGGCTGTCCCGCGCGGCATAGTCACTGTATGTATGCCACAGCAGCCACCCGTCCGGAAGCGCCGGTGCAGGCTGTGCCCAGCCGCCGCCCGCGTATGTTTCATGCTGCGGCGTATCCCCCAGCTCGTGAAACGGCGTAATCGTCACACGGTCAATTTCAAACACGGCCGTATCAAAATCCGGCGTCCCCGCCCAGCTCTTCGGGAACCAGAGCCCGAGCCAGAAGCGTCCCGCGTTCGTCGGAATGTACGTGTCCGCGGTATAGGTCAGCTTATCATCGAAATAATAGTCAACGCGCGGTTTTTCGGTATCGTTCCCCGTATGCCAGTCAAACCGGTAGGTATGGAACTTTCCGTCCGCCTGCGCGCCGCAGTCAACCGATTTTGTCTTGTAGTCATCCTCAGTCACCCACGTCGTACAGAGCGCATGACTGAGGCTGAACGCATCGTTTTGATCACGCCCCGGAAATTCAATGTCGATCTCGTGATTCGTGATTGTCAGACTGTCGCCCTCACCAACTTCTTCATACTCAAATGTCCACATCGCGGAGCAGCAGCCGAGCTCGGGCGCAATTTTCGCACGGATCTCGTAGCTCCCGGAACCGAAATATTCTCTCGTCGCAATGGCAGCACCGCAGCGTTTTCCGTCTGCTCTGCGGGACCCGTCACGGTTGATGCCGCGGACTGCGCCCTCATAGCGGTTGCCGTATCCGGTCAGGATCAGCTTGCCGTCTGATACAGAAACATTTTCCGCAATCACACCGCCGTTATAGTCAACGGTTTCCCCGTGTTCCGTGACCGTGCCGCCCCAGTTTTTCTCGGCAATCAGCCACTTCCCGGAATCCAGCCGCGTGCCGGTGAAATCGTCAGAAAAAACATCTGCGGGCGCCGCAGACGCAGGAAACGGCAGTGCAGTCATCCAAAGCACGGCAGCAGCTAAGACAGCAAATCCTTTCATGCGGTACTCCTTTCGCATACAGTCTGTCAGGCCTGCATCACCTGATTCACAGATTTATTATAGCATATCGGTTTTGAAAATGCAATGGGGTTTTCGCTGATGCCCCAGAAACCGGATAATGAATCCGCATCGGATTCTGATTGACTTTGTGCGCCTTCTGTGCTATAATTCATGTGTTATGCTCTCAATCTGCAATTACAATTCTGTAATTCTGCACTGTTTTGCTTCAAAATCTGCTATAATCGTCTTGTCAGCAAACACTGGCCTGAAAGTCATACCAGAAAAGGAGTATTACTATGAAAAAGAATATTTTGGCCGCTGCCGCCCTCTGTTCTGTCATTTGCCTGCCCGGATGCGGTGCAGATATCAATATTACAACCGCTCCTGCTGCCGCTGTCGTGACGGCGACAAACGGAACCGATATTTCCGCTGTCACGGAAACATCAGAAACAACAGTCATTGCCGTACAGGATACAACCGCAGCAGTCACGGAACTTCAGACGTCTGCCGTTACGGTCATGACAGTGCCTGCTGAAACAACAGCAACCGGGATCGTTACGACGACTGCGGCTGCAAAACCGATGATCAGTGTGACGGACTCCGTCACAAAGGAAGCATTCCGGAATCCGGATACGAAGGCTTATTTTTTATATGACTGCAAGCTGCCGCATTACGAATGCAGCAATGCAGACGGCACAACAAAAGAAAACCTCGATGAACTGAACGAGCAGCTGCGGCAGATCATGATTGCGCCAATCAGGGAACAGGAAGCATCCAATGCAGAAAACGTCGATTACGATGCGGCGGAAAAGGCTGTGCAGGAAAGTCCGCTCGGAAATGAAACGACTTCAGTCAGCTATGAAACGGCATTTCAGGGAAATGCGCGAACCCTGTTTATTCAGAGTTTCTGGTACGGCGGCGGTGCGCACGGTTCAAACGGCCTTTCCGCATTTCTGATCGACGATTCGCAAATGAAGCTGATCCGGCAGCTGGATGAGATCTCCGCTGCACCGGGAGAGTTTGTCAGCTTTGCGGCAGATTATTTTCTGGAACACTATGCAGATAAATATGCCGGTCAGGATGACTGGAACAAGGATTATCTGATAAAGGGCATGAACGGCGATGCAGCATGGTATTTTGCAAATGACAGGTTTTGCCTGGAGTTCTGCGAATACACGCTGGGCGCATGCTATGCAGAAGGCAGACCGTGCCTCGAAATTCCGCTTGCAGAATGCCTGCCGCATCTCAGCGGTTACGGAAAGCAGTTGTTACAGTAAAATCCGTTGTAACAGGATATGAATCATCAGGAACAGGAGCGTTTATTATGAAACTACGATGGATCTTGCCGATACTCATGGCAGCAGCAATCAGCCTGACCGGCTGCGGCATCAAACAGGATATGACCGTGCAGCAGGATGAAATGCCGGTTTCCCCTGCCGAAACAACGTTTGTCCTGAAAACGGACACCCCTTCTGCGAATACGACAAACACAACTGCGGTCACTGTATCACAGACTACGGCATCTGTGCAGACAGATGCAGGCAAAAGCAGTACAGCACCGAACAGAACAGCGGAAACAACCGCAGCAGGCAGCCGGGACGGCAGCGGCTCCGGCAATTCCGGCGGTAAAACAACGTCTAATTCTCTGTACGGCAAATGGGAAACCGTTTCCTTTTCCAAGGATTCCGGCGGCAGCGTTCCGTACGATCTTTCCGATCCTGTACACAAGAGCTATTATGTCGGGCTGGATCTGAACGAAGCCGGACAGTCCGCTCTGACCGTCGGAACAGAGGAACACCCCGCAACCGTTTCGTTCAGCAGCAATACAATCGAAGTCTGTACCGTGAACAGAAACAATCCGGTCAGAATGGTGTTTACCGTCAGCGCAGACAAGAACAGCATGACAGCCGAGCTCATGAACGGCAAAATCATTGCAACGCTGAAACGTGTGCAGAATGATTTTTCGATCAAAAACTTCCTGACGGCCGATACACCGGCGGAATCCAAGTATTCCGCTGCCGATCTGGTCGGTGAATGGTCGTTTCCGGGTACATTCGGAAACAGAAACAACTCGATGACCGTCAGGGCAGACGGATCTGTCATTATGCGATATGCAGCCGGCGCAACGCGCCGCGGAAAAGTACGAATCGACAAGGATACGCATCCGGACGGCTCCGTCAGCTACTGGTATTCGCTCTGCGATGATGATAATACCGCATGGCTCGGCTTCGCCTGCGGAGATACGCCGGTCAACCGGCTCTATTCCGATCAGGACGGCGGTATTGAATTTGTCCGCATCACCCTTGAAGATATTGCCGTTGAAAAGATGAACAATCTGACATTTCTGATGCGGTCCATGGCCGGCGGCGGCGGTGATCTGGAAATCGACCGCAGCCAAACTGTAACTGCTGCCGGTCAGACCTATGCACGGCTCACAGATAGCCGTTTTGGGATCAGCAGTCTTGGAAAAGCAGCGTTTGAGCGTCTGCTGGAAGAAACGCTGTCCGGCCCGGAAAAAGAGCAATGGAGAGATGTACTGAACGAGAACATCATCGAACAGGACGGCCAGCCGTATATTCTCATTTCCAATGCGCATGGCTACTATTCGTTTGAAACAGGAAGCGGCGTCACGATCACGCAGCAAACTGAGAATTCGTTCACCGCAGTCACCAAAGACCGAAACATGATGGATGGCGAAGGCACAGCAAACTTTGTATTTGACGGCACAAACTGGACGATTGAAAGCAATCCGCTCCAGTAATCAGGGCTTCGTCAAAAAGCCTGCAAAGTATAACAAGACAAAAATCCCGGCAGACAACAAAGTCAGCCGGGATTTCTCATATAAACGAATTTACGATGTTTTCAGCTTATTTCATAGCCTCTTCAACAGCAACTGCACATGCAACAGTTGCACCGACCATCGGGTTGTTGCCCTTTCTTTGATATTGAATCCGGGGTTACCGCGCTTGATTTGTGGCTTCTATAAAACATCGTAGTTACAATGAAAATTAGGATGCCGTGATTTCACTTACTGCGAACGATGACGAGATCGAATCAAGCAGAACGCAGCAAAGGGTGACAAACGGGTGACAAGCCAACCGTAATATGCCGCATTTCACTTGAATAATTGATCAAAGATATCGTTACCCTGCTCTGTCTGCTTTTGTGTCAGATTATAACCTTTTGAATGATTATTGGAACAGTAATGTGTGCCATAATCATCAGGAATCGTTGGAATATGAATATCAGAACCGTCAACAGCGTAAAGTCTATAGCCATGAAAAAAGCTGGTCTGGGAAAAACATCATTGAATTTATGGAATAAATCCTGAATAGCAGCAGGAAGTATCTTGGCTCTCCGTTGAACCGCAACTGAAACGGATACTGCTTTGGAGTCAAAACCGTAAGAATCCATAAGTTCTTTACCGAGTGCCTGACTTCCCATGCCAAGAATAAACCTTATTGTTTTGGAGATAGAAAGCTCGCTTTTTCGAATGAAATCCCGTTTAGATTCACTACAAAAGCCTGGGCATTTTTCTCCATGTTACAGATAAGAGTATTAAGCTTGTTTTTAACGATACTGCAGTGGCTTTTCATGGTAAAACCTCCAATCAGATGTGTATTTCTGATTGGCTTCGCCGCACATTTCCGGCTTTTTATCAATACTTTTTGCAAAAATACATTATGTTCATAAAAAAAGTCGCAAGATCATTTTCCGATCTTGCGACTATTTGGCTTTTTCTTAGCTTAATGACATTCCGGCATTGCCGGGCATTCACTATATCACTTCAGTTCTTGTTAAAAGACGAGGTCCTTTTTCTGATCAATCTCGGCAAAGACTGCGCCTTTTTCCCGAGAATATCCTCCCATGTGATATCTTCTCCGGACGACAGTTCAGCGACGTCGTTTTCATACAATCTGACGGGTTCAGGCTTGCTTGAGCGAAAGCATCGGAAAACATTTTCAAAAAAGCTTGTGATAGTCTGATTCCCTTCTTGAATTACATACAACTTTATGCTATACTGGATACAGCTTCTTTCTGCACCGTACAGCATTCCTGATATTCCTGCAAGAGCGTTTGCTTTTCACGAATTCAAATCAAGAAAGGAATTACGATTATGAAAAATGCGACTTTCTTATGGAAATGCACTGCCTCTGTTATGTCCTTTGCGCTTGTCCTTTCATCGCTGACGGTTCCTTCCGCGGAACAGGCAGGCGGAGATGCTGTCAGAGCATTCACGGCATCCGCTGCGGACGAAAAAGCCGCGCTGCCGGAACGGTATGATCCCCGTCAGGAAGAACCGGAGATACTGACATCCGTCAAAGCGCAGAACACACCGATCTGCTGGGCTTATGCATCGCTCGGTGCGATCGAATCCTGTCTGATCAAGAAAGGATATGCGGACAATACCCTTGATCTTGCCGAATCCGCTCTGATCTGGTTTTCGATCGGACAGGATTCCCCGACAGACCCGGACGATCCGCGCTTCGGCGGCGGAAAAAATCTGGGGAAGGAAGCCTATCATACCGGAAGCCGTCCGCTTCAGACTGTCGCTTGCCTTGCTGCATGGCAGGGCGTGATCCCGCAGTGTGAGGTGAAGGATATTACGACGAGGCCGGTCATAAACGAATCATTCCGTTATGCTTCCGCGGCACATTTGCAGAATGCTGATTTTTTCAAATCCTCCGATCGGTCCGCGATCAAGTCGGGGATTCTGGAAACGGGACCTATGACTATCAGTTATTTTCACAACACCAATGATCTCCTTTCTTCCAAAGCCGGTTACTATCTCGGCGAAAACGCAGAGAAAGAGATCGACGAAGGGAAGATCGAGGGCGGCTGGCATGAGGCCGTCATCATCGGCTGGGACGACGGTTACGCAAAGGAGAATTTCAATATCGAAGCCCCCGGTGACGGTGCATGGATCGTCAAGAACAGCTACGGCAATTTCAGAAATTCTGAGAACGGTTATTTCTATGTGAGCTACTACGAACCGACCATCGATGAGATCGTTTCCTTTGACATGGAACCGGCTACGAACTACGGAAGCGTCCACAATTATAACTGCTCCGAACTGGATAAAATCTATTTTTCAGAAAAGAACTGCGGCCTGATGACCGCAAATGTGTTTGAAGCAAAGGAGCCGGAGACTGTCACGGCGATCGGATTCTTCACATTGAATGCGAAATCCGAATGCACAGTATCGCTGTATGCGCTGAATCCCGGTGCACAGGATCCGGGGGACGGCACGCTTGTCACCGAAGTGACGGAAACATTTGCACATGAGGGATTCCATACAGTCAGGCTGCCGCAAAGCTACCGCGCAGAAGCCGGACAGAAATATGCAGCGGTCGTGAAATATCCGATCAGCACCAAACAGCCGGTTTATTTTGACACAGGATGCGAAAAGAAGGGCGTATCGTTCTATTCGTTTTACACGACTGAAGACCAGAGGGCGTGGTCAGACTGCTACAGAGTTCCGCACCGCGGAGATGTCGCCATTCATGTTTATACGGAGTATGAGGGCGAGGAGAAGGAGCCGTTTATCCATACTTACGAAGGAACGCATATTACCGCGTACTCCGAGCCGCTGATGCAGGATACCCTGAAAAGAATTGATCTGGATCATAATGAGTATCTCACGCAGGAGGAATTGAATCCCGTCTTTGACAATCTGTTCGATATCAACTGTGACGGTCAGTCGGATTCGCGGGATGTTACGCTCATAAAACGTGCGCTGCTCGGCTTGCAGAAAACCGGAACGGCATATAACTGGTTCAGCGCAGACCTGAACGGGAATTCTGTGTTTGATGAGGAAGATCTAGAAATTTTCATCAGCTACACGATGCAGCGTCCGAGGGGATAATAGAGGATATATTGTATCTGAACAGCGACAGCAAAGCGAGTGTAAGCCGTCCTTTCTCCAACAATGCGCAGAGAAATCATTTTACAAGCTAAGAGGACTGGAATGTCAGGTTTCTTTTCTCTTTCCCAATTCGGATATTCATTTCAAATATCGGGAATCATACATGAAGGAGCAGCCGCCTGCGGGCGACTGCTCCATTCTGTTATGTGAGAGCGTGCAGATCATGTTTGACTTCACAATTTACAAGCACTGCATTTGCGGCAAAGAACACACAGCATAGACTAATCCCAAGCAGTATCTTCTGCCATAACGGTTCAGCCGGGACATGAGATATTTGAACGATCGTAAAAATGACCTCGATGACAGCCGGTATGAAGAGCTTGACGATATCGACAAGCGTTGCAAATATGTAGGGAAGCACGGTGATACAGTTTATGATAGCCAGAACGAGAAATGCGGTCATAAAGCCTTGGTTGTAGCTGATTACTGCTGCCGTCGGAACCGCAATCAACAGATAGCCCGGCCACGGAATATCTTGATAAAGCAGCCAGCAGACAAGCGTCAGCAGCCCGCATACTACAAAATACATGATCAGGCATTGCAAAAATGGAAACATGGGGTATTCCTCTTTTTCTATCGAAATAAGTGGCTGTATATCAAATATGCATCAGTTCAAGACACTGTATACAAACGAGAGTAAAAAGCTGACTGGAATACCAGCGAAAACACTGAATACCGTCATGATACACGCTTTTTTGCTCCAAACATTCAGCATCCGTTTCCCAATGATTACTGCGCCGATTATTAGCGCGAAAAACAACAATACGATAGCGATCAGGCTGCATTTCTCTACTATGGTTAAAGCAGGTCCAGAATTTCCAAACAAGCCCATATGGTCAAACAGAATCTTTACAAATATGAAACCGGCAACCAGACAATAGAGTGTTGAAATAATCAAGATAACAATACTATAATGAAGCAGCTTCATGAGCAGTTCTCCTTCCTCTTACTGCAGGAATGTCCAAAGTCAGCGCAATAACAGTTGCCTGACATGCGCCAATCTCACCCGAAAAGAACGAGCAAAGCACGATCAGCATCGGAACCATGACCATTGCAGCTGACAGTAACGTTCTATATCAGAATTATAGCATATAGAACAGAGAAAGTCAACAGAAACGGCTCTCTCCAAACTGAGGGCACTTTTTGTAGCGAGTCTTTTTGAACATCGCTTCGGATAAAACAGACGGAAAGGAATAACAGAGCAATCATGCAACTGCATAATCAGTCTTTTTCTGCTTGCGAAGGAATAATCCGTTCTAAGATCTTTCACTGCACACGAAATCGCACACGCCTCAAAAATGATACCACGAAAAGCACACATTTGCGATGCTTTTATGTCGCAATAGAAAGCTTTCGAATCATTTCCTTTCCAAATTCGGGAATTCATTTCAAACATCGAAAAAAAGCATGGCAAATCAGATGAATATGGAAAGCGAACTTCCCGGCAAAAGTCGGGCAGTTCAGTTTGTCTATACATTCCCGGGTTCTGTTTCACATCCAGATAAGCGTGGAAAAAATCAATCATGAAGGAAACAGCCCGGCTGTTATGGTTATCCACAGCTTTCCTTTATTCAAAACAGTACAGCTTGACAATCACCGCAGAATATGTTATATTACTTTTAATACTGCGCTAGGCAATATTGTCATTTCAAACAGAAAGAGAGGATAACCGAATATGAAAAAAGTAATAGCTGCAATCACAGCATCCCTGATGACTTGTCTGAGCTGTATGAAGACAGTCGCTGATGTACATGCCGCGTCAAATGCAGAAATCAAAAACCGGTTTGCAGGCACACCGACCGACAGCATCTGCTGTATGACGGATTTCGGAGCGAATATCAATTATCATAACTACAAAATATGGGCAAATCCTGCTTATTCCTATTTGGTACCGATCGGCGGAGGAAACTGGATGCGCATACAAAGTTACATTTACTCATTTAATCATGTCATAGTTGAGTATTATGATCCGGAATTCAACCTGACGGACCGCATCATTGTCCCGAAAATGCTGCACACGTTCGGCGGATTTCATCAGGGTTCTGATGGTTGTTATTATCTGATTACCGGTGATGATCTGTCATCTGAACATATTGGAACAGACCCGAAATTTGACATAGCTAAATATGATCAGCAGTGGCATCTGATCAAGCATGTACAGACGCCGGGCGTTGATGTCGTCAAGGCTTTTAATCACGGCGGATTAAACTGTGCAGATAACGGGCAGCGGCTCATTGTCACAACCTCCCGCCAAATTAAATCCGGACATCAGGTCAATTATTCCCTGGAAGTCAATATGGAAGATATGACGATCACCTATGAGGGCGACCGCAGAAATTATGTCAGCCACAGTTTCAACAATTTCGTGACATTTGACGGTGATGATGTCATTTTTCTGGCACAAGGTGATGCCTATCCGCGTGCCGTTCAGCTGACGCGGTATTCCACTGCCGGCAGAAGCGCCAATCTCAATCTGATCGAATACGGACCGACAAAAGACGCAGATCTTGATGATATGGCCATTTTGAATTATACCGGTGTCTCGGTTGGATCCTTTGCGCAGAGCGATACGCACTATCTTGCTGCATATAACGAGATCAGACCGGAAAATTGGTATGACCTTGCCGTAAACGATGCTTTCGATTGGGATGAGACCACAAGAAACATCCGGATCGCAGCCGTCCCGAAGGATGATCTTTCCCAGGACAGCATCGAGTATTATTATTTCACCGATCATCCGGATGATGCCCCGCTTTGCCGCACGCCGTATCTTGTACCATTGAAGGAAAACCGTTTTGTGCTGATCTGGTCACAGGGCAACAAGGTGTATTGGGTTCTGGTCAACGGCAAAGGCGCAGCCGTCAGCGAACAGTATTCGATAGAAGGTGCGCTTTCCGACTGTGAGCCGGTGGTGTCGGAGGGGTGGCTGTACTGGTATACATGGAATTATGCCGATCTGAATTTCTACTGCGTCGATCCGGAAAATCCGGCCGGAAGCAAAGTCACGCATCGTACTGCCGCGCATGAATGCGAAACGACCGAACCGGACGAAGACGGCAATGTATATGAGATCTGCACGAAATGCGGACAGAAAACGCTCGTACAGAACAGACAGGAATTCATTCTGGGCATTCAGAAAGTTGAACGCACGGAAGACCGCATTATCAAGACACCGCTGAATGCCGAGACGGAATATCTGGACACAGGCGATGTATTCACATATTATACTGATAAATGCAATCACAATGACGCGCATACCGGATTAGATTTCCGCAGAAACAAGGATTATATCAATTTCGAGGATTCCGGCAATTATTTCTATAAGATCCATGATTTCGATGAACCTTCCCTGTCTTTCACGCTGCGGGTGTGGGCAGAGAAATCCAATCACTGGGATTCGTACATCACGTTCAAAGCAAAGCATGATTATGTACTTGAGCATTTCAATGAGGCAGAAGGCATCATTACGCTCAGATGCAGCGGCTGCGGACATACCGCGGATTTTGCGGCGGATTCCCTGAAAACGCCTTCCGGCGAGGCGGTTCAGGCTGCGCTTGCAGAGGAAGGCGGCGAAACACCGGCGGTCATCATCACCGTGCCCGATTCCGAAACCGGTGAACCGGTCGTGCCGGAAGAAGATACGGATTATTCAACGGCATACGTGCAGGATCCGGACTCCGGCATTGTATATGCAGTGATTGTCGCGGCATCCGACAGTACCAATCTCGTCGGCTCCAAGGTCATTCCATTCCAAAAAACAGCACAGCCGCATGATGATCCGCCGCAGCGTGTGCCGGGAGATGTGAATGCCGACGGTGCCTGCACCGAGGCGGATGCGGAGCTGCTCTGCAAATGGCTCTGCACAGAACCGGAAACAGCACTTGCAGACTGGGAAGCAGGTGATATGAATGCAGACGGAAAGCTCAATGCAGTTGATCTGACATTTCTGCTGCGGGTATTGCATACGGAAGAACCTCGCACACGGTAAAAACACGGTGTAATATATTGATAAAAGCATGGCCATCGTTTAGATTGAATGTATGCGCGGTTTTGCATGATCCGACTGCTTTTTCTCTGTATCCATTACAGTCCTTAAATGCCACGGGTTTTGCTTATTTTACAGCACACGGAATCGCACACGCCTCGATAACGACATGATTAAAAGCGCATATCTACGATGATTTTGCAACAATCTAGAGAACTCTCGAATCATTCTCTTTCCGAATACGGAAATTATTTTCAAATATCGGAAAATAAAAACATAGCAAGTAAAAAATTGGAAAGCGAAATGCCCGGCGGTGCCGGGCATTCACTATATCACTTCAGTTCTTGTTAAAAGAAGAGATGCCTTTTCTGATCAATCGCGCAGTGACAGCGTTTTCTTTTGTGATAACATCTCATTTATGAGAAGCCGGTTATTGTTGTAATGGCCGGCGACGGTCGTGTAAACTGCTCGAAATTCAAGGCGCAGTTTCATGTAAAGCCCAGCATGATTCCGAGAGCCCGCGTGGAAGAATTGACAGGATTTGTACCGGGCGGCGTATGCCCGTTTGCTGTTCCGGAGGGTATTCCGGTATGGCTGGATGTTTCGATGAAACGATTTTCTGTCATTCATCCGTCAGCCGGAAATGAATTCACATCCGTAAAGCTGACGCCGGATGAACTGGAACAGGCTTCCGATGCAGCCGGATGGTGCGATGTCTGCAAGGGATGGGAAACAGGCATTTCATAGAAGTCAAGCCGAAATCGGATACAACATTTTGATCGCATTTATGAACAAAGCGAGTCTGCAATTCACAGACTCGCTTTGTTTCATGTTTTTTTTCGGCGCTTGCCCGTTACGAATACAATTCCCAGAAAGCTGAACAGAAGTGCAATCATACCTGCAAGGCTGTGTTCGCCGGTTTTCGGGCCGGAAGCACCAGTCGAAGCTGCGGCGGCAGATCCGAACGCAGCCGTAGTCACTTTGGCGGTTGCTGCCGTTGTTCCTGATATTGTACTTGTGGTCTGTTCGGTATGTGCAGAATCCGTGTGATCGTCTATGCCTCCTTTTACGGCATTGCTGTCAGGAAGTCCGTCTGCGGTGACATGGATGTAATTGGAATGGCAGCCGGAACCCATCCAGCATGTGAACAGGAAATTGCCTGCTTCCTGCGGCGTGAATTCATAAACCAGATTGTCACCCTGTACAAGTGTCAGATGTCGCTCCTCCTTGTTGCTGGTATCAGTACCCCATCCGAGACCGGGAATCTTGATTGTTGCGTTGCATCCGCTTGTCTCTGTTCCTTCCGGCACATTGACGATCCATTTTACAGGCACACCAAGTTTCACGGTGATATTGCCTGTCCAGAGATCGGCATAGTCTGTGATGAAAATCTGCTTATTTTCTGTTTCCGTTGTGATTATTGTCGTTGATTCTATCACGGGCTCGGATATGGTCGCAGTTGTCTCTGCAGGTTCTTCATCGGCAGGTTCTGCGACGGCTTCGAGAACAACCGAATGCTCACCTGTACTTTTTCCCGACGTCGCAAGCGTTGTGACTGTGATAGTATAAGTCTTGCCGGGATCAAGTTCTTCAAGCGTAATCGGGCTTTCCTGTCCGGCAGCCTTCCTGCTCTTACCGTCAGAATCCGTTGCTAAGACCTTATATCCAGTAATATCAGCATTTGCCGGTGCATCCGGCGATGTGAAGCTGACAGTTACATTGCCGCCGTCTCGGACTGCCTCAATATCAGTCGGATCAGCAGGCGGTTCAGCGTGATAATCGCCGTCATCGGTGACATGAATATAATTGGAATGGCATCCGGCTCCCATCCAGCAAGTGAACAAGTAATCCCCTGCAGTTTCCGGCGTAAACTCGTAAACCAGATTGTCACCCTGCACAAGTGTCAGATGCCCCTCCTCCTTGCTGCGGGTATTAGTCCCCCACCCAAGACCGGGAATTATGATTGTGGCACTGCAGCCTTTCGGTTCGACGTCATCCGGAACACGGACGATCCATTGTGCCGGGACGCCTGTCCGGAACGTGACTGTTCCTGTCCATAACTCACTGTATTCAGTTACAACTTTTTGCACCGCAGATTCCGTTTCAGACTGCGCGACAGTTTCCTGTGCCGTCTCTGCCGCTGCTGTAAAGGT
>JAEEGL015894745.1_pt1 | contig 50690 bp, 47 predicted proteins | sample 9134231 | NCBI WGS metagenome assembly JAEEGL01 (sample SAMN16246548, study PRJNA631951) | gut metagenome | biome: gut microbiome; feature: rumen; material: fiber-attached | host: Bos | place: Iran: Karaj | collected 2018-10 | reverse complement strand
TTATTACCAGTACCAGCACTCTTAACCACATTGACAGTTCTATACAGATCTTTACCTAATACTAATCCTTCTGGTTTAGGGGCAGTATAGTCATCATAAGTAACAGTACCTTCAGAATCAGTATTCTTGGTAACAATAATAGTTACTTCTGGTACTTCAGAATAATAAGCTTTCATAGTAGATATAGTCTTAAGCTTAGTATCTACAGAATCAGTAGTAGCTAATCCATTGAATGCAATACTAGATCCATTAGTCTGATTAAGAGTAAAAGATCCTATCTCATTACCATTAAGACTAAATGATACCTTGGAATCACTAGGTTTAAGATTACCAAAGTCTATAGTAGAATCTTTACTCTGGTTCAAAGTAAAACTACCAATATCAGATCCATTAGCTTTAATAGTTACAGTATTATCATTAGGTTTAGTAATTAAATTATTAATACCACTTATATCAATAGTAGAATCATTGGATTGATCTGTAGTAAATGATCCAAGATTAGTATTCTCATAGTTAATCTTAACAGTACTGTTATGAGCCTTAAGGCTATCAAGATTAACAGTCTGATATTCTGTTTGTTTATTAAAATCTATAGATCCTATAGTCTCACCATTAACCTTAAATAAAGCCTTAGCAAGATCTACTACAGACTGGGAAGAATCCCCTATATCAATAACAGAATCATTATTTTGGTTCAGAGTAAAAGAACCAAGATACTTACCATTAGACTTAATAGTAATAGTACAGTTACTCGGTTCAGTTGTACTGTAATTACCTAAATCTATTGTTTCATCCCAATACTGATCTACATCAAATGAACCTTGAATCTCTCCATTAACCTGAAGGGAAATTCTACCATTACCTGGTTGTTGTACATAATCACCATCTGCCATAGAAGGTTCTCCTTTATCTGGATTCAAATATAATTTATTTTTGGCTAAAGCCATAGTTACTAAAGTATCATAATCTTTACAATACTTTATAGGAAAGTCTGCTAAGTAACCAGCCCATTCAGCTCCTTTAATATCTATAAGATTCTTATAAAGACTAGCCCATTTAGGCCCTTTAGTATCTATAAGATCTTTATAAGCATATGGCATTGGGTTAGGATGACATAGATTAAGTTCAATCTCTAGATTTGATCTAGGTATCTTCTTAGGATTAGATTTGATATTATTCCAATAGTGAGTTACTCTTGTAAGATCCATGAAGTGTAACTCATAGTAAGTAAATTTATGATTGCCATTACTGGTATAAACAGGATAATCAGGAAGATAAGATTCCTTGGTTATTCCATCAGTAATCTTATATGTAGGTTTTATCTTATAATTACGATAGGTAAGATCTACCATCTTAAGATTACCATCTATAGTAATACCAAGCATCTTACCCTTGTTAAATAACCAGTCATGACTGGCAAATCCAACAGCTACAGTATTCTTAGGAGCTATTTTTGGTTTATCTTTATTACATCTGAGATATAACCATGTATTATAGTTATCAATATCATTCTGCTTGTATTTAAGTTCTTTAGCTGGATTGAACTCTACAAATACAAGGTAGAGAGAATTATCCATAGTTATTTATCCTTAACAAATGAGAATAATAAAGATTTAGTAGAATAATATTTCTCTTGGGTTTCTTCATACTTATTTTTAAGATCTTTTAATTGATCTTTATAATTAGTAAGTCTTCTATCCACAATAAGATACTGCTCTACTAATCCTCTGGGTACATGTTTAATATGCATTATATTCCACACATATCCTTCGTCTACTGAGAATTGTACAGACATCTTATGGATAAAATCATCTTCAGATAGATCTAGCTTAATCTTTTCCTTCTTAGGAAACTTAATAGCTTCTTCCAGAGAATAGCCCTTGTGTCTTCTGGAGATATAAAGACTGTAAGGAATGTTATAGTATGCAAGGGCTTGTTTTATAGAATTAAAGGTTCTGCCATCTAAAGTAATTTTCTTTGCTTTCATTTACCTGTTGAACCAAATCCACCATCTCCTCTCTTGGTTTCAGGTAACTTGGTTACTATCCTTATTTCATCATGAAGAACAGGAACAAGTAACCCTTGAATAAGTCTATCTCCTTTCTTGAATTTAAGTTCATCACCAAATATGTTACCTTCATTCTCATCTATGCAGAATTTAGCCATCCATTCTCCACGATAATCTGAATCAATAACACCTAAGGTATTCCTGAGATAGAGACCTTTCTTAGTACCAGTACTAGATCTGGGTACTAATAAACAGGTATATCCTTCAGGTACAGCTGCCTTAAAACCTAAGTTAACCTCTAAAGGAACACCTATAGTAATAGTAATATCTCTTGGGAGATATATATCTAACCCAGCTGCTCCATCAGTTTTATACTCAGGTGCTTTAATAGACTGATCTAAAAGAACTATATCCATAAACTCACTCTTGACTTGTCCTAACATTATGTGTTAAATAACACACCATAAGATTATATTGGATTTTACTATGCTGAATCAAGTAAAGAAGCTAACTAACTGGAAAAATGAGCCAACAGTAGATGATCTCAAAGAAGATTATGTTAGGGCTAGTGCATCCTATGCTGAACATAGATCTCAAGTAGAGTCTTTTCTTAATGCATTAGCTGCTCCATCACCTGTAGAGAAATCACCTACTCATTCAGCTGTCCAACCTAAATTAATACGTAAACAGGCTGAATGGAGATATGCTGCTTTATCAGAACCATTCTTATCTGATTCAGATATGATCCATATATCACCCAGAACATATGAAGATGGGTATGCAGCTAGACAAAACCAAATAATCTTAAATTACCAGTTCAATGAAGAGTTAGATAAAGTCCATCTTATTGATACTTATGTCAGATGTGCAGTAAATGAAGGTACAGCAGTATTAAGAGTAGGCTGGGATTCATATAAAGAAAGAATAGAATCACCTAATACTGAATACACAATAGAGCCTATTACAGATCCATTAGAAGTAAAGAAATTCAATCAGATTCAAGCATTGGCTCAGGATGATGTAGATAGTGAGTCAGTACCTACTCAATGGTTAGATGCATTACAAGTATCTCAGGAAGAGACCCAGAAGAGACAGCAGGAAGCTCAGCAACAGGCTCAGGAATTAATTAATTTCCAGATGCAACAGATACAGCAATCTGGTCAGGAAGTAGATCCTGAGCAATTACAGCAGATGCAGCAACAGATTATGGAACAGGCTATGTCTCAGGTACAACCTGCTATGTACAAGCCAGTTCCTAAGAATAAAACCAATAAATGGATAACTAAGGAAGTTAATAAGCCTGATGTAGAAGTACTGGATTACAGAGATCTTATGGTAGATCCTGGTTGTATGGGTGATATATCAAAAGCAGAATATATGATATATGTTTTTGATACCTGTAAAGCAGATCTTATTAAAGCTGGTATTTATACTAATCTGGATCAAATACAGGATGAGACTCCAGCATGGGATGACAGATATTACATGTATGCTGATAATTTCAGAGATCCTGCAAGAAAGAGAATTACAGCATATGAGTACTGGGGTAACTGGGATATCAATGGAGATGGTACTAAAACAGCAATAGTAGCTACTTTTGTTGGTTCTACTATGATTAGATGTGAGTTAAATCCTTTCCCTGATCATAAACCCCCTTTTGTTATTGTTCCTTATCTTCCTGTTAAGAATTCTGTCTGGGGTGAACCAGATGGTGCTTTATTAGGCGATAACCAAGCTATTATTGGTGCAGTAACCAGAGGTATGATAGATCTTCTTGGTAAATCAGCTAATTCCCAGACTGGTGTAGCAGCTGGTATGCTTGATTCAGTAAACAGGAAGAGGTTTGAGAAAGGATTAGATTATCAGTTTAATCCTGCTATGCCTCCTCAGAATGGAATATTCCAGCATGTATATCCTGAGATACCTCAGTCAGCTTTCTTAATGATCCAGAATATGCAACAGGAAGCTGAATCACTTACTGGTGTTAGAGCATTCCAAAGTACTCAGACTTCTCTTGGTCAGACTGCTACTGAGGTAAGAGGAGCATTAGATGCTGCATCCAAGAGAGAAATGGGTATTCTTAGAAGATTAGCTAAGGGTATGGAAGAAGTAGCCAGAAAGATAATGGCTATGAATGCTCTCTGGCTCAATGATGAGGAAGCTATCCGTATTACTAACTCTGAGTTTATTAAGGTTAGGAAAGATGATCTCAGGGGAGACTTTGATCTTAAGATAGATATATCCAGTACTGAGCAGGATAATGATAAAGCAGATACTATTGCTTTCATGATGCAGACTCTTGGTAATACTGTACCTCAGCCTATGGTTCAATTACTTATAGCTGAGTGGTGCAGACTTAAGAAAATGCCTGATATGGAATACAGGATTAAGAACTTCAAGCCAGAGCCAGATCCTAATCAGCAAAGATTACAGGAAGCTCAGATTAAGTTAGCTGAAGCTCAGGCAGCTCTTGCTGAAGCACAGGCTCAGAAAGCTCAGGCAGATGCTCAGAAATCTATGGCTGAAGCTCAGAGTACTATGGTTGATGCTCAACTTGCTCCTCAAGCCAAGCAGCTTGAGATGCAGTCTAATCTCATGCAGGCACAGGCTAAATCCAAGTATATGGAGTCTCAGGCTAGGAAGATGGATCTTGATTATATTCAGAAGTCCACAGGTCAGACCCATAGAGAGGATATGGAGAAGCAAGGTGCTCAGGCTAAGGCTCAGGCTGAGAAGAGTCAGCAGGAATTAGCTATGAAGTATGCGATTGAATCTTTGAAGGCTAAGGAGAGGAAGAATGGTTAAAAGTACTCTTAATCAAGCCAGAGATGGTGAGAAACTCACAAGGCTGATGAAAAATAAAGACTTCAAAGAATTAATCTTAGACGGATTTTTACATGATTTCGCTCTGGATATGAGTTACAAGTATGCATCACCAATAACCAATAAAGAGTATATAAATAATGCTCTTATTGGTATAAGTGTATTTAAGCAATATCTTGAATCAATCAGAGAGAAATCGGAACAGGCATATTCACAAATAAGGAATGAGGAAGAGATATGAGTGATCTCACTGCGTTTCAAAACAATTTAACTGATGACCAAATATCTGCAGCAGCATCTAGACCAACTGAAGAAGTACTGAATGCTATACAGGAAGGTTATCTTAGTGGATTACAAGCTAATCCTAACTCAGGAGTTGCTACTCCTTCAGATAATAATCAACCAGTTCCACCTACACCTTCCGAGGTTGGTGAGCAACCAGGAGCTATTGATTATGAGGCTGAGTATAACAAAATCATGCAGCCATTCCAGGCTTCAGGTCATGAGGTTCATCTCAGGAATACAGATGAAGTCATTTCCCTGATGCAGAAGGGTGTTGATTATACTAAGAAACAGCAAGCTTTGAAACCTCGTCTCAAGGAAATGCGTGCATTAGAGAATGCTGGCATGTTGGGTGATAACCTTAACTTTGCTATAGATCTGTATAATGGAGACCCCAAGGCTCTTAAGCATTTAATTGAAACCAAGAAAATAGACTTATCTACTCTTGATACTGGATCTAATATTGATGAGAATGGCAACCCTATTCCATCTGATTACAAGCCTAATAATCATTCAATGACAGATCAAGAATATGATCTTGAAACTACATTGAAAGAGATACAAGACAGTCCGGAATCTGAAGAGATAACTAAGCTTATTCAATCTTTAGATCAATCTAGTGCTAAGATGTTTATGGAACATCCTGAATATTTCAAAGCAATCCAAGACCAGATTAAAAATGGATTCTACAAAGCTGTTACCGATGAAATTGAACATCGTAAGTTAGTAGGTGATAAATCTATTGAAAATATGGGTTGGTATGATGCTTATATGGCTGTAGGTAATGATATTTACAGTAATATGCAGAAGTCCATTATACAAAATCAACAGCAACAGTTACAGAATCTTCAGCAACAGCAGGCTCAGGCAGCTTACCAGCAGCAGAGAAAGAGTGCTGCAAGACCTACAAGAGGATCTTCACCTGTACAGCAACAGTTTGATCCATTATCTATGTCAGATGAAGAGTTCTCGAAGCTCGATGTTAACCAATTATTTAGGTAATCAAAATGGCTGATAATTTTACTGGAATGCAATATGGTACTGGTGGTGTAAGTCAGTACCCTAATATCCCTTCTAAGGATGGTTATAATAATGCTCCTTATACTGAGAGTGTTAAGGTAGAGGGTGGTATTTCTGGATATACCCCGAATACCCATTCTGTAACTCCTGCTGGACATATGCTCCCTCAGTTACAGGACTACTACTTTCAAAGACACGCACTCATAGAAGCAAAGGAGGAGACTTATTTCCTTCAGTTTGCTACTGTAGAGAATCTTGCTGCTCATACTGGCAAGACTATTAAGCAGTACATCTATTATCCTCTTATTGATGACAGAAACATCAATGATCAGGGTATTGATGCTACTGGTGCTAAGATTGAGAATGGTAACTTCTATGGATCCAGTAAGGATATTTCTACTATCCTTAGTGTTCTTCCTACTATTGGTGAGACTGGTGGTAGGTATAACCGTGTAGGTTTTACACGTGGTATTCGTGAAGGAACTATTGCTGAGCTTGGATTCTTCTTTGAGTTCACTGAGGATGAGTTAACCTTTGACTCTGATCCTGATCTTTATAAGCACTATACTGATGAGGCTGTTAAGGGTGCTACTAAGATCCAGGAAGCACTCATGGCTATAGATATCATCTGCTCTGCTGGATTAGTTCAGTATGGTGGTACTGCTACTTCCATTGATACTATGGATGCAACTTCTGAGATCACTTATAAGGATCTTCTTGTACTGGGTCAGAGACTTCGTGATAATAAGGTTCCTACCCAGACTAAGATTCTTACTGGATCCAGAAATATTGATACTAAGACTGTCAAGGGTGGATGGTCTATGATTGTTCCTTCTGGATTAAGAATTACCTTTGAGACCATGAAGGATCTTCAGGGAAGACCTGCATTCATTCCTACTGAGAAGTACGGTGATCAGACTACTCTTGCTAATGGTGAGATTGGTCGTATTGGTGAGTTCAGGATCATTGAGGATCCTTATATGCCAATCCATGCTGGTAAGGGAGCATCAGCTACTGATGGGTATGCATCTACCAATGATAAGTTCAATGTATATCCTATGGTAGTTATTGGTGATGATTCCTTTGCTACTATTGGATTCCAGTCTGATGGCAAGACTTCTGCGTTCAATATTATCGTTAAGAAGCCTGGTGCAGAAACTGCTAATGCATGGCATGATCCTTATGGTAAGACTGGATTCTGGTCTATTCAGTGGCGTTATGGTTTAATGGTTAAGAGACCTGAGCGTTTAGCATGTCTCTATACCACTGCTAAGGTATAATACACTAGATATTTATTAACCCTGGCTCCCAATTCTGGGAGCCTTTTATGAGGAAACTTATAATGGAAGTCTCATTAAACGAACTTAAGAAACAGGCTGATGATCTTGGTATTACTTATTCACCTAATATTGGTGAGGCTACTCTTCTGGAGAAGATCCAGAAAGCAAAGATTGCCAAGGGTATTATTGATGCCAGAGCAAAGGCTAAGGATGAAAAGAAAGAGCTTACGAAGCTGCTTCATGTTCAGATTACTAACCTTAATGATAAGGAGTCTGATGTACCAGCTAAGTTCTTTGAGATTGGAAATAGGGAGATGCACCTTCGCAAGGCTATTCAGTTTGATACTCCTATATTTCTTGAGAAGTGGGTTGTTGATTATCTTAAGAACCAGAAGTTTGTAAAGATGCCTGATACTGCTAATGCTGCAAGACGTGGCAAACCAGTATCTAATGAACCTAGGCTTCTTCCTGCTTATTCTATTGAGTATCTTGAGGAGATTACTCCTGAGAAGCTTGAGGAAATGAGGAAGGATAAGCAGATGAGGGATGCTACTATCAAGGAGAAGTAATGACATTATCTATTGATAGATTTACTCAGGATAAGCTCTTTGAGAATGGTGGTCAGGGAGCTTTTGACAGACTGGTTCATATAGGTGAGGAGAATTTAAGAGTTGAGTATGATCAGGGAAGGATTACTGGATCTGATTATGCTCAGGCTCATACAGCTCTTCTCCAGATATGCTATCAGGTAGCTGCTCAGTTCCTGTTACAGTCAGACCAGACTGATTCCCAGACAGAGTTAATCAAGGCTCAGAAGGAATTAGCCAAGGCACAGGCTGAACAGGCTAAAGCACAGACAGATTTAGCCAAGAAACAGTTAGAGATAGCTGAGGAACAGCTTAAACAGGCTAAGTTACAGAACTTACTGGTTAAGCAGAAGATCATTACAGAACAGGCTCAAACCAGAGATTATGTAGATAAGCTCTATGGTCCTGATGATGATCTTTATAAGATATCTTCTGAAGTACTGGTTAAACCTATCTTTGATATTGGTGGTAAATCTGGTCAGCCTATTATTAATAAGGTTTGTCAGCCATTTGTTAAGGTTACTGGTTTACTGGGTAAGCAGAAGGAACAGATTGATAAGTCCATGTGGTCTACTGAAAGGGATGCTGAACTTAAGTGGGCTAAGCTTTCTGTTCTTGATGTATTCAATACTATGGAGCAATCTGAGACTGTAGGTCCTCAGTATTTTGGATTGAATGCTTCTAATGCTATTACTACACTTAATAAGTGCAGAGTAGGATTAGGTATTCCTCCTATTACTACTACCATCAATGGTCAGGATTCTACTCAGTTAGATTCAGATGCTCTTGCTAATATTCCTTATTCTCAACGTATGGATAAGTGGTTCCCTAAAGCAGGTTCATCTGAGAATCCAGCAGCTAATACCGGCAATGATGATGATGAGTAACTATGAGTACCAAGTACAGGAATTACACATCATGGTTCTTAGACCCAGGTGAGAATAAGGCAACTGATTTAGTCAGGTCTTATCAGTTAGCCTGTACTTTAGGTAATTTTGATTATAGTTCTATATCAGCATTATCTGCTCAATCATGCGTACTGACTGGATTAAATCAGCTGTACGCATATTGCTGGAGCAGTAAGAAATTTCGGGAAGTTCTTCCATACTCATATGTCTATTCCAAAAATGATAAAGCTAAAGTTTTGGAATGGATTAAAACACAAGATCCTAATGCTACTCTTCTTATTAGATCTGGTTATGATTATGTATCACCTGATACTATAGTAACTAAATACTTACAATCACATTTCAAATCTTATGATCCAAATACTGAATTAGTAACAGAAGAATTAACTGTAGTAGATCCAAGTACTGGAGAAATAATATCTACTGAAACTAACTATTGGTATTATGCTGAAATATCTGGATCTACTATTTACTTATGTTCTGAACCAGTAGGTGATGAGGAAGATATAACAGATCATCCTAATGCTCAAATTAAAGAAGTAGTCATTGATGATTCTATATATTCTATTATTGGTTCTACTACTTATACAGCTACATATCAAGATACCAGTGGTAACTATCATGATATTACAGTACCTTATGAAGATCTTGATTTAACACCTAAATCTTATGCCAGAAAAAAGAGACGTAATGGTTATCTTCCTATATTTGTAGCCAGAGTTAATTCTACTAATGTATATAAGATCTATGCTGAAAAAGATAAACATACTAAAGAAGAATTAAAAGATATAGCAGTACCTGCTACTGAAGATATCTTGGATTCTAAATTAGGATTAGATTGGGAACAGATAGTATATACCTTAAATAATGAAGAGAATAAGAAAAAGAAAGTAGAAGTAAATAAAGATATGGAAATAAACGGTGATATGAAATCTATCACTGTTCAATGGGAAGTTAATCCATACTGGGGTTGTAAAAAATCAGATGGTTATGATTATGAGAAAGCCTATGGTAAGGAATGTATCTCTGTTTACTGGTTCAGATTCTTTGAATATATGAGACATAAGTACGGATCTGGTGCTCATGAGGAAGATATAGAAGAATCTACTTATCATAAGAAATTTGGTTGGCATGGTATTAAAAAAGAAACTAAAGCACCAGATTCTGATGCTGCTAGGAACTGTAAGGTAGGTCATTACTATTCTAAAGCATGGGGTAGTAAAGGTAATCCTAATTTAGCATTTGGTTATAAGTTAGATAGTAAGCATGTAGTTGAATACTCTACTGTAGGTGAATTCTATTATAGAGCTTATAACAATGGTCATTGTGAGGATGGTGAAGGGGATAAAGATTTTGGTATTCCTCTTAATTTATTTGTATTAAGAAAGTGTGGTTCTCAGAGAGCATCTCTTATAGCTCAATACTCTATGGATGCTTGGTATCTATATAGAAAAAAAGTTAAGAAGCATCATGGATTCCTTCATTGGGTTATAGCTGTAATAGTAATAGCCTTAATCAGTTACTTTTTTACTCCTATTGTAGGTGCATTTGGTGCAATACTTATAGGATCTGTTGGTACAGCAGCTTATACATTCAATCCAACATTTCAGAATTGGTTTGATCAGCATGTTCTAATGCCATTCATGACCAGAATTATCCAACCATTGTTAAATGCTGTTATATCAATATGTGGTTATGTTGTAGTAACTATGGAATGGAATCCTATAGGGTGGATAGCAGCAGTAATAGCAGCAGCATGTATGGCTGTAAAGATGTTATGCGCTATGGATACTGTTATGTACTATGGTGGATCTTGGGGAGATGCATGGAAATCAGGTCTTAATGCTGCTGGAGAGTCATTAGGAGCATTTGCTACTGGAGCAGCAGCAGGATTTGCAGCTGTAGAGGCTTCAGGAGCAGTAGTACAAGGAACTACATCATTTAGTACTGCATTTGGTTATTTGGGAAATTCACTTACAGCATCCCTTACTCTTGGTTCATATGTAACTGGTAATGCTATATCTCTTGCAGGTAATGTTACTAACAATAAAGCATTAAATGTAATTGGTGGTGCTGTATCCCAATTTGGTTCTATTATGGGTGCTGGTTATACCATGTTAGCAGGAGGATCCGCCAATGTATTTAATCTTATGAGTAATTCTATGGGATTAAGTACAGCTACAGGAGTATTAGGTGAATTAGTTAATAATCCAATATTATCCAATGGAATATCTTTAGGTATTCAATTAGTTAATTCTGATTTTATAGATATGATTAAAGATGGTAATCCAGCAGCTATAGCTCAGGCTATATTAATGATTGGATCTTATGCTGTTACTATCTATAACTATATGTCAGAACCAGTAATGCCTAAGAATACAGAACCTTCCTATATATCAAGAACCAGAAATGTAACAGAAGTAGATACTGTAACTTCTGAATTCCAGCAAGCACAACAGATTACAACTAGTAAGATTATGACTAACCCTCAAACTATAGTGAAGATGGCTAGTATTGCTCCTAATGTATTCCAGTATTATTTCCAAGCACAATTCCAAAAAGATATGGAAGCTCTTAATGAGAAATGGCAATACGCATATCGTAATCATATGGATCTGATGCTTAAACTTACATCTGATACACAATCAGCTATGAATCAATTTAATTATTTCCAATCTATGATGTGTGGTTCAGAACCTTCTCAGGTAATTGAGTCTATGAATCTTAATAACTGTCATGATGTATTTACCTCAGATCCACTTAATAATGCTCAGATATTATTAAATAGTTCTACTGTAGATTGTTCTAATGGATCCTTTTGGAAATATTATGTACCTTTTGATATGCCAAAGAGTAATGTATCATTAGCTAGATCTATAAGTTTAATAGATATTTATAATATTAATCCTTATGATGGATCTTATTTAGGATCTATACAACAAAAGAAGGAGATGTAATATGGCTGAGGATATAACTAAGTTTACAAACTTAGAAAATTGGCTTAATCAGATTAAAAATATTTCAGATTATAAATTATCCGAACAGAGAGTTAAAGGTTTAAGAGGATGGTCTGATGCAGAAAAACAAATATTAGAAAATATGAAAAAACAAATATCTGATGAAGATTTTCGTAAAATTAAAGACATTGGTAAATTCAATTTTAATAGATATTTAGATACTACACCTACACCTAAACCTGCTGTTAATGGTACAGTTCCAGAAACTAAACCTGGGTTCTGGGCTAGAATGAAAAGCAGATGGACACCTGGAATTGGTCAGTTACCACCTGTTAAAGACGTTGGTATTAAACAACCAGGTATATTTAAGTCAGTCTTAAATGGAATTAATCCTTTCTATGGATTTACTGAAGCTGCTACTAGACAAGGTATGTATGATAAAGCGATAGCTGATGCTAAAAAGGCAGGTTATAGAAATGGAGGAATTCCAGAAGAAATGAAAAATAAAATTCTAGGTATTAAAGATGCAAAAATAACTACAGGTGCCAAAATAGGGCATGGTCTTTTATCCAATCTTAAATCTGGAATTACTGGTGCAACTGTTGGTTATGTAACAGATGCATTATCCCCTAAAGATACAGGTGCTGATGAAATGCAAAATATTTATGGTGGTTGGGGTACTACTGGTAAAGGTCTTGGTTATGCCAGCTATCTTACCCCAGGAGTAGCACCTTTCAAAATAGGTTTTGATGTTGGGGATGCTGCTTTACATAAATACTATGGTGAGAATGATGAAGCTGGTACTGGATTTGTTAGAGATATAGTTCATTTAGGATCTAAATGGGATGAACTTGGTAATATGCTTAGAAGAGGTGTTGATCAATACTCTAATTGGTTTTCAGGAAAAGGTATGCGAGATGATCCAGCAACAGTTAGAGATGATCTTAGAACATTAAACCAAAGAGATTCTTCTTATCCTACTATGCCACAAGATTATATAGATGATCATAGATCAGCTAACCCAGCTGATTTTACTTCTGGAGTACCTTCTAAACCATTAAATGGTATTGATTATAAAAGAGATATAGATACAAGTAAATTTATATCCCCATACCAGGTACCAGGTAATATTAGTAAACAACAAATGCAAGATGGTTATTTAACACTACTAGATCAATTTAGACGTAGAGGAATCAGAATCGATGGAAAAGGATTTTCCGGAGATTTTATACGTTATTTAAATAATGTAGCTCCAGAAGCTTTAGGTAAATTAAACTATCATAGGACTGATTTAACTAAGAGTTCTTATTTATTTGGAAAGGATGGTGAACAAATATATGCAAATCCTTATATGCTAAATAAAGATGCTGTACAAGCATTCTTTAATGATCCTAGAGTTAAGGCATCTGGTAAATACTCCGATGCAGAAATTTCGGATATTTTAGGTAAAATGAACGATGATGCAATTCAATATGACTAAGTGAGGTTAACTATGGGTGGTTTAGCTGACGCAAGTAAATTTAATACATTTAATAATTTTACAGCTGGTTCAGAAGCTCTTGAGAACAGTCCATTAAAATTTAATTCATTTGGATGGACTGCAGGTAAAGAATTTTTCTCTTCATTTGGTGATAATGATTATTTTACTCCAATAAGACAACTTGGACCTAATGGCAGTTTTGGTTTCTACTATGATAGTAAAAATGGGAAATACCAAGCAGCTTATAAAGATACTGCAGGTAACTTAATTAAAGATCAAGACATACCTGAATCTATTTTAGATCAATTATCAGATAATGATATTGCTAAAATATTTGAAAAAGGTGGTTATAACCAAAATGCTTATGAAAAAAACTTTACAAAAGAACCATATTCTAATTGGCCTAAGGATGCTAAAAGGTTTGCTATTAGTGATTATATAACAGCTCACTTTAACCCTAAATGGATTAAAGGAAAAGAAATACCACAAACAGCAAAACCATTAGATCCTGTTAAGAAAGAAGATGTATCACAAGCAACAGAACCATCAGATCCTGTTAAGACAGCAGCATCTGCACAAGGCAGTTCAGATCTTTTGAAAAAAATACAAGCTCAGTATGAACCTGGAATACAAAAAGCATATGAAGCTGGCGATGCTACAACCTATCATAATTTACAATTAGCTATGAGGAATGCACTTCATCAGGGTAAATTATGGGATCAAGATTCATATATAGATCCAAAAGGTAATTTACAGAAATTACATGGAATCTATGGATTAGAAGCCCACCCTGAATGGGAAGATTACCAGAAACCCGGTGATGCATCAGTCTCTAATGCTGGTGATACCAGTGATAAAGTTAGTGAAGTATCTGATACTAAATCTGGTGAGACATCTAATACTACTCAACCAATTAGAGATACTAAAACTAATACATCTATATTAGATTATCTTATGGCTGATAAAATGTTACAAGATGATCGTACTGCTCAGTTAACTAAAGATAAAGATATTGGTTTAATTCCTATGCTTTTAGCAGCATATGGTATGGGAAAGATTATGTGAGGTAACTATGGCTTATACAATAACAGGAAGTCTTCCTACAGCTGCTGCTAGCCCTAATTATGGTGAACAATTAGCTCAACAGCAATCAGCACTTAATGCTACTCTTGCAAGTATTGAGCAGAATAAAGCTACTAATCCTTCTCAATTTCCCAACCAAGTAGATAAACCTTGGTGGTCTTGGATGGGATCTACAGGTACTCTTTTATTTGGTAATGATAATTATCAATCTATGCTTGACCAGGGTATGAATGCCTGGGGACGATCCAGATTTGGATCACTCTGGAATAATTATGATGATAAGATGAAAGCCAATCTTTGGATGACTGGTCTTAATGATATGAGAAACAGTCCCAATAGATATAGTGGTGGATTATTTGGTAATGGTGGATTAGGTACATTCAAAGATATCTCTACAATGGGATTGGCTGTAGCTGGAATGCTGAATCAAAAGAAAATGATGGATAGACAATTAAGGTTAGGTGAAGAAGCTTTTGATTTAACCAAACAAGAGTATATGAATAAGGAAGCCAGAGCTAAAGAAGAGTTTGCTGCTAGACGTAATGCTAGATCTGGTGGTCAGATCTAAGGAGTATCTATGAATATTAATAAAGCAGCTGAATATATCTATAGTCATTCTAAGGGTACTTCTCAGGGATTATGTGCCAGGTATGTTGCTAATGGTTTAATTGATGCTGGATTAAAATTTAACAGACAGCCATCTGCTTATTTATATAATCTTGAATTACCCATTAGAGGATTTAAGAAGATATCTCTTATTAAGTATTCTCCTGTAATAGGAGATATTGTAGTATTTGACAGAAACAAGTTTCATCCTTATGGTCATATAGCAATGTGGACTGGTAAAAACTGGACTTCTGATTTCAGACAAAGAAATATGAATCCATATAAAAATCAGGCATCTGCTGGTACTGTTACTATTTGGAGATATGTAAATGGATGATTCATTACTCTATACTAGTCCCTGGCCTATACAATCCAAATCATTACAGTATATATTTACAGAACCAACTCAATTTACAGCACCTCAAGTAGGTGCTAAAAATATAGCTGATAGGGATTTTATAGTAGAAGATAAACCAAAAGAAATACCTAAACAAACAAGTATTCTCGGTTTTGATGTAGATGATCTTAGATCTGGTTTATTACAAAGAGAGATGCTTAAAGCTATGTATCCTGATTTACAAAAAGCTCAGGATGTAACAGAATTACCTTCTAGTACATCTGCTGTTTCATCTAAAACAGCACCTGTACCAACTCCTACTCTTAAATCAGATGATTCATTAGATCCAAATAATCCTTTCTTATATAAGAACATTGATATGGGCTTTACATTTGATCATGAGCAAGGTAGAAGAGACAAAATGCATGATGCCTATATGAATGGATCATATGCATTAAGAGGCCCTGGTATTCTTGATACTACATGGCAAGATTATGCTAATGCTACTGGTGATGCTAGATATAAAGATTGGGCTAATATGGATAATGCTCAAAGAACTGATCTGGTTCGTAAATTCATGGGTTGGTATTTAGATCCAGTAATTAATAAATTTGATCTATCCAAGTTATCTCAAAGACAAAGAAATATGATAGCTGATGTAGCTTGGGAATATGGTCAAAATAGTGATATGGTTAAGGATGCTTATGCAGCATTTACATCTGGTGATCCTAATGCATTTGTTAATCTAAAAAATAATGTAGGTAATTACTATAATAAGCCCAGAAATAAACAATTTAAGAACTGGGGATTAAAGAGATGGGATGCTAGACTTAAGTATCTCTATGGTTAAGGAGTATAACTATGGCTTGGAATGAAACATATAACTCTGTATTAGGTGGGTTAGCTGGTAGTTTATTATCAAATGCTACACAGGCATCTAATGGAGTTACTAACTCTGCTAATGCTTTAGCTGGTATGATCCAAGCTAAATCACAGCAAGATTTTGAGAATGGATTAAAGTTAGTAGCATTAGATGATGCTCATAAAGCTGACTATGAAAAGAAATTAAAAGATACCAGTAATGCTCTAGCATATAGAGCTATATCTGGTATGGATCCAAATAAAGTACTTGAATTACAGGATCAAGGTATATCAGTAGAAGATTATATTGGATCTCAATTACCATTTGCTACATTTAGCAGTAGTGGTGCTAGTACTGGTGATAAAACATTAGATGCAGCTTTAGGTATTGGATCTAGAGGCACAGATTTCAATAATGTTTTAGATAATCTTAAGAATAAAGCTGATGCTCAAAGAGCATTAAATATTACTGCTGCAATGAGTGATCATAAGCTGCACCCATTAGATGAGATCAGAAGTAAAGTATTAGGAGCTAAAAATCTTACTGAAGGTGAATTTTATAAACTCACTGAAGGTGATAATGGTATTTATACAAATAATAGTACTAACTATATTCAACAGTTAATAGCTGATGGCAGAGCTAAAAATTTAACACCATTATCCACGGATGATTTAATTAATACTATATACAAGAAAGCTACTGAAGAAGGTTATGGAGTTACTAAAGACTCAATAATTAAAGCCATTAACACTAATAAATTAACTAATAGTGGTGTACAACAGATTCTTAAAGATTCTGGATCCAAGCTGTTTAGAGATAAATTGGATCAATTACTTCAGGCTTCTGTTGATAACCCTGATGGATTTGATTATGGTGGTAAATCTATATTTGATTTAGTAGAAACAGATCCTAGCATTAATGCTATGCTTCTTACTGCTTCTCCTGAAGTTAAGGAAGCTTTTTATGCTGCTAAAGAACAATATGCTAAAGGATTTGCAGCTCAAAAAGCAGATACTACTTCCATACTTAATCAGGTTTCTGGTAATGCTGTGGAAACAGTTAAATCACAGGCTGATGGAGAGATACAAGATATTAATACTGATAGACAAAGAGCTGCTCTTAACTTTTCTACCGATTGGATGAATAGGCATCAAGTATCTGCTACAGATTCTTTAGCCCAGACTTATCATAGTCTGGCTCAATCATTAAGTTCAGTAGATACTAATGGATCTGCAGTATCTGATCAAACTATGGCAATGCTGAGATATGGCAGTCAGATTACTGGTGGTGGATTTGATGATTTAATTCAGTTAGCAAGCAGTGGTAAATTATCTGACCAACAGGTACAAGCAGCATCACGTGATACTGCTCTATTAGCATCTGGTGGTAATCATGATAATGCTGGAAGATTGATGTATTTAATGAATAATATGACTAATGCATCAACTTCTAAGGAATTTAAGGATGCAGAAAAAGAATATCTTGAAAATCAATTAAATGATAAAACATTAATACATAATATTAATAATATACATAATTATTATGCAGATTATTCTAATAATAATAATCCAGTACAAGGATATTTAGATGCCTCTTATAAAAAAATCAGTGCATTAAAATTACGGAGAGATTCTACTGTTAATGCTATTCAAAACAATGTTTATGCTGCTATAGCTAGTGGTAAATATACTACAGATCAAATTCAAAATAGTATAGGTCAGATAGTTAATAGATCTGCTCAAGCCCCACAAAAGAATTTTGATGCTTTAATGCAATTAACTAATAATGATTATAAAGTACAAAGAGCTAAAGCATCAGTAGATGAACCAATCAAACCAATTCCTACAACTAATTCTGATACTTGGAGCTGGCAACCTCTTGACTGGTTATCCAGATTAAGCGAAGATATGTTTGGCAGTGAGGAATCAGGTAATACAGGAACTAATAAAGCTGGTTCAATGCTTGGTGCTTTAGGTGGATGGGCTGCTTCTGAAAATCTTGCTAGAAGAATACATAATGATGGTAAAAGTTGGTATGGAAAAGCTGCAAGAGGTTTTGGTAAAAGATCATGGTTATATCCAATATTAATGGCTGCTGGTGGTATAGCTGGTGGTGAGATTAGTAATAGAGCATTCCCTGATTCTTCCAGATACTCTCAGGAACTTAAGGCTAGAATGGATGCTATTAACAATATGAGAAATAAATCTTATTCTCAAAAAGCAGATCTTGTTGAGCAATTATATAAGATTGCTGTCTCTAATGGTGCAAATGCTGCTATACTTAGTACATTAGAACAAAATATTAAATCTCTTAGGGGTAAAAAGGAGTCTAATTAATTATGGCTACTGATGATTTTAGTACTACTATACAAAATATGAAGGATAGCAATACTACTACTACTGATTTTGATGCTATCTATCATAAATTTGCTGAATTAACCCCTGAGTATAAAGCTAACTTAGCTAAATTAAAATCTGCTGCTAAACAGGTAGCTGATACTAACTATCAGCAGTTTAAGACTGCATTAGATACTTATAAATCTCCTTATTCTAATAAAGTAACCCAGGCTGATGAGAAATATAAAGCTCAGTTAGAAGACTTAAAAGAAGCTTATAGAAGCCAGACTAAGGATAAATCTGATGAATCAGTAGCTAAAGCCAGAATAGATGATGTCAGAAGACAGGTAGATGAAGATTATCAAAAGTATGGTGGTTCTTTAGCTGTTGATGCTAAGACTGAAATGTATGCTGATGATCCTGCAGCTCTTAAATTCAGGAATGATCCTTTATATAAAGATCTGTATTTAAGGAAGATTACAGAAGATAATGCTTATTACAATGATATAGCACAAAAAGGGTCTGAGATTAAGACTATGGGTGCTATAGACAGCAGTAAGCTGACTACTGGTAATTTCATCAAACAGCAAGCTAAATCTATTGGATCCAGTTTAGTAAATGCTTTATATGATGCAGCTGCAATGGCTCCTAATGCTTATCTTAATGCTCAAAGATATTCATTACTCGATGATGGTACTGTAGATAAAAGAAAAGATATTGAATATAAGAAACAGCAAAGAGATCAGTTATTATCCTTATCTGAAGATGCCAAGAATAGAGGTGATATTACTCTGTCTGATGAGTATCTTAAAGCTGCTAATGCACCTGAATTACAGAATACTCCTGAAGATGAAGAATTCCTTAAATCAGATAGAAATCAGGAATTAAATGAAGTTAATAGATTATCAGAACAGTATTCTAAAGATAAAGACTATATAACTAACCTTAGTGATAATGTTTATGAAAAGAGAATGGAGTACCTGGCTCAGAATGGTATTACCAGGGATCTTGATTCTCACTCAAAGCCTTCAACAGCTGGTGATGATATTGTTGGACCTATTTGGGAACAAGCTAAAATCAGATCTAAGAATATGAGCGGGTTAGCTGCTGAAATTGCTAGATCTTTACCTGTAATGCTTATGTCAACCAGTGGTTTTGGAATGCTTACTGGTATCAGTGGACAAGCATCTGATATGATTAATAGCTTCTGGCAGGAAAATCAGGCTAATCCTGATCCTAATACCAGAATGTCTTCATCTGAATTTATGCAGGCTGGTTTAACCTCTACAGCTGCTGCATTTTTTAACTTATTAGGTGATAGAGCTGTAGCTAATGGTATTAATCTTGGATCTCTGTTTAAGGGTGGTGCTAAAGCATTATCTCCTCAAGCTATGCAAAAGAGGTTTTTAGAGATTCAATCTGAGGTAGAGGCAGCATTCCCAGGATTAGATACAGCTGCTCAAACTAAGATAGCTATGCAAAGACTTCAGGTAGAGTTAGCAGCTGATACCAAGTCAATAGCAGAAGCACTTAAAGATAATCCTACAGTAAAAGAATTTAATGAAGCTGTTGCTAAGGGTACAGCTGGTATGAATTCTAATGTTCTTTCTGGCTTAGCTGGTGATGCAGTAGCTTTATCAGGTATAGCATCCAGAGGATACAAAGGATTAGTATCTGCACTTAGAAATAAGGTATCTGGTATTACCAATGGATTATTAGGTCCTAGGAATCCTGTATCTAACGTAACTAATAAGTTAGCTGAAGTTGGTGAAGTATCTGCTAAAGGGGCTGGTGAAGGTATTGAAAATCTTCAGAGAATGTTCCCTAGATTAGGAAATAAATTAGGTACTGTAGGTTCATTGGTTAAAAATCAAGTAAATTCTGGAATAAGTCTTGGCTTTGATAATGCCATGAATGAGTTTTTATCAGGAGAAGCAGCATATCAAGCTACAGGAGATAAATCCAGAAGAGCTACTACTGAAAGCATAGCTGGAGCCTTTGGTTCTGGTTTATTACAGGCTCCTATGATGGGTGCTCATGGTACGGCAGCTGGATTAGCAGGTCATTATGGTAAGAAATTTATTGAAGGTAAAAAAGATAGAACTTCTAGTAAAGTATTTAATACAACCTATGAAAACTTCAATAAGTTAATTGAAAGTCCTGATACTGCATTTACAGCTTCCAGTGGTATCAATGAATATATAACTGACCATAAAAAAGAGATAGATGACGTTTCTAATAAGATAAATAAAGTAAATGATGAATTAGCTGAAGGTTTAGAGAAGATTAACCATAATATGGGTGAACTTCAAACCAAGACTATTGATAATGGAATTCAAGTAATAGATCTTGATGCTGCTGAAACTAAAGCATTAATGAAGGATAGTAATGCTGAGAACCTTATTATGAAAGCTTATAATCAGCAGCAACCTTTAGTACAGAAACTTGGATCTCTTCAGGAACAGGTTAATAAACTTAATCAATTACATACCAAAGCTATGGATAATGTAGTTGAAGCTATCAGAGGTAATAAAACTTCTGATAAGGTTAAAGATCTTGATATCAAAGCTATTGATTCTATAGTTAATGAATATGATGCTGCTGATGATGAAGGTAAATCTAAATTAAAGACAGATTTCATTAATAGTTATTCTAACAGTGTAGCAAAATCTAAAGATGTATCCGAAGAAGATGCAAAAGGTCTTGCTCAGCAAGAATTTGATAATATTTTCAAATCAGAAGCTGAAATAAGAAATCAGGTAACTGCTGCTGTTAATTCTAATCAGATACCATCTACTATTAAAGATACTATTGAGAGTACTGCTAAAAATTATTTTGAAGGTAATCAAAATGATCAGTCTTTATGGACTAAATGGATATCTGCTCGTACTATGAGTGCTTTAGCATCCAGAGGTATATCTCAGAATGTAGTTAATAGACTTAATAAGTATGATCATGCTGGTGACCATTTAGTTACTGCTATTGTAGAAAAGACTCAGGGTAATTTTAATAAATCCAAACAAGCTTTTGATGAATTTACTAAAGCTATGAAAGCTGCTGGTAAGGAGACTGAACTTGAATATCAAACCCAGCAGTTTGATAGTTTAGATAATACTGATTATACAAAGTATGAAGGCTATAAAGATATGCTTATGAATCTTAAAGAGTCTTCAGTTAACTTTGGTAAGAAAGCCAAGGATTGGATTAAAGATACATTCACCAGTGAAAATACTGATGAAGCTAAGAGTGAGAATTTAACTAATGAAAGTGCTACTGAAAGAATAGCATCAGCTTGGGAAAAAGCTACTGAAACCAGAGGTGGTGGTGAGGCATTAAGAGCTGCTATTAAGAGAGTAAACCCTGATGCTGAAATGCTTGATACAAGTGATTATATTGAGCTTAGAAAGAAAGTTAAAAAAGCTGGTAAGAATGCAGATGAACAAGATAAAATTAACTTATTTGTTAATGCTATAGCCAGAAGAGATGGTGAAGGTGTTGATATTTATAGAAACATAGAATCTGAAAACCAATCTCTTAATGAAGATGAAAAAAAGAAAGCTAATATCAGATTCTTCCAAACATTTGAAAATGCTGCTGCTAAGATGGAAGCTGATATTGATGAAATTAATTCATCTATGGCTACTCTTAACTATCTTACCAATGGTTCTGTATCTAAAGTAACTGCTACTGGATCTAAGGGTAAAGCTGATCTTGAACAGATTCTTAAAGATAATAAACTTAATACTGCTTTCTCTGTTATTTGTGTAAATCCTGATGCTGCTGAAGATAGCAGGGATTATATAATTGTATCTACTACCTATAAGGTATTCGCACCTTTACTTACATTAACTAACTTTGCTACTTATTGGCAAGCCAGAAGAGGTAAATTATCCAGTGCTGCTGTAATGCAGAGAATAGCTGATGTTCTTAATTACTATAAAGAGCATGAAGAAGAATTAAAGCATTCACATATTCTTGATGCTAAAATTAATGATTTTGATTTTATTATTCATAAAATCTTATTCTCTGAGAATGGATTCTTTAACACTGCTTCATTAAAATCAGAACTTGATCTTATTAAGTCCAAGTATGGTAATGATACCAGTAAAATGCTTGAAATATTCAGAGATGCATTACTTATGCAGCAACCTGGATGGCAGGATTATAATGAACAGTTAGGAATTTCTGGTAATCAAAAGAAAGCAGTAACACTAATAGCTAATATTATTCATATAAATCCTGCTGATAGATCAGATTTAATTACTTTCTCAGGAACTGTAATGGCATTTCCTGAGAAATTCAATTCAGAATTAAAAGATCCTAAATCAAATATACATAATAATATTAATGCTTATAAAGCTTTGATTTATCATGCTATTAGATTTAACTTAAATACTCATGATTCTAATAAACAACAAATAAATAACCAATTATTAACTTCATTTGATAACTTTACCAAGATCTATGTCAATGGCAAACAATCTCTGGATAAAGCTCTTCAAATAGGTAAAGCCAGGAATGATGCTTCCAGTGCTACCTCGTTAAGAAAACAAGTATTAGGTGTTGCTAAAGCATCTCAGCTTACTGCCAGAACTAAAGCAAAACAGATACTTGGAAGACTTAATCATTATGCTGCTTTAAGAGTTTCCCGTGAAGAAAAAGCTAGGAAAGCTTTAGAAAAAGCTAATAAAAATGCAAAGCAAAATATATTAAATCATACTGGTACAGAGGAAGAGATCTATAGAGAAACCTTAGAAGAGTTTAAGAAGAAGTCTCCTGAGGAACAAGAGAAAATCCAGGAAAATGCTAGGAATATATATAATGGACTTCTTGGTGGTGCTGTAACTTTAACACAGGCATTAGCAAATGCTGGGATTTATAGTATTGATGATCTTAAGAAGATTAAGATAACTAAAAATCAGTTTAGGATATTACAGACACAAACTAAAAAAGTTATTGCTTCTATCAATAGAAGAAATCAGGTTATTGAGAATACATTAATTAATGATTTTGCTAGGAAAGATAGTGTATCCCTTGAATCTGTTTTACCTATATATCAGGCAGTATATGCTTATTATTCTTTACATCCTGATCAAGTAGTAGCTGATGATGTTAGTTTAGATCAAGATAGCGATAATTTTAGTAGATTAGCTTTTGGTAGTATTAATGCTGATGATAAATTAACTGTTAATGGTCATAAGTATACTTATCCTCAAATAATAACCCAAGCATTTTCATTAGATAGTGATATAACTATTGGTGATTCTAAGCCTATTAATGTTTCAAATTTAATAGAAACTTGCAAAAAATATAGTAAAGAAAATACTGTAGTAGTACTTAACAGAGATAGAGGTGATAGCAATATCATCTTAGGTAAACATAATGATTTGGTAGCTGCTAATTTAATTAATAAACAAATTATATTCACTACCAATAAAGAAGCTGTTATTAGTGTATTAAGGAGTATAGATCCAGTAGTAGCTGAGAATTTATTTGGATCAATATTTACTGAAGAGAGTAATAAAGGTAAGTATGGTTTAGAGAATTACTCATCATTTGAAGATTTTTGGAGTGCATTCTTCCCTAAAGATACTGATGTAACTAATTCAGATATTCTGGATAATAGAAGAGATTTTATTATCCAGAATATGGATACTATTTTCGGTGCTTTAAGTGAATCTGATCAAATAGATAATAATAGTGTTAGTACACTATATTGGAATGAATTTTGTCATAAAGTATTTAATGATGATACTGTTTCTATTACAAATATAGCTGAAGATATCGCTAAAGGTAATTTTAGTAAATTTACAGAGCACCCTGAATTATTATCTTTATTTGCTAAGTGCAAATTTGTTCAATCCGAATTAAATAAAATAAATGAAAATTATCGTAATCAGATAAGAACTTATATTGCAGTAGAAACTAGAAAATCTAATGAATTAGCAATACTTGATAGTAGGATTGCTCAATTAAAGACTAATGAGGATATTGCATCTAATACTGATATATCCAATTTAGATTTAACAGTAGATGATAGTTATCTATCCAAGAATTGGAAAGATAGAAAACAGATAATAAAAAATGCTTTAATTGAGCGAGGTATATCTGAAGAAGATATTAAAGATTATAAAAATATAGTATTTACTTATCTTGATGCTTTAATAGTTAGAAATAAATTAGAATCTATTGCATTAGAGGAAGAGAGTCTTAAAGATATTAATGATATCCATCAATCTGATGCTGTTAAATCATATGAATCTGATGTAATTGATGCTTGCAATCATATTAGATCTCATAATTATTTTAATAAATGGGGACTTATTAATACTAATACAGAGTTAGCTAAGTATAAAACTCAACATGATGTTTTAGATTATTTAAGACAATTATTTGAGGATAGGAAAAACAACTTTGACTACTATCTCTCTAAACTGAAGGAAGCAAAGAGGGAAGCTGCTCAAGAAGAGTATGATACTCTCACTAAAAAATTAGTTAATTATATTAAAGCTAAATATACTAATATTAATGGAGATCTTATTAAATTAATAGAGCATCCTGAAGAGTTTGATGAAAATACTATTCAGAATATTCTTAGTAAGGATGCAGAATATAAAGCAGTAGTAGCAGCTATATTTGATTCAATTAATAAATTTAATACAGAATTAGCTACTAGTAATAAAGAAGCATGGAAATTCATTAATACTGAAAGTATCAATGTACCTTCTTCTGTTGAACAGAAGAGTAGGGATGCTGATGCTGATATTGCATGGGATCAATCCAAACAAGGTGAAGATTCTATTAATGATAGTATTCATAAGTTTAATGCAAGACAGTTAATGATTGACCATGACAGAATTAGTGGTGTATTCAGACATTGCAATTCTATTGATGATGTAATTGATGCTTTAGCAGCTACAAATACAGAATGGTCTGATGATTTTATTAATCTTATTAAGATGCTTGTTCCATATACTATGGATATGAGCAATATTGCATCTCTGCAATATATTAATTCCAGATATGGATCTACTGATATCTATGACCAGTTAACCCAAGAATATGAAGGTAATAAGTATGGTAATGCTATGATTAATTTAGCAGCTACCATATCTCTGGCTCATGCTATTTACAGTGGTGGTAAGCTTGAAGCTATGCAGAATAAAGATAAGTTAGATAGAATACCTAACTTATCTGCAAGTGCAAGAGCTGCATTATCTTCATTACAAGGTGCTAATAGAGACGATATTCTTGAGAAAGTAATAAAAGATCTTCAAAGAATCCTTCCTTTCAGAAAGAATAGTTATCAAGTTAAATTAGCTGAAGGTGCTGCTATAAGAGCCTTCCAAGCATTTGAAAAGGCTGGTTTAATCAAACAACAGTTTGTTAACTTAGCTACTGGTGAAGTTCATAGTTCTTCTACTGATATGTCTAATCAGGGTTGTATAACTATTGTTTCCAAGGGAGATAATGAGGAACTTTATCAAACCAATAAAGATTTAGTAGCACGTATTGATAAATATAGTCAAAAGGATGATATTGATATTAATGAAAAACTCTTTGGTGTAAAAACTCCTAGTATGCTTGAGCCAGAAAATGAAAAGGCTCATGAGAAGACTATTAAGAGACTTGATACTGATGCTTATAAAGCATTTAATAAGATAGCACAAGCTGTATTAGATACTGGCAGTCTTGATACAACAGTTGATTTAACAAAAGATTTTAATGAATTTATTGAAGAGAATAAAAATAATCCAGAATATGTTTATATTCTTAATGCTATTCTTAATGCCATTAGAAGTGGTAAATATGAAACTATTCAGGAAGTACTTAAAGCTCTTAAGGAAGGTTCAGTAGATCTATCTAAAAGCAATATAAACTACTTTAAGCAAGATACCAGTTTTAAGTTTAATCAGCAGACATTCAATGATTATCTTAAGAATACTCCTGTAATTTTTGCTGGTAAAACTACTACTGAAAAAGCTAAAGTAGCTATTGTTAATATGGATTATATAGATCCTATGGCAGCAGCTATTGAGGAAACTGGTGCAACCAGGAATACTCAAGGATTTGTATTACTTGATGGTGAACAGGTTTATAGTGATCCTAAAACAAGAACATTAGCTCCTATAGCTAATATTCAGGGTATAGCTACTCTTGATAGTACTCCTGTAGCATTCCAAGTAAGTAGTGGTTTATCATTATTACGTGATTTTATGCTGGCTTCTTCAGATCCTGCAGAAATGCTTGACAGGATTATGAATGATGATGTTAAGGGTATTCTTGATGAGTTAATCAACTGTAAACCAGGTAGTAGATGGTATAACGTTAAGGTAGCTCTTGGATTAAAAGACATTGCTTTAACTGGTGAATATGCTAAAGCTATTTACAATGATAATAAATCTACCCTTGAGAATGCTTTAATCCAGTTAAGATTTACTTTAGGAAGAAATATATTCCAAGGTACTAATTTCAAAGAGATTAAAGGATATGACAAGATCCATAATCTTTATGATTATTTAGTATCAGTAGATACCAATAGAATTACTGATGGTGAACAAGATAAAGATATTCAATCCAGATTTAATAATCTTTATGAATTATATAACGATCAACCTGATGCTGATTTTACTTTTGAAGTAACCAGAAGAAATGATGGTAAAACAATTAAACTTACTGCATGGGATAAAGTTTATTTCTATCATAGAAATACGATTAATAATCGTATATACACATGTGGTTCAATAATTACTAACCGTGAACAGAAAGGTAATAGATGTATCTTCAAATCATTATTCAGGGATGATAATGGTAATCTTGTAATAGCATCTGAACTTTTTGGAGATTCACTTGCTCAAATGTTTGCAGATGAAACCAAGGTATATGGCTGGATGTCTGTAATGGCAGCTAATCTTGGATTATCTCCTGATAAAGTTTATAGAATGAACTATTGGAGAAATGAAGATAAAGATGGTAATGATTACTCATTAGCTGGATCTTTAATAACATTACTTGAAAGTTCTGAATTTGAGAATTTTATTAAACATGTTTCTGGTTATTTTGATGGTACTGAAGATACTTTAATACCTACTGATTCTGATGGAAAATTCGCATTAGATGAAAAGTATTTCAAAAATAACTGTAAAGTAGCTACTATGGATGCTTCACAAGCAGGTTCTGATATTCCTACTAAGGGGTATGGAATTCTTGGTGGAGACTGGACTAGTAATTCTAATAGTATCCCTATTCTTCGTGAATTAGCAGCTGCATATAAAAGGAATAATAAAATATTTAAGAAATATGCTCAAATTCTTAAAGCATATCAAGATCAGAATCTTGATCAATTAAAGCAAGATAATGTATCCCCTAATGCATACAATTCTACCAGAGTAAAATTAGATGCAACTCATATGGCTGAGGTTCAAAAGGTTATAGATGATCAAACTAATGGTACTTTTGATCATATTTATTTCAGAATGGTTCATGAAGGAGATGGTTTAACTTCAGGACCTGGTATAAGTAATGGTCTGTTTGATTATCTTACTGCATATGAGATGCTTGAGACTACTGATGCAGCTGATCCAAGATATAAGATTTTTAACATGACTGGTACGTTCATGTTTGATAACTTTGACCAATTAAGGAGTGATGTTAATTACAGGCATGCACTGGGTAATCGTGATGCTAATCTGGATTTATATCTGTCATTAGGTGATAGAGGTACATATCTGTTCCATTATTATTTAAGAGCAGCTATGGAAAATCTTGTAAGAAGTGATAATCCTGATTCTGAAAAGAATTTTAAGAGAATAGTAGCATTACTTTCTTTATTTGGTGAAAAGAAATCAGAAGTAGAAAAATTAAATAAATTAGATGCCGCAGATAGATTAGCAAAACTTATCTACTCACGTGATAACTCAAAGCATTTAATGACTCCATATAATTACGGTGCTGGTCTTAAAGCATTAAGTGGTAAAGTAGTAGAAGTAGCATTTGAATTACTTAATAAGGAAATAGAATCAGCTGATTTATCTGCATATACTTTCACTACATTTGTTACTACTGGGTTAGATTTATCAGAAAATAATACATTTGCATTTGAAATTGATACTTCTGATGCAATTTATAATCCTGATCAGACAATTAAAGTTGTAGCCAGAAGAACTGGATCTCAGATTACTTATTCAGGTGTAGATCCTCAAAATCATCCTATATCATCTGATGTGTTAACAAACTTATGCCAAAAGGCATGGGCTAAGAGAAAAGTAACAACAGACTTCCGACATAATCAGCAAGAAAATACTGGTATTTATGAATTTATCCGTGGCTCTGTTGGATCATCTATGGCTAAGATAGCAGATAGAGTAATGGGTAAATCAAGAGAAGATTCCAAATATATCGGTCAGACAGCAGGATTACTTTCTGCTATGGCTGAGAATATGATGGTTACTGCTATCTATGAAGTAGTTCGTGAAAAGAAAGGTTATGCAGAAGGTAATCTTGATATCCTTACTAATGATGATTATGATGCAATAATCAGAAGAGTAGAAGATAAGCTTAATATGACCTTTGCTGATGGCAATGGATCATTCCAAGCTGGATCTATTAAGAGTGCTCTTCTGGTTAAGATGATACCTGCTATTCATTCAATTATTCAGGATATTAATGAATCCAGAAATACAACATATTATCCAATAGATACTACTAATCCTGAAAATGAAAAGACTAAAGGTCTTAGTTATAGCAGTCAGGGCAGTACAATAAAGTCTGGTTCATCTGCTGCACCTCCTATTCATAACCATACTCTTGATGCTCGTATAGCTAACTATACCCATATGTATGCAAAGACTGCATTTATTGATGTATTTGATGCAATGATATTAGGTGCTGGTTCATTTGCTAATACTCTTGGTATTGCAAATACAGCTCATATGGAGGTTATGTTCTTACAGAATGCAAGATTAGAATTAGCTAAGAATTTAGATCATGCTATTCAAGCATATAATGCAGAGGTAATGTCTCCTTATGCTAAGGATAAAGATCAGGATTTTCAGAATTTACTCCAGCAAACTTTCACTGATTATGGTGTAAGCAACATGACTTCTATAAAAGATTTAGAAGCATTTAGGGATAAGTTAGCTGCTGATGGAATAGAGTATGATTTTAATCATATTCAAATTCTTACAGCAGTTAGAAAAGGCTATATTAAACATCTTAAATTTAATGGATATTTTGGTGCTGCTGAATCTACTATAGATCTTGCTGAAAATCCTCAATTAGTAGATAAGATGATCAAAGTATTATGTGATAGAAATCATCTTAAATATGATGTATCTGGCACTGGTACTGCTAACGATCCAGTACAAATAACTTATAGTTATGAAAATGTAACAGGAAATGATACTGATACAGGTCTTAATTATGCTATTTTTAATCGCCTGAAGAATGACTATAGTCAGAATTCTTTAGCTAAAGAAATGATTAATGCTATAGCTACACCTCAGGATACTAAGAATGTTGAAGTTGAGCTTAAGACACCATTAAAAGCTAATAGGTTATTTGATAGGAATGCTTCTGTTGAAGAGTTATGGAATTACTTATCTAGTTATATTAGTCAGAATAAAAAAACTAAAAATAAAAAATTATTAGACAGATATAAAAAATTATTTGATAAAGTTACTCAGGAAGTAAGAGAGCATGATGATGAATTCAGAGGTCCTTTATTTGATGCTTTAAGAGGTGCTATTAATGCACAAGAAGAAGCATATAACAAGTTAGACGATAAAACCAAGCAATCTGATGATATATCAGAGGCTATGAGAACAGAGTTATATAAGACTACTGCCCATGCATTTAATACATGGGATGCTGATATAACCCAGAAAGACAATGAACATTTATGGAATGCTGTTTCTGGTTATTTACAGGAATCATTCAATATTCATATGCTTGCTGGTTCAGATCTTTATAACTTAACCAGTGAAGTTTTCTTAGATCTGTATAATTCTGTCAATGGCAAGGTTAGTTCTATAACCAGAGCACATATTGTTAATGCAGTACTTCATAAGTTATCTGGAAAATCTGTTAATGATAACTTTAATGACATTAAATTAGGTTATATAAATGCTGCTATTACAGATTCTAATGCATCTATTAATGAAGATGTCACTAAGTCTGTAATTGAAGCATTAGAAGACCTTAAGAATACTACTCAATCTGTTTATTTAATTAAATCAACTGATTTACCTTTCAGTTTCTTAGATATATTAAATAAATCAAGTAATGATGCTTATGGTTCAGCTAAAACTCCTACTGAGATTATTCATAAATATATTGATAAATATATTATTGATACTTATGGTAAAGCTCAAGGAGCTATTGTTATTGAGGGTCATAACACTACTGATTTCTTAATGTATCAGAGAGTAATGGCCTTAAAAGGTACTGAACTTACAGGTATTACAGATGTTATTTATATTCCTGAAACTCCTGTAGTCCATGGAGAGACTGGATCATTAAGAACTCTTGATACTCTTATTGCTGATAAACTTACTGTTTCTAGCAGTAGATGCTCACTGCATGTTAATGTATTTGCACCTTTAGGTGATTCAGTAGATCAGAATCTTATTGATTCCATTGATTTCTGGGGTAAACCAGGTATTACCAATACATCCACTTATAATAGTGATACATTTGCTATACCTACTCAAGATGCAACAGGTCATATTCTTGATATAGCTTTTGCTGATAAATCTGAATCCAGACCTGCTGGTGCAGAATTAAAGAGATCTATATCCAGTAGAAATAAGATTAACCCTAGTGATATCTATAAGCTTAATCTTAATGAACAATATAACTTACTTGAAGAGAATGTAGATGATGAAGACATTGATACATCTACGCGTGTATTTGGTCTTACATACCGTACTTATGTTAATGCTATTCACTCCAGAGAATTAAGCAATAAATATGACACCATTCCTAACCATATGTGGTTACATGCAACTATTAATACTGATCTTAATATCGGTTTTACTCATAGTAATGCTGAATCTTTAATACAGAGAAGTAGGTTTACACCTGGTAATGGTACTGCTGACCATAATTCTAATCCTAAAGATTTTGGCAATCTTGGTGATCATAATGTTAATAGTGAAGTTACTATTATTCCTGTATTTATAGTTAATGGTAAAGCAGTACTTCCTGAGGGTGAATACTTTAATGCTCAGTTAGTAAAAAGTCTTGGAGAAGATACTCTTAGTAGGGTATCTGAGTTATATAGCGAACAAGTACGTAATGATATTAAAGATGATCCTTTTGTAGCCATAAACTATACTAATAAAACATTAAATGGAATCCATAAAGGCAAAATATATTTCATGAATTTAAGTGCTCAAAACCTTACTTCCAGACAGGAAATCATGAATTATATTCGCCTTAATGAGCATACTGGTAAATATGAATGGAAGTATGATCGATTACTTGAAGATTTTAGCTATATAGATACTAATTCTTTACCTAATCCAGAAATGGTAGCTAAAGGTAAAGGATCAGTAGATATGAATGGTACTCCTATAGATTCTTCAGATGCTAATGGATTCTATAGATTTAATGTACTTAAGAAAGGGTTTAATATATTTGAGAGTTCTGGAAAGAATGCACAAGGTAATGCTCGTTTAAGTTATTCTCAGTATCTCATAGCTCATTTAACTGCTGATTTTGCTGGTACTGCTATAGATAGTACTAATCATATTAACCTTATGTCTAATTCTCTTGGTAATTTAATGAATGCCAATAGCAATATGAGCGGGGGAGATCTTGATATCTTTAGATTAGTACGGCAATATACTGGCAGAGTAGATAAGAAAACTGCTGAGTATTACAACACCAGACCTCTTAATACATCTGGTTTAGGTACTCAAACAGTCAGAAATGCAGTAGAAGAGGGTAGAAAGTTAGGAGGTAAGACTGCTTATACAAGAACCCAGAATTATTATAATAATAAAAGAAGTAAGAGCAGATACTCTAATGAATCTAAATCTGGTATCCCTGTTCAACAAATAATGGACAATCTTGATACTTATCAAGCCAAGAATGGTAATCAGATGTTCCAGGAAGTTATGGATGATATCCAATGGGATATTGATAATGGTCATGTAACTGCAGAAGAAATCTCTTATCTTAAAAATATAGCTAATTTATTAAGACAGACAAATATGCAGATGCATTTCATTAATATGAATAATATTAAGGCTGATGATGCATTATCTATTCTGGATTTTAATAATCCAGATAATATGGAAAGAGCTGCTGTTGTTACTGCTAATAGAGGTATTATGGCTAGAGCAGGAGTATGCAGATCTGAAATTATAATGCATGAAATCTCCCATAATTTATTTAAGTTAATGACTCCTCATCAGTTAGATGAAGCTACAAGATTATGGCATTTAGCAAGTAAAATAATTACTCCTGAAGATCTTGAAAAAGCTGGTGCTACTCATGATGAAGCTCAGCGTATTTATGATTATGTATTCAGTGATGCTACTGCGGATTCTGTTCAGGAATTCTTAGCTTATGCTTTAACTAATAGATTTATGATTAAAGCATTAAATAGTAAAAATAATAAAATTAATGATGAGTTTAAGAAAGCTGTTGCAAACAGAACTACTGGATTCATTAATAAGGCTATTTATTTCTTTACTCATCATGCAGCTGATGAAAAGAATTTAGCAGTTAATAAAGTATTAGGATATTTTAAGAGTAGTATTGCTATTACTCAGGATATGCAAGAAGCCAGAAAGAATTTTATTAGAAATAATAGTGCTTCCAGGCTTAGAAATGAATTTGCAGAAACTATTAATTCTGAGTTATCTAACTTAAAGACATCCTTATTATCTAAGGTAGATAAACAGCTTACTGCTATGCCTTCTTATGAAGATGTGCTTGATAAAGTATTCCATCTTATTAGTTCTAAAGAAGATGGTTTAGTACATGATCTTATTGAACAAGCCAAAGGAGTAACCAAGGATAATTTACAATATATTCTTTGTGGTTATAAATATAGAAATCAATTAGATTCTGCTAAGGGTGTAGCTATTGGATCTATAAATGATTCAGTTAATGAATTACTTAATAGTTATGGAATTACTGATACTAAGATAAGACAAGATCTTAGTACTGTTATTCTTAGATATGATTTAAGTGCATTGGCTCAGAGATATTCATCTGATGGTATTGTTAAATTCCTTGATCCAAAGAATACTGATAGGAAGGTTGAATTAGCTAAGCTTAAAAATCAGATTAAGGATCCTTGGATGTTAGCAAGAGCTAATGATATGGTTGAATACCTTAAGACTGGATCTAATCCTGGTGGATTAAGATATGCTAATGCTTATCAGATAGCTGCTAAATTTGGTACAAGTACTCCTAATACTGAATTAGCTACTGGTGATGATTTAGTATCTGTTATTGATAATTATGTAACTCTTAAAGCTTTAGATGATTCTATTAATGATAATAAATCTTCTATTAAAGACCTTTATCAAAAAGTAGTTAAAGCTAAAACTAAAGAAGGTAATACTGGTGATGAGTTAATTAAGAAATTAGCTGGTTTAGAATTAGCATTAAGAAGATCTGAATCCAGTAATGTATGGGATAGCCATGAAATGGCTATAAGAAATGTACCTAAGAGTCTGTTATTCCCTAGCTCTGATTCTGATAAGAAGGTAAGATTAGTAGCTCTTGAAGATTTATCCAGATGGACTGCTATTGGATATAACAGAATTAAAGATATACCTGTAGAAAATATCAATGGTCATAAGATGGTTTGGATTAATGTAGCTCACCATAATTATGTACCTGATACTCCGGGTTTATTCTCTAAAGCAGCTAGAAATTTTGTTCATGGTAAGAATAACCAGCTTAATATTTATGGTGAAGACTTTATGTATGGGAGATTAAGTCCTGATGATCAGGCTGAAATGTTCCAGAAAGTTCTGAACCAGATAAATGCAGGTAATGGTACTGTTAAGATAGGCACTAATAAATATACTAATTATGTTCCTAGATTTGGAGCTAATGGTCAGATTATTGCTATTGATGTAGAGCTTAATGAACAAACCAAAGAAACTTATCTGAATAGTGGTAATTATTCTGATATTAATATGGCTATGGGTAATTATGCAGGTATGATTACTGAAAGAGCTAAATCAGATGAAATCAATAAAAAATGTGCAGAAGCACTTCTTAAATATTACAAGGAAAATAAGACTGGTAAAAAGTTTAAGTTTATTAAAGATGAATCTGATCCTATGTATAAATTCTTACCTGATACAATTAAGAATATGATACAGAATGATCCAGAATTAAAGAATAAGGGATTCCCTGTAGAAACTAAATATATTGATTATGTATTTGGTAAAGAAAGATTCTCATTTGCAAATTGGGCTGAAAAGAAGGCTATGCAATCAGCTAGTGAGAATTTCTTTATAGATACCCTTGGATTTATTCTTGGGCATAAATGGTCATTAACAATAGAAGATTTCCTGCAGAAATTAACGCAATTCAATAAAAATATGATTGTAGTTAAGATGCTTAAACCTTCTTTAATTAATGTTTATTCTAATCTTTCTGTACTTCATTCATTAGGTGGTTTAACTGTAAAAGATGCAGTTCTTTATATGAATGATGGTAGAAAAGCAATAGAGGAATATAGATATTGGCTTAAACAACAACAGATTAATAATTATGACATTATGTCATTAGATAAGAATGATCCTCAGTATCAGGCTAAATTTAATAAACTTAATGCTTATAGGGAACAGATTGTAAGAACAATAGCTGCTAATCCTGCTATAGATCTGTTTAAGGCTGGTTTATATAATGCTACAGCTGCATTTACTACTGATTATCAGAAACCTTTATCAGTAAGAGTAGCTGAAAGTATTGGTATATCACCTATAACCTCTATAGTTAATGATCCAAGAGTTAAGAATATATTTTCAGTTAAAGGATCTAATCTTTATAACTTATCTATGGAAATTGCTACTTCCAATGATTTTGCAGCCAGATATGCTCTTTATAAGCATATGCAGGATCAAGCTCAGAAAGATGGCAAGGAATTAGACATGGATGAGTTTATAAAGAAAGCTGATGATTTATTCATTAATTACAATATCCCTGAACCTCAGCTTATAGATTATCTTGATAGAATGGGTATCTTCTACTTCAGTAGATATTTCATTGGAATTCAAAAAACTATATGGAATGGCTTTAAGAATCATCCTTTATCAATGCTTGGTTCTTTAGGGTATGCAAAATTATTAGGTGCTGTTATTGGTGGTAAACTTCCTACTATATTTGATAGTATGATTAGTCTTGATGCTATTGCTAGAAGAATTAAATTACCAGGTGCTGGTGCAATAGATAATCTTGATAATATCCCTACTATTAGTTTAGTAAATATGGGACTTAATTAAGAAAAGATACCCCTGTTCAATTAAGAACAGGGGTATTATTTAGAAAAGAAAGATTAAATATAGAATTTTATAGCTAAGATATGATAAGATCTACTCAACGGTTAAGGAGTACTACTTGACCCACAAAGAGCTTTATGTACGGTATCTAATCATAGGTGCTTTAGTCATAGAGTTCTTTGTACTTCAATCTTCTGCTTGATTCTTAAATTCTTAATGAATTGAACCAAGAAATATTAGAGATAAAATTCTATTGCTAAAATCTCATCTATAGATTTAGCATCTTCAATTTTCTTCTTGGATTCCCATCTCTTTTTGTAAATATAATTTACATAGTTACACATTTCAAAAAGAATGGACTTTAATTGATCCAGAGTAAGATCATGGTCTTTATTATCATAATCTTTATAAGAGATGGTCTCAGCATCACTAGATTCAAGTAATGTAATAAGTGCTCTTACATTATTCTGAGATCTAATATCAGCATTAATTTCAAAACCAAGATCTGAATGAATATGAATATTAGAATTAACTAACTCATTTTCATACTGCTTAAAGAATGTTTTAAGATTAGCCTTAGCAATTTCCTTAAACTCATCAAGAGTAAGTTCAATACCAATACCACCCACGGTATTAGTATTATTCTTAAGAACATTATCATCAGAATCTGCAGGAGTATTTACCCAACGAGTATGAAATGAAGGATCTTCATCAAACTCTACAGTTCTAGCTGCTATATTAGAGTTTTTCTGAGGAGTTTTTTCTCCAGTATAAATAAGCTGATGCTTTTCATTCAAATAAACATTATAAAACATAATTACCCCAGTGAATTAAACCAAGATTCATACTTGGCTTTACGATTATTATAAGACAGTCTGTTAAACTCATCCCTAGTATAGAAATATAATCCTTGAATACTGGTATCATATTTCACAATAGGAGTCCTGGCATTACCAGTCCAGAAGTACTGGTCATCTATAGTTTTGGATTTGATTGCTGTCTTAATATCAGTCCAATCTATAGAAGTATCCCATTGACTGTTAGTCTTAATATCCTCATCAGTCTCAGTAGATATCTTATTTGGATCTAAATCCCAAGTAAGTTTTAATACACCTTCACTTGGTTTCTCTTTATTTTTAAGAAATACATAAGTAATAGTCTTGGTAGTATTGTTAATACTTACTGCCCTAAGACCATTCATCCACATAGTAACAATATCATCAAGATAGTCCTTATGTTGTGTAAAGTAACCTTTATTATCATTTACATAATCCTGAGTATTATCCTCAGTACTATCCTTGATTACATTGCCGCATTCATCAGTTGTACTCATATAGGTGTATCCTTAACATTAATTATTTCCTGATTAGAAGAACCTCTCCACCAAAGATTAATATCCTTTAATTCTTTTATGAAAGGTCCATCTATTACAGTATCACATAACTTTACTGTTTCCAACTGAATTGAATTGAGATCTTTAAGCTTATATCCAGTCCATAACCAGATATCTTTAGTAGTATTAGATCTGATATTCTTAAGCAATTTATTAACTGCTTCTACATTCCTTGGATCCAGAGGTTCACCTCCAAGGATACTGAATCCTTTCCTGTTTACTCTGGTATCCTGTAAATCCTTGATAATATGATTCTCTTCTATATCAGTAAAAGGATATCCAGCATCATATGCCCATGTAGCCTTATTAAAGCAATCAGGGCAATGAATAGAACATCCTGATACAAACAGAGTACATCTGATACCAGGACCATTAATTACATCAAATGGAATATACTTAAAGTAATTCATAAAGCCTCAATCATTTCATCAAGAGTTCTTACCCTGCCAATAGCTTTCCTCTTGATATCTTGGTTTCTATAATCCCTCAACTGTTTAAGCCAGAATGTAATTTTATAGTAATTAAGGTATCCTGTTCTGAATACTTCTGTACCATCTTTTAACATCTTGGCTTTCTTATCACATTGCCAGATAGTATTATCTAGATCTTCATCTTCAAATACTTTATCAGGATTAAACATTATTCCTCCATGAATTGGTGAATCCTACGGGATTTGAACCCGTATTGTTGTCGTGAAAGGGCAATGTCCTAACCATTAGACTAAGGATTCTAAATGGTGAATCCTATGGGGCTTGAACCCATGACCAATAGATTAAAAGTCTACTGCTCTACCAACTGAGCTAAGGATTCTAATTGGTGGCCCTTCACTGACTTGAACAGTGGACAAAACGATTATGAGTCGTCTGCTCTAACCTACTGAGCTAAAGGGCCATAATAGAGTTGGACATGGAAGGATTCGAACCTACGGTGGATTTACGGATTTCCAATCCGTCTCAACACAACTGCAAATGCAGTTCGCCTTAAGCCACTCAGCCACATGTCCATAATTGGCAGGAACTAAAGGATTTGAACCTCTACAAAATGATTTGGAATCATTTGTGCTAGCCATTACACCAAGTTCCCTAAAAATGGCAGGAGCATCAGGATTCGAACCTGAAGATTATGGGATCAAAACCCACTGCCTTACCATTTGGCTATGCTCCTAAATTGGTGCGAATGAAGAGATTTGAACTCTTACGGGCTAAGCCGGGAGATTTTAAGTCTCCTGTGTCTACCAATTCCACCACACTCGCAAAAAGGCATTCATAAGAATGCCCTGATACAACAACAACTAACTAAGGAGATACAACTATGGTTACAAATTCATTATACACCACATTCTAATTCAGAAATAAAAATATTAATATCCCTGAGAGTACATTTAATAGAATTGCAATTAATAGATCCAGTTTCTTTATTTATAAGTATATTAATAAATTTATTATTAGTACAAAATGCATTAAATAAAGTTGAATCTAACTTACTAGGCTTGTAATCTTCCCAATCATCAGGATGGTGAGTACTAAGTTCTCTCTCTAAATACCATTTGGCTTTCTTCATATCCTGTAAAGCATTACCCTTATAAGGTGCTCTAAGAATATATTTAATGGCATTACCAAGACAGAAATCATAACACTCACATAACTGTATTGGTTCAAGATTAACAGTTACGGAAGCCTTAGCATAGTGCTCAGGATGATTTACTGGATCCATTCTTATCATTCTCCACAATAGTATGAATACCAATCCTGAGTACAAGATCCTTATTGTATTCACCCATTACTCTAAGCTGATGCTCAAGGATATTAAGAGGTACATTATCAATCTCTCCCTTATTCTCCTTTACAGCCTTAGCTAACTCATCAGCCAGTAAACTAATTCTTCCAGCTAAGTCCTTCTGCTCAGCTACAAGCATCTTAAAATTAGACATTCTTAAGCTTCTCCTCTAAATCATTAAGTACAATCATAGCCTGATCTAATATCTGTCTTACAGCATTAACTCCGTCCTTAACAGTAGCAAGATCTTTATATGAACCATTAAGCTGGTTATTAGCCTCATGATTAGCCTTCTGTGCTTCAGGTCTATAAATAGCCTTCTCTACCTTTACATCGCTAGAAGAATAAAAATCCTTGAATTTACCTGATCTAGATACACCTCCTTCAAAACCCCTATTAGGCTTATTAGGCTTATTCTTATTCTTAATCTTATTAGATGTTGTATATACGTTAATCTTTACATCATCATCAAGATCTTCTCCTGAAGCAATAAGATTAATAATCTTCTCAATATCATCCATATTCATTTGGATTCTCCTTTAATTAATTCCCTAAGTTCGTTGCATTTATTGACTTCTCTTTGGCATCTTCTGACAATATCCAAAGATTGCTGAAGTCTTCCAAGTAATTCGTCTTGTCTGTAACAAGTAAGTTCTGAGGTATTTGTTTCTTGTCTACCTGTTTGACACTTGTACACCCCACTAAGCTTAGACTTGTTAAGGTTATTAAGTACAGAAGTATAATACTTCTCCTGACTTTCTGATATAGCTTCATAATGAACTCTTGCTTTATTTGATTCAGTAAATGCTTTTTGATACTCATTAACATCATTATTAAGTTCTTTAATTCTGTTATGAGCATATAGTGAGTATTTTCCTAGAACCAAGAAACCAAGAATAATAATTAATATGGCTAATAGCTTAAAATTTAAGTTCATCTGGATGCTCTTTATAATATCTTCTTTGATCTACAGTCATATTCTTCCACTTCATCCATTTAATTGGATCTTGTAGAGGATAAGGAGGATTATTGAGTATCTCAAGATCTACTTCAGATAATTTTTTCTTTTTAGCCATATTTCACCCATATTAGAAACATATAGGTATTTTAATCATTATCTACCAAACCTTTCAATAGCAAATCTGCATACTGCTTGCAAATAGATCTAGCTTTACAATACTTGCATCCAGTAGCTTTCTGAGGCTTCATTTTAATAAAGCCTTTACCTTTAGTCATTACATAATGATTGGCATCAGTCTGATTATTAAAATTCTTAATAGCCTTACCACCAGCTTTACTAAAGTATTGCCATACTGGATCTGATAACTTCAATGATTTAGTACATTCTAAAGTCCCTCCATTTTTAATCTCATGAATCTTATTTTTAATGTAGTCTTCAGTATAATCCAACGAATAGAGATCATAGTCTTCATCAATGACAGGCGATTGAGGATAATCAGGATTGATTTTGGCATTCTTAGCTGTCCAATCATGCATAATATAGATTATCTTAATAGTATCACTTGTTATCAAATCAGGATTAAGCCATCTGTAAATACTGCCTTGTATTTTATAATCTTCTACCTTGGTTTTATGCATATAAGTAAAAGCAGATGTATTCTTATAATCTATAAGCTGACCATCCATGACCATATCAAACTGACCATTGACAGTCATATCATCTATCTTCTTATATGCCCTCTGTTCAAGCCAGATTTCAATCTGGTTAGGGTTTTCCTTATGTTTGTTTATAACTATACGTTCTTTTAATTCCTTTAATCCCAGAGCATTCAGAGCCTTATTCCTGAGATTGTCATTAGTCCATACATTCTCTAATGCTGAATGAATAGCTGTACCTCTTCTGGAAGCAAACATATTAAGTAAGCCTTCATCAGAGGTATCTAATTCATTTTTTATTTGGTTCTCCAGAACTATCTTATGACTATCATTGATAAGATTAGTAGCTGATATATGAGATAAATCATTCTTACCTTCATATGCATCAGCTGCTAACCATACCTGTATTGGAAGTGGTAACATCATATTAGTCATCAGCATCTCCTATAGCACGAACTGATTCAAGCTGAGAAGGTACAAGAACTCGGTCATTCTGCCTGTCCAGCTGGATGGCTCTGTTCATAACGCTCGTCCACGCATGAGTCAGAACGTCCCTGTTAACTCCAAGAACCTGCTTCAAAAAAGTATTAAGACGCTCACCTTTCCTGCTCTGCATAAGCTGAACCACAGCACCAACATTATAGGGGCGTTCTTCTTCCAGCTTGACATTCTCTAAAATCTTGTCAATGCAGGCATTGACATTTTCGCAATACATTCTGTCAAGGCTATACTTCTTTTTCTTCGTGCTCATCTTATCCCTCCGGTTTAATTTTATATTCCCTACATGTACTTAAATAACTATTTACAGCATTTCTAAAATCTAAAAATAACTCATATTTATTTTGTCCTTCATAAGAAATAAGAGATCTGATATGGAGTACTTTACCAAAATAACAATGGTCTTCTTTGGAATACTCAATACTTCCTGTATATCCTCTATAATGCATTTCTTCCATATCAGATCCTTAACTTAATTTAACTTAATTAAAGTCCAAATGGATTATCATCAGTAGTAGTATCAGGCTCTTCTGTCTCAGATACAGCAGCTTCAGAAGCAAGATCTTCCTCTACAGAACCTTCTGTACTCTCAGGAGTATCTTCTACCTTAACAGCAGGTACATCTACTGCATCCTGAGTAATAGCAATCTTAAATGTACCATCAACCTCAGTAGCAGACACATTAATATTCTTAAGAGAATCATCAGACTTAACAATATAGTCCTTGATAGCCTTCTCTACATCCTCTGAATCCAGAGTTACAGTAATAACCTTATTAATCTTCATTCTTACAATCCCTCATTAATGCGGAGAAACACTGAATTTGTTCCTCACCTTTTAAGTTTAACATAACCATGATTTCCCTGATTTCTTTAGCTGTCAGATTAGGAACATCAAGGAAACCTCTCTCCCATTGGCTTACACGAGTAGCCAATGTACTTTTAGTCTTCCATTTATCACTATTAAGAGATATAGCGAAACCAGTCTGAGACTGGTTTCGCTTAGTTCTTAAATCATGAATAAACTGACCAAAATTCTTACCCACTGGTCTCTTGAGCATCTTTTATAATTTCCTGCGATTTATTAAAGAACTCTTTAATTTCCTTCAAAGTAGAAACATACTTGTCCATAACAGTCTGTTTATCAAAATCATATACAAATGATTTCTTATACTCAGACAGTATATACTGAACAATTTCATTAGGAATAGTAGGAGCTTTCTCAGGAACCAGAAGCTGATATTTATCATTACAGCTGATATCAACAGATAATCCAGATACTTCTTGTCCAGCAAGATTTACTCTGAATAAATAATTATATCTTGGATCTGATGCAGTAGCAGTATAAGCAATATCTTCTGTACTAACTCTGAATACTTCACCTGACTTAAATACTTTCTCAGGCATCATACCTTCAGCTTTAACCAGATTATAAAGCTCATTAAGAAACTTAGACTGCTTATCAAGTAGATCTATAGATCTATTAAGTATCTTATTATTATTATTAACTATATTTACTACTTTCTTAGCAGACTCATTCTTGGTTTCCAAAGCCTTAATCTTTCTCTTAAGCCTGTCTACCTCATCCTTAGAGTACATAGTCTTAATAGTAGCTTTAAGTACTTCTACTCTTGAACCAAGATTGTCTTTAAGAACATCCTTCTGTTTATAGATATTAAGATTGGCTTTAAGATCTTCAAGCCATGGAAGACTTACAATGAATTTACCTGACTCAGAGATACCAGCTTCATACATATCATATTCAACATCATTGATAGTTACATAGCCATTCTCTTCATCAATTGTTATTTTTGGCATTAAGTATCTCCTTTCTTACTTTGATACCAGTATCAGCATCATTAGTAATACTATTCTCATCAGCCCATGTAGGATAGAAAATCTCCATATCTCCACCAAGTTCTACCTCTTTATTCTGGATCATGGGATCATCATTCCATTTCATTTCTGTAGTTAATACCTGGTTCAGGAATGCTATACAGTCATAGTTATCCCTTACCATGTAATAACTGGCATCATGAATCTGAGCTACTGGAATAATGTCATACCTGTACTTACTGTTCCAAACCTTATCCATAGTAGCATTCACTGCTCTGCAATTAAGCAATCCAAATGACTGACCTAATGCATTACCAGCAGTTCTTGCTTCTGCAGATGCTTCTTTAGGGGTATTCTTATTCCTCATTACACATGCATTAAGCAAAGGAGTTCTAACCTTTAATCCAAATGCACATGTAACATATCCTTTATTCTCAGCATCTTTCAGATGAGTCTTAACCCATTGATCAGATACTTTATAAAGATCATGATATGCTTTCTCTATCTGCTTAGCTTTCTCTTCAGAGAAACCAAAGTGATCCATGAGAGTAAGATAAGTACCCTGATAAGTAAGAGCAAATGTAGCAGCTTTACTATTCTGTCTCAGATCTGGATGTACCTTCTTAATACTGTTAATAATTTTTACTTCATTCTCAGGATGCTCCTGTAACTGTTTGGTTATATCAGCCATCTGATCTTTGAAGTAATGATAACTTCTCAGACAATGACCATCATAGCCTTCTGTATATACCTTAACCTTATTTGGATCATTGGTAGTAATAGCAGATATCCTATCTTCCAGACTTCTGTAATCACAACCCATGAATACCCAACCTTTAGGTGCTCTGAATATAGACTTAATCAGATGAGCATAAGGTGAACCAGTACTAGGTAACTGCTGTAAGTTAATATCAGAACTTGATAATCTTCCTGATACAGTACCACCTAAATGAAAATTACCATACAGTCTTTTACCTCCAAGTGAATCAGGTGCTGACTCAAATGCAGGAATAAAAGCTGTAAGTATCTTCTGTGCTTTAGACCAGTTAACTATATTCTCAAGAAGCTTATCTGGATTCTTAATATTCATCTCCTCTATTACATCAGAAGATGTACTTGGAGATTTCTTCTTAGTCAGTTTAGTAACAGGCTTATTCATTACTCCATATAACAGACAGGTAAGATGCTTATTAGAACCAGGATTAAACTTAATAGGATAATCTTTTTTAGTTTTATTAAGCTTATGACCTTCACTATTCCACTTATCTGCAAGAGACTGAGACAGTATATCTTCTACCTGCTTAACTCTTGGATCATTACTGATATCATCAATACACTTACCAATCTTGTCTTCCAACTCTCTCTTGGCTTTAACAAGACTAGGTTTATCAATAAATAATCCACCTAACTGAGTATAGGTAATAACTTTAAGACTAGGTAAGAAAATATTCTTATAAGTATCTACTTGCTTCTCTTCTATAAGCTTATTGGAATACTTCTCATAAAGATAATAAGTACTTAATACATCCTTAAGATTGTATTCAAGCAATACCTTATCATCGATATTTTCAGTATCATCTCCTACTTTAATACCATAATCACCTGAATACTCCATAGCCAGTTCCTTTAATCCAAGATGATTTCCAGCACAGGAGTTGGTGCAGAGATATGCCATAAGCATAGTATCATCAAAGCACCCAGTACGAAATAAATTAGAAAGACCCTCATATTGACCTTTCCTGTCTTCCAATCCACTCATATAAAGATTATAAATAAGATTGGTAGCATCAAAAGCCATGTTATGGAATACAAGCTTACCTGAATAGGTATCAAAGAAATCTTTAAGTAAAGCCATAATAGGTTTCTTATTATCTATTCTGAAAGCTACACCATCATGTTTGGAATAGGCAAATGCTATAGAAATAAGACCAGCATTATAGAATTTAAGACCATTACACTCTATATCACAGGTAAGAGTTGGATATGATTTAAGCTTCTGTAATGCCAGATCTATAGATCTAATATCATCAGGATATTCAGCTTTATTAATAATATAGTTACTCTGGTTCTCATAAGTACCATCTATAATCTGTTTAACTATGCTATCGGTTAACTCTCTCTTTTCCTTAAACATAGGATTATAGACTTCAGCCATAGGCTTAATACCATACAGAAAAGTACCTTTACTATTTACAATAGGTTCTGCATAAATAACTTTATGGTGAGTTAACTCTTTCCATGCATCCTTATCATAAACCACATATACATTATCAGAACTTAAAGATTCATAAACTTTCTTTCTTTCTTCCTTGGTTTTAGGAAGATCTTTCAAATTTATTCTTTCCATAATTCTCTCTCAATTAGGAACAATAAGTAAATCTGGTAATCCAGTATTGAAGTATCTCTTCTATGGGCTGTTCACCTCTTGCATCTATTTCCTCTCTTAGGAATCCACTAGGAGCATCTCCACATTTAACTATTGTGAATATCATCTCTAATTGTTCCTGTAGTCTGCCTATATTGATTTCATCAGGCTGTTTATTAATAGCTTTCATAAGCCAGCTAAGACATTTATTCTTGTCATTTCTGGCTTCTTTTTTGGCTTCTGTAACATCCTGATTATTTTTAATAAGGCTGAGAATAGGGTTTGTTACAATCCTATCCCAGCCATCAACAAACGTATCAATAAGCCTTGTTTTATCAATCTGTATCTGTTTAGATTTGGAAATCAACTCTAGTCCTCCAATATTCTATTTGATCTTTAATATCTATAATATTGGATTTACCAGATCTGACTATTTCAATATTTCTGAACAAATCTTTCCGTGCCTCCTGAAGCAGATTCTGATAAATCTGTCTTTGAGTATTCTCAGAACCACCATGCTCATTAAGCTTGTTCTTAATCAGATTATTAACACCTTCAATCCATTCATGGATAAATGGGTAATCTGTTACAAGGTTCTCATTAGGATTACCACCAAGCATGTCTGTAACCCAAAATTCATTACAAACACTTTTGATATCTTTAAGAACATCCCAGCTTGTAACATTCTCATCTGTATCCATATCATGGAATGATGAAAGATGCCCATAAATAGGAGTAAATCCAAGCCAATTACCCATGCAAATAGTACCAATAATAAGTCTGTAATAGTCATACTTATTAGTAGGCATAGCAATATCATTAAGAATACCAGTGTAGTAATTTATACTTTTACCACTCTTAAAGTTATCCTTAGTTTCATTAGTAAGAAAATGACAAGGAAATACAAATGATGAATAACTAATGGTATCAATAGCTTCCTTGCCATGTTCTGCATAGAATTTAAGTTCTATTTCTTTTTTGTCTGTCATAATTACCTCCAGTATAGAAACACTAAAGCCAGATTAAACATCTTGATGTTCTTATGGCCTTAAGAAATCTTGCATTATCAAAATCTTGAGCAATCAACATAACATCATGATTAAGATATGAATTACGAATACATTCAAGTTTTCTCATGATTAGGTACATTTTTAGATCCATACAAAATAAATTCTTCTTGTATTAATTAACTTAAAATCATAGGCATCTACTAATGGATTCTCTACATGGAGTAAATCCCAGGTTGCATTAGAGAAATCACTAAACATACTGATATAATTATCTATATCCATAAATTCTCCCATTTAGGATCCAAATAATATAAATAACGTTCATCAATTTTATTATTTGTCATCATCCGTATCTGGTCACTGTGAAGTAACCAGATATTATAGAATAAGTCTTGATACTGCTCAGTACTCATATCCAATAAAGTCTCCTTACATACCAATTCTTAAACCCAACTAAAGGTAGTGGATCAGCATCATAATTACTAAGGAATTCTTTACTAAATAAAGCACATAAACGAATATATTTATCTACATCCATAATAAATAACTCATGTCCAGAATAGTTTTACTATTTATACGATATACTGGTAATTTAGGTTTAACTGGTATTTCATAAAGAATCCACATGTGATCTTTATCAAAGTAAGCATTATTGAATAGAGTTAAATAATGTTTAAGCTTATTAAAGCTCTTTCTAGTTTCTATATCCATTCTGTTATTAACCTTATTATTTGTCTATGGATAAGATTAGGTGGATTAAATCTATATAAAAAATCATCTTCCCAACCAAATACTCCATTAAAACTTGTAAAAAATACTCCATGTTTAGTAACTAATCTAATTCCATATGGAGATTTAGAGTGTAATTCTTCACTAAATTTATTGAGTTCACCCCATTGTTTTTGTACAGTCATAAATCAGATCCATGAGAAAAATAAATTTCCACTCCCTATCCCTAAATCAAGGGATAAGTTTCCATTCACTAAATAAAAAAGTTTAGTATCATAACCCTGACTTATGATCCCCATTTTTTCCTGAAAGTACATCTTAGTGAGTAAATGATTTACTCTGTTTAATCCTCTATATGTATTCATTTTGCTTCCAATACATTAAATTAAGACAACACCATTTTCTACCTATATCTTCATAAATAAGAGGAGCACTAAGTTTCTCAAACCTAGCTTCCTGATCAAAATCAAGAAGCAAGTTGTAATACTTATTCAAATCCATAAATTTAATTCCTTTATATTAGATCTTAAAAAGAATTCACCAACATAGTTATCCCAAGTTCTATCTAGAGTAGCGAAATGACAGTCATGTCTGACACACATATCAAACTCATATAACCGATTCCAATATTTATTAATACCAGATTCCATAAGGACTATACCTATTAATTGACAATACCATTAAATTACCGTTAATGGCCTGTTGAATTAAAATATTATTAAAACTGTCAGGCCATCTGCTTAAAACATCTTTGAAAATATAAGCTTTACTGAATAAATTAATTGCTATATCCATAAGGATGCTTCCTTACTATAAGGGAAATCTATGATGTAAATTCCCTTTGAATCATACTCAGTAATTCTTGTCCAATTAACCCAATTAAGGAATCTGGCTTCCCAGCTAAAATGTTCTACCAATGCAAATGCATGGGAATACTTACCTATATCCAATCAATAGCCTCCATAATAATAAACATCCTGTTGGCATACCTATCATAAGTAAGTCTATCAACAGGACTACTCATATCACTGAATAACAAATCCGTATCAAATCTATCAATCAGTGAGTCTAATAGACGTTCCTTTGAATCTTGATAGTGCAGCATATTTGTTATATATAACCCAAATAATATCCTTACGATTCTGTATTTCTGGTACATCATAGAAACATCCATCTGTAAGAATAATATTTACCCCTGTCTTAGGTATCTTATCTTTAAGGCATTCCAGATCTGTACCTCCTGTAGAATGTATTTCTGTAATCTTCACAGGACTGTCATAATCAAAATGATAATGGTCAGTTATTCTTTCTGACCAGAAATACACATCCATACTAGTAACATGAATAGCTGCCTTAATGGCTGTTAACTGGGAATAAAATTTATTAAGGGTAATATCATCTATAGATCCAGAATTATCTATGAATACCTGACATGACAATGATTCAGAATACAAACCAGGTAAATATACATCAGTATATCTTCTGCTAGGTCTCATCCATGAATAGTCATCTTTGGCTTTTTCCTCACATTTATTCCATAGTATCCTATACCATGGTAATGGCTTGTGAAGAGTTTCCATCATTCTTTCGAATTCTTTGTAGCCTTCTCCCCAGTCATTACCTCCCATAGACTTAGCCATTTCAGTATTCTTCTTGGCTTCATCTTTATTCCAACTGTTAGACATTACATCAGAATCAAAATCTTCAAACAATTCATCAGGTAAGTCTTTCAGATGGTCATATACTTCCTCAGTAGAATAGTCTCCCCAAACATTGAATTTGTTACCCTTATCCAACATTTTGTTGAGACTATCAAAGGTAACACAGTCTTTAATCAGCTTACATCCATCTCTGTCTGCTTTCTGATTAATTACTGCATCACCTGCTACATTCCACTTCTTATGATTCCTGTCTCCCTGTCTCTCACCATGAAGAAGGAATACATGGCATCCTTCATGATAGAGAATAAATACTCTCTCATCTGAAGTTAAACCAAGAAAGAAATCAGGATTAATATAAAGATGTTTACCGTCTGTACCAGCAGTCTCTATATCTTTAGTAATAATTAACTCAAGGTTATAGATTACATAACAGATAACAGCAGATTTCTGATACAGATTTACTTTGGCTTTAGATATTGCATTATTGATATCAGTCATCACTCTTAGCCCATTTACCAAATGTAATGATAGCCTTCATCATGCTTGGTTCATGACTATACTGAGGAAAATCTTTTATTGCTCTCTTAAACCAGATAAACTGAAATTCCTTGTCATACTGGTTTACATAAGAAATAAGAGCATTGAACTGATCTTTAGTCTTAACCTTATCTTTCTCTGCATCACACATGTGATACATAGCAAAGTATCTTGTACCAAGATCTTCCGGTACTTTAGCAGTACCCTTAAAGATATCCTCAAACTTAGGAAGCTTATTGATTTTCTTAATAATACCTGAGAATTCAATACCAGTAGCACCAAGAATAGCTTCACACATCTTCTCATCTGGCTTGAACTTGGACATAATCTTATTCATCATTTCCCAAGTTCTTGGACATGCAAATGTCTGGTCATTCTGCTCAGGATTAAATGAATAAAGACCTTTAGTACCCTTATAGGATACATAAGCCAAGATATCAGGATTGAACTTCTGTTCTACTGCCCAGTCAAGCCATTCCTCAACACTTACCTGACACTCAATATTTACAAGTCTAGATCTAAGTGCAGTACTCAGAGAATTGACAACAGCATTATCAGTAGCAAGATTACCAGCAGCTACAATATATACTTTGTCGTTAAGCTTCTCCTGTCCTACCATCCTGTCCAGTACAATTTTATAAGCTGCTACCTGTACAGATCTAGGTGCTGAGTTAAGCTCATCAAGAAACAGCAACCATCCATTATATCCAGCAGGTACTTTATCCTTCTCAAGAGGGAATGTATCAAATGCCTTATACTTAGCCTTCTTCTCTGAAAGTACAGGAAGACCAAGCAGGTCAGTAGGCTCACACTGAGACAGTCTCAGGTCTATTACCTTAAGCTTGGCTCCATCAGCTACTTCCTTAATGATAGCTGACTTACCAATACCAGGTGAACCCTGCAGAAAAGGAACCAGATTAACACTAAGAATCTGCTTAACCATCTCAGCAGCTTTCTTCATTGAAACACTCATTTATATCTCCTAAAAATAGAAAGGGAGGCTCAGGTTTCTCTTACCTAAGTCTCCCTTGTTTATTAGTTTAATGAGAAATTAGAAGCAATACTTCATGCACTTGATAGCTCTAACAATAGCTACAATTGCAAGGCATATTGCTGAAATCAGACTCAGAATAGCCATAGATTCCTCCAATGGTTAAACAGGTTTGATCTCTCTCATCAAACTAAACCTTGCTATCAATACCATTACTCAGCTCAACATCATAACG
>JAEEGL010169405.1_pt1 | contig 50711 bp, 53 predicted proteins | sample 9134231 | NCBI WGS metagenome assembly JAEEGL01 (sample SAMN16246548, study PRJNA631951) | gut metagenome | biome: gut microbiome; feature: rumen; material: fiber-attached | host: Bos | place: Iran: Karaj | collected 2018-10 | reverse complement strand
TACGTCGGAATATGCGTGAAGAGGTTGAGCGATTAGGTATGAACTATTCCGCTCTTCACGAACTAAATAGTGATATTGTAAACTTTCGTATTAAGGCTCCTCACAATCCTGTCTTGCAGGATATGATGTCAAAAGCTTCTGTAGTACTCTTGTCCCAAGCGTGGACCGCTTCAACAATTAGACATATCTGACGAAGAACTTACACATTTACTTTCAATGTACGTAGAAGAAGGAACCGATAATCTTTTGAAAGATTTTCAAATCTGAAACTCACTTCAAAGAACTTTAGAAAGATTTCTCCGCTAATGTGAACTTCTGCATAACAGCCCAACCGACGCCAAGCTGAGTGTGATGCCAAGCTTGCTTGAGCATTGCCGAGGCGCGAAGGAGGAAGACAATATGTCAATGTTGCAAGCTGGCATCCGGCTGTGAGACTTTAAGAGCGGCCTGTGGCCGCACAAACAACGCGAATTAACAACCGATATGAAGGCATTTATACAAGACAGAGAAAGAGTGCTTGATTCAGTAAACGACTTGCTGAAGACAAGCGTATATGCCGAGAATCTTGTTAAGGTAATTGAAAATACGCCAAAGAACAAGGTTTTCACTATCGGTGTGTTTGGCGGCTGGGGTACAGGCAAGTCCTCAATAATACGAACTGCGCAGGAGAAGATAGAGAGTGCTCATAAAGATGTTAAATTTATCACTTATGATGCTTGGAAATATGCAAACGATTCATTCCGTAGGATGTTCCTCCTTAAGGTACAGCAGGAACTAAAGATGCGTCAAACCGAGGAAATGAGTCGTTTCTATCAATCCGAAACAGCAGAGGCTGAGCCAAAGACCACACTTAGTGCCAAGGGCGTTGCTACAGCTGTAGTGATTGTTGCGATTGTGTCAATCATGCTATTCCTGACTCCCATTGATATAGAATGGAAAGTGGCCGTTCCTACAATTGGAACCCTTGGGACATTCCTTCTTGCTCTTTTGAATGGGTTATTCTATGATTTAAAAATCTCCTATAGCAAACCGGCTTTGTTCGCCCCTGAGCAGTTTGAGGAGTGTTTTAAAAGCATGATGGGCAAGTGCTTGAAGGAAAAGAACTGGTTGCAAAAAACTTGGAGTGCAATCAAAGATTACGTTGTGGTAGGAGAGGTTTCCGTGGTAGGTCTTGACGAGTTGGTAATTGTTATTGATAATATTGATCGCTGCCCTAGCGATATGGCATACCAGCTATTAACGGATATTAAGACTTTCTTGAGTAATGAAGAATACAATCTGGTTTTCATTGTTCCTGTTGATGACGAGGCATTAAAAAAACATTTGTTCCGCAGGTGGAACAAACAGACCGGTGAAGATATCAATAAAGAAAAGGAAGAATTTCTTCGTAAATTTTTTAATGTAACACTTCGCATAAAACCCCATCAAGAAACAGAACTCCTTCATTTCGCCCACGAGATTAATAAAGAAAATAAGCTTGGTTATAGCAACGATACTTTGGCTATAGTAGCCAAGGAGTTTGCTGATAATCCTCGTAGAATAATTCAGTTGTTGAATAATCTCAGTAGTGATTTGGCATTATATAAAGCTGATTTTGCTCAAAAATATGAAACAGCTATTTGTGCTGCATTAATACTTCACGAGGAGTATCCAACATTTTATAAAGAAGCTACGAAGAATCTTCTTCTAGTAAGTAAATTTAATGAAGACTTTGCAAAAGACAAGGATGGTAAAAAAAATGAATCGTTATTATCCTTTATGCGAGTTGCTGATATTTCATTAAAGCAAGTACCGCTTGAGGGGCTCCAACGTATTTTTACTAATACTACTTCTATCTTTAGCGACCTATCTGCTGATGTGCAAAAATCCGTCACAACTTATGATTCTTCTAAAGTGATAGAGTTTGCCAATAGCAACGAAGGGTTGAAAGCTAATGTTGTTGACTTTGCAATAGAGAAGTTGAGTACTGAAGTTAAGTATGGTGCAACTACTCAAACTACAAAATGGATAGATTTCTTTGCGCAGTTGTTCAAAGCAGGTTTATTTGATGGCTCACGCTTTAACTCCATAAATGCGGCTTTATCTACTTATTACAAAGCGGCTATTCCTATTATAGAGGATCAAGATGCTCTATGCAATTTAGGCAGCCAAATGGCAAATATAGGAATAACATCTCTGCGAAACGCTATCATTGAATATCTAACAGCAGATAAGGTAGCTGAGAATGCTAACTTTGAAAATGTGCTCTATGGATATTTTACATATTTCCAATCCGAGCAAGACTGTAAAGAAATAGCTGCAGTTGTTGAAGGCTATTATCTTGATAATTACATTGATCGTGATATTGCTTTCACAGATACACAGAAAAAGGCTCTATTTGGAGATTCCTTTGTAACTAAGCAGATAGGGGCTATTTCAAAAACTGACGATGAATCGCACATTGAAAATGTTATTTGGTGCATAAATAACAATACAGATCTGACAAGCGAAACATTTACAACCCTGTTTGCAAAGTTTATTGCGTTGTTTGGTAATACGCGTGGAAAAGGTAAGAGTGAATATCTGACGTTTATTAACCATTTGTTGGTTTTATTTGATACACTACCTACACGTTCGCTTACCAATGAGTTGGCAGACATATATAGTGTTGTTACAAACGTTAGAGCAATACCACATCCATCTTGGCCAAACCAATCTCAGTATGATAGCCAGCGTTCTATTCTAGACGAAGTTGATGAAGAAGAGGCTAAGATCGTTACATCATTCTGTTATGAAGTAATGAGGATCACTGGTGGCAGTGTAAATATAAGTGCAGCAATCAGTAAACTTTATGCAAAGTGTAAGGATGCCGTTGTTGAAGGTTCCTTGAAAATACATTCTTTGGGTATCTCAATAGCATCTTTAGCTAGTACTCTTATTAAGGTTGATGACTTTAATTCAGCGAATGACTTGAATGTGTTGGAGATTATTATGAGCCGTCAGTCTGATGGTACTTTGGCGCTTGGTGAAACAGTCGTAAGGAATAAAGTATGCAATTTGGTCGACAATGCTGCTAACAATAATGTAGAAACACTCTTGAAGAAACTTGTCAACGATAAGCAGATACTTGATATGGTGGCTGAGTATGTTGCATCACTCGAGAGTGGAAAAGTTAATGGCTTACCGGTATCTGTTGCGAGACATGCGGTTTCTACGTTCAATAAAGAGAACGCTGAAGTCTATAAGAATAATACAAACTTCCTGATTCTTGTATTAGAGCAGGGTAATGCCATTCAGATGAAGGAAGTCGTTCGTCTCATGAAAGACAAGATTAATCACGAAAAAGATCTTGAGCAAGTGGTGACAGTACTTAATCACCTTGAAACAGAAGATCAGCAGGTGCTCAAGTCATTAGTGAGCGAACTTGATGGTGTTAAAGATAGTGGAAATATAAGTGACGAAACGAAAGCTCATGTTGCAGCCTTGACTATTAAACTATCTGGTTCAGTTAAGAAAAAAGGTGTGATTGATAGAATTATAGGAAAGAAATAATTATTTATGACAAAGGAGCCATCAGAACTTTCGAGTATTCTGCCAGGCTCTTAACAAGTGGAGTAAAGTAACCATTCACCCTGAATCATGAACCCTGAACCATTTGTGGGTTTTCCTGGCAACAGCCAAACACACAAATATAGTAGCGGCATAATCAGGGAAAGGTTATAGGAAAGATTGCATCAAACGGTAAACAGTAAACGGTAAACAGTAAACTATACAATATGAAAGGAATAGTTCTTGCAGGAGGCTCCGGCACTCGCCTCTATCCAATCACCAAGGGTATCTCAAAGCAGTTGATGCCAATCTACGACAAACCGATGATATACTATCCAATATCAGTATTGATGTTGGCAGGTATCAGAGATATACTCATTATCTCTACGCCATACGACCTTCCAGGCTTCAAGCGCCTGTTAGGTGATGGTTCAGACTATGGTGTACACTTCGAATATGCTGAGCAGCCTTCTCCTGACGGCTTGGCTCAGGCATTCACAATAGGTGCAGACTTCATCGGAGATGACTGTGCTTGTCTTGTATTGGGTGACAATATTTTCTATGGGGCTGGCTTTACGAGACTATTGAGACAAGCAGTACGAGATGCAGAGAAGAATGGTAAGGCCAGTGTCTTTGGATACTGGGTTAATGATCCAGAGCGTTATGGAGTTGCAGAGTTTGACCGTGAGGGCAATTGCCTTAGCATAGAGGAGAAACCTGCCAAACCAAAGAGCAATTACGCTGTTGTCGGTCTCTACTTCTATCCTAATAAAGTGGTGGATGTGGCCAAACATATAAAGCCTTCTGCTCGTGGGGAGTTGGAGATTACTACAGTGAACCAGGAATTCTTGAAGGATGGTGAACTTAAGGTGCAGGTATTTGGTCGTGGTTTCGCATGGCTGGATACAGGCACACACGATAGCCTTGCTGAGGCAAGTACTTTTGTAGAGGTCATTGAAAAGCGCCAAGGATTGAAAGTGGCTTGTCTTGAAGGTATAGCCTATCGTAATGGATGGATAAGCGAGGAGAAGATGCGTGAACTGGCTAAGCCAATGCTTAAGAATCAGTATGGTCAGTACCTCTTGCGGGTGATTGATGAAAAGAAAGAAGAAGTCAATTCTGATACATTTAGAAAATAAACCAATGAAGGGTATAATTCTCGCAGCTGCTTCGGGGACGAGTCTTCATCCGCTAACATTGGGCGTTCCTAAACAACTCCTGCCCATCTACAACAAGCCAATGGTCTATTATCCATTACAGACCTTGGTGCAGTCTGGTGTGGATGAGATTCTGTTAATTACTTCGATAGAAGATCAATATTTGTTCCAGCGGGCATTAGGCGATGGACATTCATTTGGCATTCATCTGTCATACGCTTGTCAAGAAAAACCAGAAGGCATAGCTCAGGCCATCATGATAGGACAGGACTTTATTGGTAATGATGCAGTATGCTTGGTTACGGGTGATACTATAATAGTAGGTGAAACCTTACAAAGAGATTTGGTAAAAGCATATAAAGCGGCAGAGAAGAGCAGTAATGCTACAATTTTCGTTAATAGAGATTATGACCCTAAGCAATATGGTATAGTAGTGCTGGGAGGAAAAGGTGATACCCCTGAAATTGCAGGTATGAGTGATAAACTGAACTATTATTCCATCACAGGGCTTTATGTCTTTCCAAACAGTGTCCTGAAACATATCTTCGAAATTGAGAAATCAGAGCGGCAACGCTATGAGATAACCTCAGTAAGTCAAATATTTAACCAGCAAAACAAACTACGGATTCAGAAACTGTCATCAGATTGTATTTGGTTTGATACTAATACTTTTGATGGCATCATGACGAGTAGCTTATATGTACAGAAATTATGCTAAGTATTGATGATGTTAGAATCATAGAACTGCCCAAGTTTTTGGATGCCAGAGGAAATCTGTCCTTTGCAGAGCAGAACAATCATATTCCGTTTGAAATCAAGCGGACGTATTGGATTTATGATGTTCCGGGAGGTGAGGACCGTGGCGGTCACGCCTTTAAGGAGAATCAAGAAGTGGTGATAGCCCTTTCTGGAGCTTTTGATGTGGTGGTGGATGACGGTGAACGACAGAAGAAGTTTGAACTGAACCGTTCATACTATGGGTTGTATATTCCTGCAGGTCTCTGGCGCACTATGAAGAATTTCTCTACCAACTCGTTTGCACTGGAGTTTGGTTCAGTGAAGTATTCTGCGGAGGACTACATCCGTGATTATGATGAATTCTTAAAACTGAAGAAAGATGGCAAAATATAGTGTATTCGACTGCTCGATGGTGGAGCTGGATAAGCATCATAGTGACCGTAAGGGAAACCTGACAGTGGTGCAGAATGGTAAGACTTTGCCATTTGATGTGAAGAGAGTGTATTATCTGTATGATGTGCCAGGTGGTGAGAGCCGTGGGGCTCATGCGCATAGAGAACTTGAACAACTCATTGTCGCAGCTTCAGGGTCTTTCACTGTAACCCTTGATGATGGAAAATGCAAACGCTCGTTCTTCTTAAACAGACCTTATCAAGGTTTGTATGTTAAGCCCGGGATGTGGCGTGACTTGGTTGACTTTTCATCTGGTGCGGTTTGTATGGTACTTGCGTCAGATGTATATAATAAAGAAGATTATATCAGAGATTATCAAGAATTTTTAAAATACAGGGAGGATATATGATTCATCCGTTAGCAGATTGTATGAATAAAAACGTACCTGAGAGTACAAAGATTTGGCAGTTTTGTGTAATATTTCCTAACTGTCAAATTGGTGAGAATTGTAATATTTGTTCTGGTGTGTTTATAGAAAATGATGTTATTATAGGTAATAATGTCACAATTAAAATGAACACAGAGATATGTGATGGGGTTACTATTGAAGATAATGTGTTTTTGGGGCCAAATATTTATTTTACAAATGATATGCATCCAAAATCCAGAAACAAGGATTGGAAATTGGTGCCAACTCGAATTTGTAAAGGAGCCTCTATTGGAGCAAGTGTAACATTTCTACCAGGAGTTGTTGTGGGAGAAAATGCGTTCGTCGGTGCAGGTTCACTTGTTACAAAAGATATTCCTGCTGGTGAGATTTGGATGGGGAGTCCTGCAAGATTTGTAAGAAAAATTACTGAATAATATGAATATACCTTTTTTGTCTTTAAAAGATGTAACAGCTCTTCATGGAGCAGAGATTAATGAGGCTGTAAGCCGTGTCGTAAATAACGGTTGGTACCTCCAAGGAAAGGAGAATGAGCGGTTTGAAGCAAACTACTCAAAGTTTATTGGAACAAAATATACCATAGGTTGCGCCAATGGTCTGGATGCACTTATCTGGATATTCCGTGCATACATTGAGATGGGTGTGATGCAGCCTGGTGATGAGGTAATTGTTCCGGCAAACACATATATTGCCACCATCCTTGCTATCACGGAGAATGGCCTGAAACCGGTGCTGGTAGAGCCCAAGCCCAACACTTTGGAGATTGATGATGACCTCATTGAGGCTGCCATCACTCCCAAAACTAAGGCGATTGCTATTGTACATTTGTATGGCCGCAATGCTTATACGGATAAGATTGGTGCTCTGTGCAAGAAATACAATCTGAAACTCGTTGAGGACAATGCGCAGGCTCACGGATGCAAGCACACGGACGGTCGCGTTACTGGTAGTATTGGAGATGCCGCAGGTCATAGTTTTTATCCTGGTAAGAACCTTGGCGCCCTTGGTGATGGCGGTGCTGTAACTACTAATGACCCTGAACTGGCTGCTGCTGTACGTGCTTTGGCTAATTATGGTTCTCAGAAGAAGTATGTTTTCAAATACACAGGGCGTAATAGTCGTTTGGATGAAGTACAGGCTGCAGTATTGGATGTGAAGTTGAAGTATTTGGTTGAAGACAATGCTCACAGAAAGGAAGTGGCTCATTATTATTATGAGCATATCAACAATCCGTTGATTACTCTGCCTGACTTATTACCTGATGAGCAGAATGCTTATCATCTGTTCCCGATTTTGGTGGCGGATGGCAAGCGTGATGCTCTGCATGACTATTTGGAGCAGAACGGAGTGGGTACGGTATGCCATTATCCTATTGCTCCTCATAAGCAGGAGTGCTATGCTAAGGAAGGCTGGAATATGCCACAGTTGAGTCTTCCTATTACAGAGAAGATTGCAGACGAGGAACTGAGTCTTCCTATTGGACCTGTTATCACATTAGATGAAGCTAATATAATAGTAGATTTGCTTAATAAGTTTTATTGATTCTAAAATAATGGAATCTCAATATCGCAGCATTTTAAAAGCAACCTCTATTTTTGGAGGGACTCAACTATTGCAGATACTAGTTGGCCTCGCCCGATCAAAATTTGTAGCACTCTTGGTTGGCACTATAGGCATGGGCATGAATTCCATGTATATGTCCTCTCTTACAATATTTATTACCATCTTTGGTATGGGAGTAAACATGAGTGTTGTTAAAGATTTAAGTAAAGCTTATGATCAAGGGGACTATGAAAAATATGCTAAAATAATTATAACATTTCGTCGGCTGCTTCTTATATTGGGTATTCTGGGAACATTGTGTGTAACATTATTTTCTCCTTTTTTAAGTCAATTAGCTTTTGAAAATAAGGAATTTACTATACATTTTGTAATTCTTTCTATTGTTGTTTTTTTTACCTTATATTCACAAGGTAATACTGCTTTATTGGTAAGTTCGAGGAGAATTAAGGATACCGCACTATGCTCTTTATTAAGTTCCATCGTCTCATTGGTAATAGCTGTACCATTCTTCTATTATATGAGATTGGATGGTATTGTGCCTGGAATTGCTTTATCAACCATAGGTAACTATGTTGTGACCTATATGTATGCTAGAAGGTTAAAAATTCAATCTGTCCAACTATCTAAAAACGAACAGTATTTGTTGGCAAAAGGTTTTGTTACTCTTGGTTTTGCAATGGTTGTGACAAGCCTGCTAGGCAATCTTACGAACTACCTAATTAATATATCAATTTCGAAATTAGGTAATCTTTCAGATTTGGGTTTATATAGTGCAGGGTTTAATATAACAATGCAATCTGTCATGATGATATTTGCTTCTATGGCAAGCGACTACTTTCCCCGATTATCTGCAGCTATGGGAGATAAAGATCGTATGAATCAAACTATGAATGAACAAAGTGAGATTCTTTTGCTCCTTGCAGTTCCTATTTTAGCTATATTTATGACAGTATCTCCTTTAGTTATAAGAATTCTTTTAAGTGAACAATTTCTTCCTGTTACAGATTTTATACGAATTCTTTGTCTGGGAATGATGATGAGAGCTGCTAGCTATGCTTTAGGTTATGCATCTTTTGCTAAAGGCGATAAAAAAGTATATTTACTGTTGGAGGGTTTATATGCTAATATAGCAAATCTTATACTATCTGTTTCTTTTTACTATTTCTGGGGACTTCAAGGTCTTGCATGGTCATTTGTAGTTAATTATCTTGTTTATTACTTTATTGTGAAATTTGTTGATCAGTGTAAGTATGGCTACAAATGCTCTCAACCGCTAACAATTCTATTACGTTTATCATTATTTTTAATGACGGGATTACTGTTATTATCATTTTTACCGTCCATAATATATTATCCTATTGCAGGAGTTATTACTTTAGTAGTGACAATATATTATTTAAATAAACTTAATCAAAAAACAAGTTTAATTAATTCTTTTGTTTCCAAATTTAGACAAAGATGAATAAAGAGCCCCTGGTTTCAGTATGCGTAATAACATACAATTCTTCAAAGTATGTTTTAGAAACTCTTGAAAGTGCAAAAAAACAAACTTATAAGAATATAGAACTAATAGTATCAGATGATGCTTCAATAGATAATACAGTGGAGATTTGTAGGAAATGGATAGAAAATAACAAATCACGCTTTGTAAATACACGTGTAATTACTACAGATCATAATTCTGGCACATCATCAAATTGTAATAGGTTGATTAAGAATGCAGATGGTGAATGGATTAAAAGTGTTGCTGGAGATGACGTTTTACTAGAAGATTGTATAGAAAAATGTGTCAGATTTGTTAACGAACACCCTTATGCTAAATGGGTGGTTGGAAAGACTCTCAAATATGAAAATCTTATAGATGAAGATCATTTGATTAAAAGCGACACATTATATTCCCCACAAAGGCTATCTGAATTGAACGGATCACTAGAAGATCAGCGGAAGGCAATTTTAAACTACACATTTATTGAAGCACCGGCTTTATTTGTTAATACAAGCATATTAAAAGAGGTAGGTGGGTATAACGAAAAGTATCGATTACTTGAAGATTGGCCCATGAATAAGAAACTCCTGGAAGCTGGTTATAAGTGTTACTTTTTAAATGAGTACATTGTAGGTTATCGAAAAAGTGATAGTAGTGTATTTCATGTTAATAACAAATTGTTTAACATAGATTTCCAGAAATCATTGTTCGATTTTTATAAAGATGAATTATTTAAGCATTATAACGTTATTTATAGACTTAATAAAAATTCTCATTATTTGTTGTGCTTGTTATACGAAAAATTGGGACTTAATAATAGTAAAATAATGAATAGATATTCATATAGAGCATTATATAAGTTAATTGATATAGTATTCTATAATAGTTAGTTAAAAGAATATCTAAAAGTGTAAATTCCTGTATAAGTGGATAGAAAACAGGTATAGTGAGGAGGTGGCGTTCTATTTGCAGAGATTTTGATGTGTAAAATAAAGATAGAGGTTTTTTTCCACGAAAAACAGTTTTATATAGAAATGAAAAAATGAAGATATTAGAAAAAAAACAATCTAGATTATACAATGTATATATTATCTGCATGGCAATAATGCTACCCCTACATGTGTTTAATTTAGGAGGTGGTGAAGGCTTAAAACCATTCCATATACCTGCAGTGATAGCGTGTATATTATCTTTTTTTGTTTTGAAGAAAAAAGATAAACTATATAGATATGTTATTTGGTTTTTGATTTTTGCACTAATATCATCTATTCTTTCATATGCAACTTCAGCGTATTCCATGTGGATTAATATGTTTATTGTATTAACAGGTTGCCTAGGATTAGCATATGTAGATCCTAAACCATTTTTAATGTTAACTGCGATATTTATTCCAATAGATATTATTGTATTGTTTTATCATTCGATAGTAGAACCGCAATATCGATATCAAGGTTTTTATAATGACCCTAATTATTTATGTACAACATTGATAGTATTTATTTTTATATTACTATTGGTATATACTAATATTCAAAAGAAATTATATAAAGCAGTTATAATTTTTACATTAGTAATTACATATGCTTTAATTTTAATGACGCTTTCAAGAACGGGCCTGTTCGGTTCCCTATTACTTCTTTTAGGTGCCTCAACTACAGCAATAAGAAAGCATTTTGTAAAGTTTATTGTTGCTGCATCTATATGTATGGTTGCTTTACTGAATTATGCTTCAAATTTCATTGATAATAAGTGGGAACAAATATATGAACGTATTTATGAGAATAATGATAATATTGAAAACGCAGGATCTCACAGATGGGATCTTTCACTCCAGAATATTAGGTTTATTATGGATAACCCTCAATTTATTCCTTTCGGATTAGGAGGAGGAACGACTTATGGAAAATATGCAATGCAGGTTCCAGGATTAAATAAATACAGAAAGGACTGGCACATAGATCATAATACTTGGACATCTGTTTTTTCCGAACAAGGTTTGTTTTGTTTTATACTTTTTTTTATTATCATAAATGTGACCTTTAATAGAATGAGAAAAAAAACGAAGAATGCTAAAAAATATTTACTTTATGGCGCCTTTTTCTCTATCTTTTTATTCTCTTTTTCAATTTCACAGAAAACATATCTTCCTTTTTGGTGGATAATGTTTGTCTTGAATAATATAAAATTAAGGACATTAATTAACGATAGTAGATACAATGTATAAATAGTTCGAAGAAATAATCGTCAAAAATCTATAGTTATGAATAATCTCATTACACAAAAAAAAGTGATAAGTGTTATTATTCCCATATATGGGGTGGAAAAATATATTGGGAGATGTGTAAAAAGCTTATTTTCGCAAACTCTTGATAATATACAATTCATATTTGTTGATGACTGTAGCCCAGACAACTCATTACAAATACTTTCAAATTTAATAAATAATTATCATCAAATAATAGAAGAAAAAAAGTGGGAAATTTTAATTGAAAAGACTCCAAATAACAGCGGACTTCCCAAAGCAAGAAGATATGGATTAAGATATGCGACAGGGGAATATATTATTCATTGCGATAGCGATGACTGGATTGACGCAGACATGTTCTACCTTATGTACCATAAGGCTGTTGCAGAGAAGGCTGATGTGGTTGCTTGTGACATGGCAATAACGGACGGTACAAATGTAAAAAAAATCATAAAGGGGTGTTCTTCGCAGGACAAGAACGTTTATATAGAGAGAATGATGTATCAAAAAGATCATTGGTCTCTGTGCAATAAACTATTCCGACGAGAATGCTATAATGAGGTTGAATATCCTCAAGGAGGAATGGGGGAGGATATGGCACTTACATTGCAACTGATTGTGAATTGTAGAAAGATTGCTTATGTAGCAGGATCATATTATTATTATTACCAAAATCCTAATTCTATAACTCATATACAATCAAAAAAATACGTGCTAGAGAAGTATCATCAGTTATCTGAAAATTCAAAAATAGTATTGAACTATTATCGATATAAGAATGATTATGAAAAATACAAGAAATGTATTGATTGGCTTTGGTTCCGTTCTTCAAATGTTCTGATGCCATATATAAACGATGAAGATATTTATAGATTGTGGAAAACTCATTTTAAAGGCATGAATATATCTTTTTTGTTAAATAGAGAGATTTCTATTTTTCGGAAAATTAGGCATTTGTTAATTATGTTACGAATCCCTATGCCATATTGATATATTCTCCAGTTTGTCATAGAAGTTTTTTATTGTATTTTTATAGAATCAAGTAGCTTTTAATGAAACTAATACTAACACAACGTACTTTATATAAAAAATATAAATAAAAGGAATATATGATAAGAATTCTTTATGTATTATCTTCTTTCATAAAAAGATCAGGTATAACTAGTGTCGCTCTTAATTATTACAATAATATTGATAGCGATATAGTTCATATAGATTTCATGGTTCTTCCAAGTAGCGAAAGGTCAATGATTGAATATGTACAGAGTAAAGGTAGCAAAGTATTTATTATGCCTAGATTAACAGGCATGGGAGTGTGGCGATATTGTAAGTTTATGAAGGATTTCTTTAGAGACAACAGATATGATATTGTACATTCCCATTTTAATCAAGTAGATAGTATTATTTTCCCAATTGCCAAGAATCATGGGGTTAAACATTGTATATCGCATAGCCATAACACTCGATATTCAAATTCCAGGATAAAATCGGTACGTAATTGGCTAATGTGTCTGCCTATAAAAAAATATGCTGATACTTGGGCTGCTTGTTCTACGTTGGCAGGTGAATTTCTATACGGAAGAGAATTCAGAAAATCACCTAAGGCACTATTAATTAACAATGCTATAGAAACGAATAGATATAGGTTTAATCCAATTATTCGCGAAGAAAAAAAAAGGCAACTTGGCATTGCAGAAGATCAGATTGTGTTGGGGAATGTTGGAAGTTTAAATCCTCAGAAGAACCAAGTTTTTTTGTTACATGTCTTTGCAGATTTGGTAAAACAAGATATAGAAAACAAATATCTTTTGATAATTATAAGCGATGGTCTTTTGAAAAATATGCTTGTTGAACAGGCTGAAAAATTAGCAATTTCAGATAAAGTCCTATTTTTGGGGCGTAGAGATGACGTCAATCAATTATTCCAAGTAATGGATGTGTTTCTGTTACCATCTTTATACGAGGGATTACCAGTCGTTGGTGTTGAGGCGCAAGCATCAGGGTTACCTTGCCTATTTAGTGATACTATAACCAGAGAGGTTGAGATTTGTAATTCTTTTTTTTTAGATATCAACAATGGAACGCAAGTTTGGGTTGATTCAATAATGAAAGTTATTGATTTTGACAGAAAAGATGAAAGCAAAGCCTTTCGAGAAAAAGGTTTTGATATAAAAAAAGAAGCAAGTAGATTGACATATTTTTATAATGAGATAATTCAAAAATAGTTGATTTAGCATAAAATAATCACATTAATATTATGAATTTAAGACAAAAGATAAGAAGAAAATTTTTGTATACCGTTGCAAATGCTCTGCGATTTGTGCCGGACAAGTGGATGCTTACTGCTCAGTATTTTGTATGGACAAAGAATTGGATGCATTGGGAGAATCCTCAGCGTTTTTCAGAAAAAATGCAATATTACAAAGTCTTTTATAGGGACAGTAACATGTTTCCATGTACGGACAAATATCTTGTTAGAGACTATGTAAAAAAACGTTTGGGAAATGATGATATTCTTAACACATTATATCAAGTGTGCGACAGTGCAGAAGAAATAGATTTTGAAAAATTGCCAGCACAATTTGTAATAAAGACTACAGATGGTGGAAATGGCGATAATATAGTGATCTGCAAAGATAAACATTCTTTGAACATAGAAAAAACGATAAAGGAAGTTAATAGTTGGCGTAATAAAAAATACTATATAATTTCGAGAGAGTGGGCCTATAAAGGGGATGTGAAGCCGCGTATTGTCGTTGAGAAATATTTATGTGACAGTGACAATATTGAAGGTCAGATTGATGATTACAAATTCTTGTGCTATCACGGAAAATTTCGTTTTTTATGGTTGGATAAGGATAGATATACAAACCATAGAAGATGTTACTTTGATGAAAATCTAAAATTTTTGAAAGGTTGTAGTGATTATCCCACGATGGATGTGGCTCCCCAATTGCCGGCTAATATAAATGAGATGATTGTTATTGCACAAAAATTAGCAGAGCCATTCCCTTTTGCCCGAGTCGATTTATATAATATTGGGGGTAAAATAATTTTTGGAGAAATTACATTCTATCCAGCAAGTGGCTATAATACTTATAAACCTGATAGTTTTGATTTTGAATTAGGAAAATATTTTGATATAAGTAAATTATAGTGAATAAGATGATAGCCGTTCTTCTTCCTGTCTATAAAAATGACAGTATAGATTTCTTGAAAAAATCAGTTGGGAGTATTCTCGAACAGACAATGGATCAATTCCATATCTATATTGGTGTGGATGGGCCTGTAGGTGCTGATTTGGATGTGTGTCTGAGTGATTTGGATAAAGAGGCGACTATTACTGTCGTTCGCTTTGAAGTGAATAGAGGTTTGGCTTGTGTACTTAATGACCTAATATCTATTTGCAAGAAAGAAGGGTATGATTATTATGCCCGAATGGATGCAGATGACATTTCATTACCAGATAGGTTTGAGAAGCAAGTTAAATATCTGGAGGAGTACCCGGATGTGGATGTGGTTGGTGGCGCTATTGAGGAGATAGATGGTAACGACCAGTTGCGAGGTAAACATGTAGAGTATCCGTTGACTCATGAGGAATGCAGGAAGTTCTTTCGCTATCGTGACCCGTTGGCACATCCTGCTGTTATGTTTAGGGCAAGATACTTCGAAAAAGTTTCCTCTGGATACAGAAATGAATACCGTAAGAATCAAGATACTATGCTGTGGCTTGACGGTTTTATGAATGGTTGCGTGTTTGCCAATCTAAAAGACACAGTTCTACATTTCCGTGTGAATGATGATTTCTATAATCGCAGAAATGGTTGGAAACGTGCGAAGCAGATGCTTCGCGACAGATTGAAGATGAACAAAGATTTGGGGTATGATATTTCTGCCAATCTATTTGCATTCGCAATGTTTTGCATGACGGTCTCACCCTCGTGGGTCAAGAAGTTTTTATATAAGATAAGGTAGTTTTAGATGAAACGTTTATTTGATATAGTAGCAAGTGGGCTTGGTCTCATTGTGCTGAGTCCGCTCTTCATTATCCTCGCTATTTGGATCAAGCTGGATAGCAAGGGGTCTGTATTTTATAGGCAGGTGCGTGTTGGATACAAGAATAAAGACTTTCGTATCTTTAAGTTCCGCTCTATGCGAGTAGGGGCTGATAAGGGAAGTCTTGTGACCATTGGCGGAAGAGACCCTCGTGTGACCAAATCTGGGTATTGGATTCGAAAGTTCAAACTTGATGAACTGCCCCAGCTCATCAATGTGTTCATTGGAGATATGTCACTTGTTGGGCCTCGTCCGGAAGTGCGACATTATGTGGACTACTGGACACCTGAACAGATGCATGTGTTGGATGTGCGTCCTGGAATTACAGATCCGGCATCCATCAAGTTCAGAAATGAGAATGAATTGATGGAGAAAGCAGAAGACCCTGAACAGTATTACATAGAGGTCATCATGCAAGAGAAGATCAAGTTGTATCTGGAGTATGTGGAGAAACATAATTTCTTCTACGACTTGGGGCTGATTTTTAAGACGTTCTGGGTGATTGTGAAAGAACGATAACGAGGAAACACGGGGACAGGAGATAATATTGGTTCACGGTTAAGGGTTATTGGTTAGAGGTTATTGGTTATTGACCTCAGCCATCAGCCATCAGCCTTCAGCCTTCAGACCTAAGTACCGGTTCATGGTGAAGAATGCTTCGCAGTTAAGAGATGAGAAAAAAAGAGGTGTAACCTCAACCGTCTTTGACGGTCAGGGTTACTTGGTTACCTCGTGAGATAGATTTGCGAATTCTCTCATAAAGTGCATCGAAGATAGTTTTCGGATGGGTTAGACATCCGAGACAGTTGTATTGACCAACGAGGATGCTGCCATCGAAGCGATTGTGAACGCCGTTGCCGGGCTTCAGCATAGGGCAGTAACAAGGTAAGGTAAAGTTGAGGGATGAGAGATGAGAGTTGAGGGAACGTTTGCACTTGGTGCAACGCAGTTTCAAGTTCCAAGATCCAAGTTCCAGGTGAGACTCCGCATCAAGTGCGGAATGAGGGAATAGCAAGGGCATCTTGCGAGCATGGTGTTTGCACTTAATGAGACGAATAGGATACTCACCAGATGGAACTTGGGCATTGCTGTTCTCAAGAGTGCTGCAGATTCTTTTACCATCGATGGACAAAGAACCGTGAGTGTACTCACCTTTGGTAAATAGTCTTGTAATAACGATATTCATACTTTTAACATTTAACATTTAACATGAGGGCTCAAAGAGCCCGGTTGAGGGATGAGAGTTGAGGGTTGAGGTAGATTCCGCATCAAGTAATACTCGCTAAAGTCTTTGCAACCCACAGGTAGAGAATAGCGGACTAAGGAAGGTAGAACCTGTTGAAGCTGGAGGCAGAGGCGTTCGCCAGGGAGGTCCTGGTCCGGGTACATAGCGAACTTGGTTCCAAGTTCCTGACTTAAGGAAGCAAGTAGTTCCTTGTCCTTGCGAGAGAGCAATGTTGCGGACGGTATCGCAATGGCTTTGTGGCCGGATGACAATAGGCTCCAGCAATCGCTACTACCTTCAGCGATAAAAAGAGTTTCACCGGGTTTGAGCAGATTCAAGACAGGGAGATTGTAGATAGAGCACTGGGCGCCTTGGGGAAAACGAAAACGGGGCGCTTTGGGTTCCAAGTTCCAGGTTTCATGTTCCAAGTTCTGGGAATTCTTGACATACGCTAGGTTGCGGTTTTGGATACCAATTAGCTTGCCTTCTCGGTCATAATAGGGGATTTGGAGCCAGGAAGTACCTTGACGGTCTTTCCAAGAAGACAAACGGCACCACCTGATAACTCGAGGATCTAGCTTGCGTTCCGCAAAAAGAAACCTTCTGGCTTCTTCTGAAAGAAAGGGTCTTTCAAAGAAACGCTCGTATCTACTTGCGTCAAAAGGTTTCGGTTCTTTGAAGGAGGAGGGTTGAGAGTTGAGGGTTGAGGGAATTTCGGTTGTGAGGATTACGCTATGCTTATCCGCCAACCATTGACATGCCTCTAAGAAACTCTTGTGCTCGTAGTGCATAACGAGATCTATAACTCCTCCACGGGCATCACATACAAAACAGCGGTAGCGGTTGCGGCCACGGTGGAAGGTGAGGCTGGGATGCTTATCCGCATGGAAAGGACACAAGGCCTTATGGTGGCTCACTTGGAGTCCCAGTGCCTCAGCGACCTGCTCAATTGGCAGGTCCTGAAGCTTTTGAATATCATATTTTTCTAACATAGTTTGAAATTTTAGGGGTCGCCTACGGCTCAAAATCATTCAAAAATCACATATAAAATCTTTCATACCAGATGGACCTGATAGCAGAGCATAACAAGAAGTATAAGTTCTTTGCGGACATTACTGGTGTGGCCATGAAGGTGCACGCCAAGTATCACTCTGGCTTGCTGGAGTCTGCTTATGAGGCCGCTCTGAAATACCTCCTGGAACTTGACGGGTTCAAGGTGGAAAGGCAGGTTGAGCTGCCTATCTACTGGGATGATATTAAACTTGACCAGAAATATCGCATGGATCTTGTGGTCAATGACAACATCATCCTTGAGTTGAAAGCTGTTAACTTTGTGGATAAAGAGCATAGGAAACAGCTTTTCAACTACATGAACCTTACGCATGTTCCATACGGTATGCTCATCAACTTTGGACCGAAAGGCCTGTTCTCTGAATGGTATGTACGCCATAGTGATGGAGATATTGGGAAGGTGAAACTCTTTTAAGGTCGCTTCGCTCAAAATCATTCAAAAATTGATTCAAAAATCATTCAAAATGGTGATGGATTTTCGGTAAGATTTTCTAGGAATTTTGAGGAGCATAGTGACGACCAAAGAATTAAATGGTCGCTTCGCTCAAAATCATTCAAAAATTGATTCAAAAATCACTCAAACTGATGATGGATTTTCGGTAAGATTTTCTAGGAATTTTGAGGAGCGTAGTGACGACCAAAGAATTAAATGGTTGCTTCGCTCAAAATCATTAAAAAATCGTTTTAAAAATCATTCAGAATCTGCCCTACAGGAAAAGCCACAAGGGCTGCTCTGTTCTGTACGGAGTTTGAACAGAGGTTTATTTTCTCGGAAGACTCTTGAAAGTGTACTTTCAGAAGATCTTCCAATAAAAGAAACTTATTCCTGCAGAGTAGATTTTTGAAATTCATATTGATAGATTTTATACCAGATTTTCGAGAGATTTTGAGGAACGTAGTGACGACCAGATTAAATTAACTTGAGGTACTGGAACTTGTCCTTTTCCTCTATCCAGTGATTGGCCTTCCATTGTGACACCAACACCCGGTCGGGAGTGGCTACCTGAGCCTCTTGGATGAGGGCACGGAGCTGGTCACGACTGAACTCACGAGGCAGACGGTCAATCAGTTTGGGACGGCTAGTGTCGGCAGTTAGGTCGATACGACGAGCCTGGAGGTCCTCGAAGGTTTTGCCCCAGCGGGAAAGGAGCATGCGTAGGATGTAGTCGGCAAAGAAGTTGTAGATTTTCCTACATTTTCTTTGGATCTGACTACATGTTCCAGGTTCCAAATGAGTTCCATGTTCCATGTTCCATGTTTCAGGACTTGGATCTTGGATCTTGGAACTTGAAACTCCTGCCTCCAGCAGGTAGAGGTAATAGCAAAGGCTCATGATGCGGAAGGCGGAGACGGAGGCGCGTTTGCGAAATACGTCGATGGCTGTGGAGCCACTCTGTAGGGCTTCCTTACCTTTCTGTTGACACCAGCGACGTACATCGCGATCTATCCATGAGGTGTCGAGAAGAAAGGTCTCCTTGAGAGCACCCTCGGGACTGTAGGTGTCGGCCATCAGACATTCGAGCATCTGGTTGATGTTCTGGAGCTGTTCGGGTGTGTAGGGCTTGAACATAGCACCATCGGAACCTATCTGATCTTCGAGCTGACAGAGTACGGTACGAGTGATGTTGCCGCCTTCAATGGCTTTGCGGTCCATATAGTCGTCGAGTGCCGAAGGGGTGGCACAGAACATAGAACAGATGTTGATATCAACGATAGCACTATACGAGTTGTCTGAGGCGAAGTCCATACCGAATTGGCTGCCCAAGTCGTAGGCAGTACGCATGATGGTGCGAAGGTTGGAGTAGCCCTGTTTACCGGCATCGTTGACCTGAGCCAGTTCCTCGGCAAACATCCAGAAGGTGAGAACATCGCCTAGGTTGCGCTCGTAGAAGTCGGCACGCTTGACAAGGACAGTTTTGGAGATGGTTGCTGGAATGACACGAATGGTGGTTTTCGGCTCGTCTTGCATCTTCTCGTTCTGACCGCGGTTGCGCCTACGTTCGCGATACTTCTGTTCCAAGCGACGTTGCTCTTGGTCGTGCTCCTTGAGGGTGTGGTTCATCAAAAGCCGTTCTATGTCGGCAGCAAACTGTTTACCGCACGACTGTGGTGCCTCGATGATAACCTGTAGGAGTAGTGCCGACTTTCGTGTGCCGTCATAGTAGTATTGCAGGCGTGCACGGGTAGCAAGGGCACAGAGGGGTGCTAGACAGGCCATGAAGCAAGGAAGCTTGCGATTCAGAGGCGCATTGCTAACGACTTCGCGAATAATCGGTGGAAGATCTTTGTCGCGAAGTGGTAGCTGCTGCGGTTCCAAGTTCCAAGTTTGATCTTCGATCGAGTCTGCTTGCGCTCGACAATGTTCAAGTTTACTTGACATTGTTCTCGCTGAACCGCAGAGTTCAGGATCCAAGTCCTTGTCTCTTAGAGGGAGGAGGGAGGATGGTTGAGGGTTGAGGGAATCGTCCTCGGCCTCATTATTAAATAAATTTTCTTGCATACGAATATAATTTTATGAACAACATATTTGCTTTTGAGAATCTTGCGGCTTATTAACGGGCATTAGACCCTCAACCTTCATCAATCGATAATAGAGAATGCGTTGAGTAACTCGGAATAGACATTGTAGGCCAGTTGGTCGCGGTCGGTGATGGCCGAGGCATTGATGGTCTTCATGTGGATTTGATACTTGCCATTCTGCATATGGACGAGTGAGCAGTAGGTGCCATCAAAGAGTTTTGGATTGCGTGTGACTCGCCCCCTGTGGCATGACTCCTCGAAGACAAAATGGTCTTCTCTGTCGCGTGTGAGAACGCCGGTGTAACACTTGCCCTCAACGAGGAGAGCATCATCTTGCATGACCGTTTTGAGGTCGACGCATAAGTTTGTATTCTTAAGCATAATTGTATAAATTTTTAATTAGAAATTGAAAATTTGGTTGAGGGAGGAGGGATTAGGGAGGATGGCAGGATCGTCGTTGCCGTTCCATCCGCCAAACACCTGCAGCCGCAGTTGGCGTTTCTGACTCTGATTACCATTACTGGTTTTGTAGGACTCGGGCTCGCCACAAGCCACTACACGAAATGTTTCTGTGATCATAATTTTTTAATTGTTTGAATTGTTTGAATTGTTTGAGTAGTTTGAGGGGGTAGCCTCTTGAACTCTGCCCTATAACTTGCAAGAATGCTTCCAGCAGTGGTATAATACCAGATAATAGAGAAAGTATTATTTGAAATGTGAAATGTCGAAGGTCTAATGTCTAATGTCAAATGTGAGAGTGGTGATGGAGATATTAGAAAGTATTAGAAAACAGGTAGGAAATATTAGGAATCGTGCTGTAAGTATTATTTTGGTATTATGATACGAATGTCAGAAAGTGAGATAGCCGTGATGGACGCTGAATACAGCCGTCGTTATGTGCTATACAATGCCATATCGACAGCAGTGGAAGACTATGAAGGGTGCCGTGGCGGACTGCGAGCTCCTGAGGTGTGGCGAGAGGTGTTGCTGCTGGAAGAACGATTGCCCAAGGCTCCACGACCAGATAAGTTTATTGCCAGTGAGCGTACTAGGCTGATGAAGGAGTTCCGCCGGTTTCTGGTTCGTGATACGAATAAGAAGCCGTATTACGAGAGTAAGGAAGACCGCACGGACAAAGATGTGGAGCGCAGCGTGATATGTGTACTGCTGGCATTCGGCATGCGTCTGGCCAGTTATCCGGAGGGTATGCCCAATCCTTACGAGCGTATCATGGAGCGCATCAGGCAGATGGCTCTGAAGTGCGAAGATCTGGAGATGGTGGAAGCCATCACCAACGAGTATTACGATGGCGAGGATGATGAGGAGGCTCTAGGTAACTTTGTGCCAGAGGAAGATGTACTGAAACCCCATGTGAAGCCTCGTCTGACCAAGGAACTGCAAGAGATTCATGATAAAATGGAACCGGTGTTCACATATTTCAGAACCGCTCTGGAGTGTGAAGGCGTGGTTAGTGATGATTGGGGTGAAGAGGGATTTGCTGCCATCTGGGATGACCTGCTGATGATGGAGGTCGTTTTGCGGGCGATGGTGAAGACCACAGGCATCACGAATACACTGAAGGATGATGACATCAAGGAAAATGACAAGTCTTATATTGTAAAGACAGATGGTTACAACCTGCACATGGTGCTGAACATTATTGGGGTGATGATGGAGCAGGGGGTGGTGACATCGAATATATCAGAAACACGAAAGTTCTTCTTTGAACAACCGTCAAAGGACAAGTATTTCAATCCCAATTATGTCAAAAAGTTTGGGACGAGCGACAGTGCCTTTGTCAGTGAAGCGATGTATAACAACATCGTGGAGATTATTAAAAAACACATGATAGAATAATAAGATTATAAAGAATGAGTGAGTTTACACTATATAGTTACCAATGTTGCCCTATACGTCCTAACATACCGAAGGATAAGAATTCGGAGATATTCGGTGTGGGATATTTAGAGGAGGTGGACAGACAAGCACTGGAAAATATGTCCAAACATCAGGATATCATAGACCTGATACTGACCACCGACATGCACCTACATTTTGAAAATCAAAAGGAATCGAAGAAAAGTAAGGGGGCGTTGGAAAAATGTTTGGCTTTCTACTATAATAATAAGAGATATTATTTCAAAGTATTGCTTCCACATAAGGATAAACCCAGTAATAGTGTCTATATGATACGTATTGCAAATCCGAGGTATGCCTCTCGTGAGGTTGATTTTGTCAGGATGTTACAGCCCGATGAACCTTCGGCATTGGTTATCATTGATAACCGCAAGGATCAGCAACGTATTCTGATAGAGCGAACGAGAGCCTGGCGTGATACAGACTCTGTGCGGAATATTCTGCAGTCGTGTCTGGGTAATGTGCTTCGTATGTCCTACAATGTAGGTTTTCGTATTGAACCTGTTTGGCAGAAGAATACGTTTGAAAACATTGTCCGTACATATGGCGACCGCATCAAAATGGTAGAGTTCTATGTGGGTTACCCCAATATGGGGCGTACGGGTGATGCATTCCTAAATCCGCTGAAGGAATCATTACGCAATACGTATGCCTCGGCTACGGTACGATACACAGTGCCAAAGCCTGCCGACCTTGGAATGAGACCCAAACGACACAAGAAGGGTGAGGAGAAGAATCCAGAGGACGAGCCTAGAAAGGTGCTAAGTCTGACACCCGAATCGCTTGACCCCGTGATAAGTGAGGTGGCAGAGCATTGTCGTACCACCGGTCTGCCTACAAAAATAGGCTTAACCGAGGGTCATCAGATAAATCTGGGTCGTGTGCCCGAAGCGCAACTCAAACGTATGACGCCTGAACAACGGAAGATATACGAGGAGGTGAACGAGGTGTATAGTAACTATACCGCACGTCTGAGCGACATGGTGGCTCAGTTCGACGGACAGGATGACCTGTTTGGTGGTATCGAGAACCTCGTGATGCAGAAACTCGATGAGCTGAAGGACGCAAAGGCGTGAGGAATGAAGGGTGAAGGTTGAGGGGGTTGAACTTGGAATCTGGAACTTGGAACCAGCAGCTCCGCTGCATTGTTAAATTGTTAATGTTAAATTATAGGACGAAAATAATTGATGGGTGAGAGAAAAATGGATAAAATATAGTGATTTTCGCGCGGGCGCGATATATATATATATAATATTAGTTTAGAGTTAATAGATGAAGGATGAGAGATGATGGGTGAAGGTTGATGGGTGAGAGATGAGGGGTTGTGGATGAGGAGAGTGCGTTTTAACATTTAACAATTAACATGGTGAGGGATGATTGGTGAGAGATGAGGGATTTTTATCTTTCTCGAGGAGAAAAAATTTGTTTCCTCGCGAGGAAACAAAAAAATCCAGTTTTTTAAGTTTCATGTTTCAAGATGTTAAAATGTTAAAGGTTTAACACTGTCCTTTTAAACTACTCAAATCATTCAAAACTTTTCTTTCGGGATTCAGGACAGGAAGCGCGTAGGGCGCGGGACAACCATTGCCATAGTAAGGTGGAGTTAGTATCTTTGTAGTGTCAAAATGATGAAGAAGTGCACTCGTGATTCGTTGACACAAAATGAAGTATTAACTAATTAAAACAATCAAAAAACTATGGCAATAAAAGTAAAAGCTATCGAACGCAATGTGTCGTTCGACAAAAACAAAGAAAAGTGGGCCTACGTTTTGCAGGCCGATCTGTACAGCAAGCTCTCGCAGAGCAAAGTGATTAATGAGGCATCTCTCCGTTCTGGTATTACTCGTGGCAGCATCAACGCAGCATGGGACGCCATCGGCGAGGTAATCAAAGCATGGGCAACGGAGGGCCACGCGGTGGCAATCCCAGGATTGGGTAGCATGCGCTTCGGTTTGCGCGCTACATCAGTAGCTGACGTGAATAAGGTGGCTACAAGCCTGATTACAACCCGTAGGGTGATCTTCGTACCAACCACTGAGATTAAGGACGAGCTGGCACGCACCAGCATTAACATCACCTGCTACGATCGCAACGGACAGCTGGTGAAGCGCGTGACCTCAAACGACGACGGCACCGTGGAGGACAACGATAACGAAAACGATAACGAAAACGAAAACGGAGGAACGGGAGGTTCTAACGAAAACCAAAACTCAGGAACTAATCCTGAACCAGGAACCGTGAACCCTGAACCAGGAACAAACCCCGGTGGCGGTGGCGGTGACGACGGCGACGGCACAGACGAAAGCTAACAGATGTCAAAGGTGTAGCTGCTGTTATGAAGTGGTTTAAAATGAAGGAGTTTGGCTGCAAGTGCTGCGGCCAACTCCCTCCTTTTCAAGAGGAGAATATCAGTGCACTGGTGGATAATGTTCTTGACCCTGCCCGCGAACGATTGGGTAAGCCCATCAGAGTGAACTCCGGATACCGATGCCCGAAACATAATTCCGCTGTTGGAGGCGTTCGCAATAGCCAGCACATGAGCGGTGAGGCGGCGGACATAGTGCCAGTTAAGAGTGAAGAGTTAAAAGTTAAGAGTGAGGCGGTGGACATTGTGCCAGTGAAGAGTGAAGAGTTAAAAGTTAAGAGTGAGCTGGCGCGTCTGGTGGAGATTATCAAAGAGAATGGGAAGTTCGATCAGCTGATTATCTACTCAACGTTTGTGCACGTGAGCTGGAAGCGGCTAGGCCCTAATCGGCTGCAGATTATGCGGAAAGGAGGGGCGTAATGAACTGGACGGAGATAATGCTGGGACTGATGACACTGCTGAGCAGTTGTGCTTGGTTCGTGAGTGGACGGCGATATAAGCAGGAGATAGAAGGTCTGAAGGCGGACAATCGCCAGAAGGATATGGACCTGAGTAAGGATTACGTGACGGAGTGGAGAACCTACATCGCTGACCCCTTGCAACGAGAAGTGGGGGAACTCCGACAGGAAGTGGCTGAGTTGCGCCATGCGATACAACGCATTGATGCTTGCGCTCACAGGGACAATTGTCCTATCATTGGTGAGTTGCAGCGTTCAGCGAACGGCAACTGAGGTTTCTAGTTCCAAGATCCATGTTTCAGGCGTGGAGAGTGTAGAGTCTGTTAAAAGAGATGATAGAGTAAAGGTAGAGCAGCACGATACGCTACGCGAGGTTACAACAATCACGATACAGACTAACGACAGGGGTGACACTCTCAAGGTGGTGGAGATAACGGACCGCGATCGTATTCGCTCGAAGTCGGATGTAAGAAGTAAGACGGATGAGGTGAGGGTGGAGCAGAGAGACTCGGTCTTGGTTTCAAGTTCCAAGTTTCAGGTTGAAAGTTCAAACCTCTCAAACCCTTCAAACCCCTCATCCTTCGTCCTTACTCTAAAATGGATTTTTGCACTGATATGCGTATGCATTATACTGATTATTACAATTAAAGTTTGTTGGCGAAAGGTTCTGTAGCGGAACCCTTCGCTGACTGACGTTTTTAAGATATTTACAACCATGAGATAAAAATAAGGCTTAAAGTACTCGTGGTTAATGGTGAATGATTAATGATTAAAGATAATAACATACAAGCATTTTTTGAACTACTGAAAGCAGGACTCTTTCCGATTCATGGTGAAGGGCAATTTCCGGTTCATGATGAAGGGTTTAGGGCTAATGGTTCCATTTTTAGTGATGTGGATTGGGGGAAGGTGTATCAGTTGGCGCAGGAACAGTCGGTGCAAGGACTTGTGCTGCAAGGCATTGAAGAACTAAAAGCTAAGGGCATAGAGCTAGGTGTACCAAAGGTGATGTTGCTGCAATGGATTGGAGAGGCGCAGGTAATTGAGCAGCGGAACAAGGATATGAATGCCTTTATCGCTAAACTGATTACGAAACTTCGTGAAGCTGATATATACGCATTATTAGTTAAAGGACAAGGGATTGCACAATGCTATGAGAAACCATTGTGGAGGTGTTCGGGTGACGTGGATTTGTTGTTGAGTAAAAATATTTACGAAAAGGCTAAGGCTTTTATCATGCCAATGGGTGTATTGACAGAACCAGAGGAGGCAGGAAAGAAACACCTTGCCATGCAAGTGGAGCAATGGGCGGTAGAACTTCACGGAACGTTGCATGTAGGTCTCTCTGCAAATGTGGATAGAATGCTGGATAAGGTGCAACATGATATCTTTTATGGTGGACAGGTGCGCTCTTGGATGAATGAACAGACGCAAGTTTTCTTGCCCGCCGCAAACGAAGATGTAGTATATGTTTTTGCCCATATTTTACAGCATTTTTACAAAGGTGGTATTGGACTTAGGCAGATTTGTGATTGGTGCAGACTGTTGTGGACGTATAAAGATTCACTGAGCTACGAAATGCTGGAGTCACGGATTCGAAAAATGGGAGTGATGAGCGAATGGAAAGCGTTCGGAGCTTTGGCAATAGAATACCTTGGTTTCCCGAAGGATTCTATGCCGCTCCTCGATGTAAGAAGTAAGAAGGAAGATGGCAGATGTGAGATTGATGCTAATCTTAGAAAGAAGGCTGATAAGATATGTAAGTTCATACTTGAAGTAGGGAACTTTGGACATAATAGAGATAATTCCTATTTCCAGAAGCATTCATATCTTGTACAAAAAAGTATATCTGCGTGGAGAAGAGTGAAAGACTTGTGCAGACACGCTACGATATTTCCTGTAAACTCTGTACGTTTTTTCTTTGGAATCATGTATAATGGCATCGTTTCTACTTTAAGGGGAGAGTAAGAGTTGTAGTTAATAGTTGAAAGATAAAAGTAAACTTATGGTTCAAGGTTCATGGTTATGGGTTATTGGTTATTGACGAAAGACGAAATACGAAAAACAGTAAACGGTAAACTAGACCTTCGACATTAGATCTTTAATCTAAACTTTAATAAAGTAATGAAAATAATTGATAAACAATTAATAGATAAGGTTTCTGCACAGGCAAAAGAATCTCCAAGACTGAGGATGAACTATAACTTTCATCAGAGCCTTGAAGATAAGTGTCATCGATTCCTAAATGCTGTGGAGCCTGGAACGAAGGTTGAGATACATCGCCATCCGACGAAAGACGAATCGTTTGTGCTACTTCGTGGTAGAGTTAGAGTGAATACCTACAATGATGACGGTACAGTGATAGAAAGTGTAGTGCTTTGCCCAGAGGAAGGTCTCTACGGAGTGGATATCCCCAAGAATGTCTGGCATAATGTGGAAAGCTTGGAATCAGGCAGTGTCTTCTTTGAATGTAAGGAAGGACCGTTTGTGCCGCACGATGCCGAGGGCATCTTGACAGTTTAGAGTTGAGTGTTGAGTGTTTAGGGACAGTTTAAAGTTGAGCATTGTTATTATAAAAACCAAGTTAGGTCGGTAATGGTTAAAATCGGAGGCTCCAGAGAATTAGCAGTTATAGTTGATGCTTTTCGACAAAAAGTTATTAATGATGTCATCCAATACAGAATAAATCATCACACATATTGGTCGAAAAGTGCAGATGAGAAAGACTATCCTAAGGTGATAACGGGATGTGAATACACTAATGTGAGAGAGGCTGGCAGAAGTGAACGTGGGAGGTGTTATACATCACGTTCAGCACATCTTCACCCATTAATTCTTGATCCTATAATTTCCATTGCACCAAACTGGAGAGGAAAACCATATTCGGAAGGGAGAATGCACTATGGAACTTGTGCAGAGGATGATGCCGCGACCAAAGTGCTTTATGAATTTGGAAGAAAAAGAACGCCATTACCATCTGTAAAAGATTTGGTCTTTGCCCAACCTATTCGCCCTAGAACTTTAGAGGCTGTAGACTGTTGTGAAGTTTGTGAATATGTTTTTGGTTGATTGTTATGTACAATATCCAGTATCAATATACGCATGACATAGATTGGTTCTTTCTTATAGGAAAAATACCTATCCACTGTGTATCAAATGGTGGACGTGTACCTAATATATATCGAGCCGTTGAATTACAGGATTTACAGGTTGCTGTTGAATCGATAAAGCCGTCACGCCATTATGTAATCAACCGAGCATCTGTCGAGCAGCACGTAAGTGAACATTATCGGAATATAGATGAAATCATTCTAAGGGGACAAGGACTGCCTGAACTGGTAAGAGATATTGAGTACGAAGAAAATACTCCAGTATGGATGAAGGCATATTCGTGGAGCTTTGTGAAAATGGCACAACGTGGGTTTATGTCCTTTGACCGCGATGCGAAAACAGGGTTGTATTTCCTCGTCGCCAGTCCTGCGGGTAGTACTGAGTCATTAGGAAACTTAGGCGAATTAATGTTTAAATTGCCAGAACAAGAGTGCCCATTTTTCGACAAGTTAATTGAAAAAGATGATTTCTCGGAACAAATCAACTTTGTATCAACAATAGAGCGTTACGTAAGGAAGCATGGTTAGTGAGAAGTTTCAGACTAGAGTATAGGAATATTATTAATATTAAACGTAGGAATTAGAATGGCATATTTCTCTGATGTTTATATAGATCTTATTTGGGAGAAGGCAAAAAAAGTAGATGGCTATGACCATTCTAAATGGAGACAAGATTTTGCTGGTGCTTGGATTCAAAAGGATCAGTATGGAATTCAATCTCCTTTAGGATGGGAAATAGATCATATGATTCCTAGGTCGCATGGTGGAAGTGATGACTTTTCAAATCTATTTCCGCTTCATTGGAGAAATAATGAGGCAAAAGGTGATAAAACTCCTGTTTTTAACACCGCGGTTAGTTCTGAGGGAAATAAAAACATAGAAAAGGTACAGACATGGAAAGTCCCCAGCAAGAGCCAAAGCTAATAGAAGAAACAGAAAAAACAAAAGCAGAAAAAACAGCTAAGTTGATAGGTGTCAACTTCTGGAAAGCTTTTGGCTTAAGTGTTTTTTTTACGTTTTGTGCCTGTGTTGTATTCTTTTGGCAAAAGTGGAAAACTTTAGGTTTTTCATATCCTATAGATTATAATCTCTTTGGAACTCTTGGCGACTTCATTGGTGGTATATTAGGCACTATCATAGCTTTTTATTCTGTTTATCTATTGGTTAGGACATTGCAGAATCAAATAGAAACAAATGCTAGTGTAAAAACCACGAACAATAGTGTGATCGATGCTAATAATAACGTTATAGCAACAAACAAAAAACTTGTTCAACAATCGCAATTACAAATATTTGATAGTAGATTTAATACGCTTTTGAATCTTTATCATGAAGCAGTAGCTTCATATTATGATGAGGAAACAGGGTTAAAAGGGAGGGAGTGCTTTGAGAGGTTTGCATCAGAATTTAAAAATAGTGGTTTTGATAATCAGACGGAATATAAAAGACGTTCTATAGGTGCTGTATCTAATTACGATGCACTCTATGCTAAACATCGTAGAGATTTGTCTGTACATTTTCGGATGCTTTACCTGCTTAGTCGTTTGACTGCAGAAGAAAAGATGCATGAGAGTTATCGTGTTACTTATGCAAAAAGCATCCGAGGCCAATTGAGTGAAGGTGAGTTATTATTGCTGCGATATAATTGCCTATCAACATATGGTCACAAGATGAGCCAGTTTGTAAATCAGTTTAACTTAACAAAGCATCTACCGCTTATGAGTTTGCTGGAATTTACGTATTGGAGGAAGATGATTGGAGATAATGATAAGATAAGTTCATTAGATCAGTTTGCTCTAAATGCGAAACAGGTAATGACTAAGATGATTGATATAGAAGGTGAAAATATAAAGATGTATGATATATCTTCAAGATATAGGTTTATCTTTCAAATTAATGACCTCCATGATGAGTTTAAAATAAAACTTACCAAACTTAAGAAGAAAAAAAAGGGTGGCGCCATCAAGAGGCCACTAACAGAGGGGGCATTTGATATGATAAATGAAAAAGAGTTGCATATTTTTCTTAAAGAGGTATTTATCGAAATATTTGTTTACTCTAATTTCTTTAAGTTCAATGGTGAACGCCATGATATTGTATCATCGAGTATACAACATAACGATGACGCGAGTATAACTATAATAACAAGCATTTCAAGACCCAATGCTCAGTTGGCATTAGCACAGCGACAGGTTATGCCCACGAAAGTTTCTTAAATACCATATGAGACTCTACATAATTGGTGATAATACCGATGATAAGGGGAAGCAGCTGGAAGAATTGACTGCAACAATCCTGAAAGAGTGCGGATACGAGTTCGTACGACGTAATTCAATTGAGGCTGGAGGTAATGAAATAGACGTAAAGGCAAAACGCGTGTATGAAATGGCAGGTATACAGAAAGAGATACCTGTGGTATGCGAGTGCAAAGCGAAGAACGATCCGATAAGCATCAATGATTGGCTGAAGTTTGTTGGTAAGGTGAGTATTGACCGTATGAACAATGCTCAAACTGAAGGTGTGATGATATCATTAAGCGGAGCATATGGTAGTGTGTTTGACAGCTATGATGCGTTACCCGATAAAAGCTATTTGCACCTAGTAACTCAGGATGTCCTGATAAAATTAGTATGCAAATACTATCATCTTAGAGATGCCGAAGAAATAAAGTTGTATTTCAGCAATAAGACGGATAGGCCAATAGACAAGATAGATCTGGTATATAATGAGAATCAGGTATGGTGGATAGTCAATTTTGTACACGATGAATTTACAGTATTAACTAATAATCTGGCAACAATTGATGACAAACATCTAGATAAGTTTCTAAGCAGACTTGCGAAATATTCAACATATAAGAAATCAGGATATATAGATGTTCAGAAAGAAGAGACAGCAAGGGTGATGAGAGAACTTATAGGCAAGAGCGTTGTTTTTCTGCTTATGAAAAATGGAGAAACAACTCTAGCTAAAGTTTTTGAGGGACTAAAGAAATTTGAATATATTAAAAATATTAATAATAGTGAAGTTGAAGAACTGATAAGCAGGTGCCCTTATATAAAAACAGATGGTGAAAAGTTAACCCTGAAAGATGCGAGTGAGATAGATGTTGTAGAATTCTATAAATGGTATGATAGTGCTCCCATAATTATAGATGGAATTGCCACAGAATATTATATAACAAATATCGACGAAAAGCTGCTGGAGAAAATTCTGGCAATACAAGAGAATATGGAAATGCCTGAAGACAAAAGAGATGATTGCCTGTATATGTTGACATTATCTCCAAGTGCAATGATGTATGCTCTTCGTCCGGACAGTGTGATAGTAAATTCTAGAAAGAATGGGGCAGGTGCAATACCGACGGTTAATAAGTTTCAAAGTACCTATTTCATGAATAAGTTGGCAGATTGTCTCTCAAAGGATTTACAAGATCATGAGATGTCAAAGTTTTATTGTCGTGAGTTTGGCTTGAACACTTATTCAGTAGAGACTGAAGTAACGCTGAGGTTTGCTCAAAAAGAATTTAATAAGACGATTCATTACGACAACAATGTGAGTTTCTTAAATGCAAATGGGCAGATAGTGCCATGTTTATTGTTCGAGAAGCCAAAAGATAATTAAATGTTATGATGCAGAATATTATTTTAGTAGGGAACTTGCATAATGTTCAAGGTTAAATATTAATGGATGATGAAAAGATTATTTGATATAGTAGCTAGTGGCTTGGGACTCATTGTGTTGAGCCCACTGTTCTTAATACTTGCCATCTGGATTAAATTGGATAGTAAAGGACCTGTATTTTATAGACAGGTGCGAGTCGGCTATAATAACAAGGACTTCCGTATCTTCAAGTTCCGCTCTATGCGAGTAGGGGCTGACAAAGGAAGTTTGGTTACTATTGGTGGAAGAGATCCACGTGTGACCAAATCAGGGTATTGGATAAGAAAGTTTAAGTTGGATGAACTGCCACAGTTGATTAACGTATTCATTGGGGATATGAGTTTAGTCGGTCCCCGTCCAGAGGTGCGTCATTATGTGGACTACTGGACGCCGGAACAGATGCATGTGCTGGATGTAAGGCCTGGAATCACTGATCCTGCATCCATCAAGTTCAGAAATGAGAATGAATTGATGGAAAAGGCAGAAGACCCTGAGAAATACTATATCGAGGTCATCATGCAAGAGAAAATCAAGTTGTACTTGGAGTATGTAGAGAAGCATAGTTTCTGGTATGACCTTGGTTTGATTTTTAAGACCTTTTGGGTGATAGTTAAGGAGCGTTGATAATAACCCTTTCAACGATAACGTTAACCTTGACGCTAACTTATGGATATAGTTGATAGAATAAGGGAGTTTCTTGAGCAGGAGGCCCGCTCGTGCTCGATGGATTTCGGGTGTGTAACGCCTGAATATGTGTTCCGCTCTTGGGATGGAAGCGTTGCTATTGATGAGATAGCAACGGGACTTACGGAACTTCGGAAAAAAGGAGTCCCGGAATTGGGGATATGAAGAAACCTATATTATAGAAATTGAAAACAAAATAATATAATAGTGAAAGATTATGAACATGAAACTTAGGAATATTCCTTTCTCTCCGCCGGATATGACGGAGGCAGAGGCAAAAGAAGTGCGTGAGGCTATTTTGAGTGGTTGGATTACTACTGGTCCCAGAACAAAGAAACTGGAACAGCAGATTTCAGAATATGTGCACACGGATAAGACGGTATGCTTGAACTCGGCAACGGCAGCGCTGGAGATGGTGCTGCACCTGTTGGACATTCAGCCTGATGATGAGGTGATAGTGCCGGCATATACGTACACGGCTACGGCATCGGTAACTCAGCACGTGGGCTGCAAGCTGGTGCTGGTGGACAGTCAGAAGGACAATGTGGAGATGGACTACGACAAGTTAGCGGCTGCCATCACGGAGAAGACAAAGGTGATTGCACCTGTAGATCTGGGTGGCATAGTGGCTGACTATGACCGTGTGTTTGAGATTGTGGAGGCAAAGAGGGGGCTGTTTAAGCCTAACAATGCTTTGCAGGCAAAGATAGGTAGGATTGTGGTGTCTGCGGACTGTGCGCATAGCTTTGGCGCCAACCGCAAGGGCAAGATGGCGGGTGAGATTGCGGACTTCTCATCTTTCAGCTTCCATGCGGTGAAGAACTTTACGACGGCTGAGGGGGGAGCCTTGACCTGGCACCTTCCTTTCGGCAACGAAGAAGTTAAGGTTAACGTCAACGTTAAGGTGGAAGATTATCTTCCAAATGTTCCTAAGAAGGAAGGGGAGACTTGGAATGAGTTGTTGTATCGCCTGAGTCAGTTGTTCTCACTTCACGGACAGAACAAGGATGCCCTGGCTAAGACTAAGCTGGGTGCTTGGGAGTACGACATCATAGGTCCTTGGTACAAGTGCAATATGACGGATATTATGGCTGCACTGGGATTGGTACAGATGGAGCGGTATGAAGGCTTGCTGAAGCGTCGCCAGGAGATTGTGGCTAAGTATAATGCAGCTTTAAAGGACTTGAATGTTGCAGTTCTTAATCATAAGGGTGCAGACCACTGCAGTTCACATCATTTGTACCTTGTGCGTCTGCTGGGTAAGACACGTGAAGATGCGAACAAGGTAATTGAGCAGATGGCAGAACGTGGGATTGCCTGCAACGTGCATTACAAACCGCTTCCTATGATGACAGCATATAAGGCTCTTGGATTTGACATCAAGGATTATCCTAATGCTTATCATCTGTTTGAGAATGAGGTGACACTGCCGTTGCATACAAAGCTCACAGATGAGGATGTGGAGTATGTGATTAGCAACTTTGTGGATATCGTGAAGAACCTGTAAATGGAACACAGATTATCTTTTCCGAACACTAATCTCACGAATTGACACGAACTTATGATAATTGACAGTTGATAGGTGACAATTGACAGTTAGTTATTCTGTAAACATCGAAAAAAACAAAAACCTCTAATGTCACACAGATAGCACAGAACCCGCGCAGAGCACGACATTAAAGATAAGCCGAAGTAGCCCCAGCGGGAACCCGCGCAGTTGGCGACATTATAACTGCATCGAAGTAGCCCCTGCGGGGAGATGCAAGTTATAAGGAGAATACAAGAGGCTCGGCGGAGCCAACCGCAATCTTTAAGGAGTGTGCAAACGGCTCGACGAAGTCAAACCACAGAAAAGAGTTCTTTGAAAAAAAACCTAAATAACCCTTTTATGAGATAGCAGACTCTACCGAGTCCTTAACGCTATCAGCAATAATCCTGCTTGTGTGCAAGCACCCAGACAATTTTATTTCTGACATCGTTACCCTTATAGGGATTCCTATCTTATAAAAGAAAAGAACCTAAAATACAGTTACTTCGTACGGTAGCGAACACGGATAGTACGGATAACACAGATATCTGGATTCCGTAAACATCGAAAGAAACAAAAACCTCTAATGTCACACAGATAGCACAGAGACCACAGATATTTTTCTAGGGAATTTAGGAATATAGGAATGTTTTAATTCCGTAAACATCGAAAAAAACAAAAACCATAAAAAACACCATACCAGTATTGAAGTGCTATGCAGCACTAACGATATAATCCATATATTTCCCCTTAAATGCAAGCACTTAGGTAAAATATCTATCTTATATCTCATCCTCTTTCAGAGGCAATTTAATACTGTTATGGCAAAAACAGTGAAAACAAAAGTGAGGAACAGGGAAGAGGTATGAGGTAAGGGACGTTTGATAGGTAAGGGGGGAGGGCAAAGAACTTTAGAGTAGAAGATAGAGAGTTGAACAATATTTAAATCTGTGAAAAACCATCAATATTCCAATTTTGTTGCTGAAAAATTGTTAGATTTCGGAAAAATAGTTGTACCTTTGCACTTCAAATGAAAAATGCCATGAGTTTTGGATGTACTGTGAATAAGGAAAAAAACGGGGCACTTCTAGCTTATATTGCAGAGAAAAACCCGGGGATACATCTTCGTAAGCTGTTGAAGATTGTTTACCTTATCGATGAAGCGTTTATGACGAAGAGAGGATTCCCGCTGACATGGTTTAATTATCAAGCTTGGGAAAAAGGTCCTGTGGCTCCTGAAGTTTATGCGGTGAAAGGCGGAGCATTCAGCAGTTACGTGTTATGTCAGAAGAACGCAGCTGGTCAAAATATCGTGACCCCAGCCTTGGCTCATGACTACCTGATAGATAAGCAGATGGAGGCTTATAGCCTATATGAAAAAGAGGTTATTGATAGTGTGATAGATACATATGGTGGGAAGACTGCAGATGAATTGAGCGCTTTGACACATCAGGAAAATGCTCTATGGACAAGAATTGTGAATGAGCAGAAAGTAGTGTTTGTTGATGGCAAGTCAAATGTAGAGATACCATTGTCTCGGCTTAATGAAGGCGATGAAGAGAAAAAGGCCATCTATGATGAAGTTCTTGACTATATGCAATTCTGTAATGCTACCACACCATGCTAAAGGCAAAAAATATTATTTACGGTTTCTGCAAATATACTAATCCGCCTAAGAATAAATACCTAATTTCACTTTTTAGAAACGAGGAATTACATATTATCGCAGTATTTCCAACTTCGCAGCGTCGGGCAGGTGTGGCAGTACCTCAACATGGGTGTAATTATCGCGATAATCAGGTTATATCTTATGTTTTTGATGCAAAACACCCTATAGGTAAGAAGAAGGACAGTGAAGAGGATTTTGCTTTCCCCCTACAAACTACAATCCCTTTTGATTACTGTTTCATGGAGGGTGATCAAGACGATTTGTTAAAGAAGTTTGACTCGCCAAAGGTTGTAGGCGTACTATCGGATGATGAATATATAAATCTGATTTATGCCTTCTATAGGAGTCCGTTGACGCCTCAGAAATACAAGCCCATCTTTGATAAGATTCTTCAAGAATATTTTTCAGGGACATAAATAATATGTAAGTTGGTGTACCAAGTCTTTCATCAGTAGCTGCGGAAAACACGGGGATAGGAACATTTATGATTCAAGGTTCATGGTTAATGATTATGACACAAGATGATAGATGGATAACGCGCTATGAAGAAGTGAAGACGTTTATTGAAACCAATAAGCGGAATCCTTCTAAGCATAGAATAGAAGAGCATGATATGCTTAACTGGGTTAAGCAGCAAAGAAAATTGAAAAATAAGGGAGAATTGAAGGCGGAGAGAGCGGAGATGTTGGAAAAATTGCTAGATTTGTGGGAGGAGTATAGGAGGGTGAATCAGTGGGGGTGATTAGTTTAGAGTGCTATTAATACATCAATATATGCAGAAGAATTATAAAACATTTATCGAATGCATAGTTGTAAGTGCAATTGTGGTTTTCTTGATTATCCATTTTGCAATACGTCGTTATGACAATGGCAGTATCTGGGAATTAGAAACTCTTTGGGGAGATATTGGCTATACTAGTGCTATTATTTGTGGCTTGGCTATTTTGTTTAACTGGGTTCTTTGGCGGATTCCTTTTGTTGGGAGGTGGTTACATACTCCCAATATTAGTGGAGAATGGTCTGGAAAAGGTAAGTCCAGTTTTAAGGATACTGAGTATGAGTTTACACTCAAAATAAGCCAATCATTTCTTGAAACTCATGTTCATGGGTATTTTGAGAAGAGTAGGAGTGATTCATTTAGTTCAGTGTTCATTCACGATGACACACTTGATAGGACGGTCTTTGTATACTCATACCAAAATGATCCAAAATTAGAATACAGAAATAAAGCGGAGAAGGGAGAAGAAGGTGGTTTGAATATTCACTATGGTTCTACTAAGTTGGATATTGACTATGCAGACCTTACAAGGCTCTCAGGTACATATTGGAATGACCGTAATTGCACAGGCTCATGGGAATTAACAAAGAAATCTAAGAAAAATGGCAAATAATCACGAACAGTTTGTGGCCTTTCATGATGCCATAAAGGCGAATGATAGCCGAATAGAGAAATTGAAGGGCAATCGGAAGGCTTTGCGGGATAGGATTCGCAATTACTTCAAGAATAATCTTGAAGACGAGATTCAGCCCAAGTTTTATAGTCAAGGATCATTTGCAGTTGGAACTATTCTAAATCCGATAGTAGATGATGATGGTCTCGCTGCATACGATCTTGACGATGGTGTATATTTCATAGGAGATTCTGAGGAAGATAAGCATGAAATCCAGTGGTATCACGATAAGGTGTATGCTGCTGTTGAAGGTCATACCGACCAAAAACCGTCAGACAAGAAAGCTTGCGTGCGTGTTAACTATGCAGATGGCCATCATATTGATCTTCCTATCTATTTCAAAGTTGATGGTGACGAGCATCCACAACTGGCTCATAAAAAGAAACCATGGGCGAAACAAGATGCAAAACAGTTCAACGAATGGTTTGAGGAGCAGTGTGATAATAAAACATACCTTCGTGAGATAGTTCGTTTCTTCAAAGCATGGCGTGATTGGATGAAGTATGATAAGGGCATAGATTTGCCATGTGGTTTTATCCTAACCATTTTGGCTGCTAACCATTATACAGAGAATGATGCAACTCGTTTGGATGTCATCATGAAAGATACGTTGGTCTCTATGCAAGATGAATTAAGCAAGGAGGGACACTTCAAATGCAAACGACCTGTTTCGCCTGGTGAAGATTTGTTTGAACATTATTCTGACACAAAGAGAAACACCTTCTTGTCACGTCTGAAATCATTTAGAGAAGATGCTGAACGTGCTGTCAACTCCAAGAATCAGAAAGAAGGTTGTGAAAAGTGGCAGAAATATTTTGGAGATCGTTTCAGCTGTTCCACCGCCAAGGATGTAGATGAAGATGCACAGCAGAAAGAATTTGCAGGAAAGATAAAGAAAAATAGTCAGTATGCCTGACATAGAAACCATCCTGAAGCATTGTCTCGCGATATTATCGAAAGAATATGCCGTTGAAGAGGTGGACTATTTACCAGATGGCGATCAGCGAAGAGACGCTAATGTGCCTGTTTGGAAGGTTACCATAACAGCAGAAGCTTTTGGTAAAACTTCTGACGTGGATGTCTTCATGGCTTTTCCACGTGGGTTCCCTTACGTGATGCCCTGGATGATTGTACCAGATAGTAGGTTTTGTTATCTTCCACACATATCCGTTAAAACTAGAAAGCTATGTCTTTATGAAGATGGTGTTGTATATGACACGACTAACATCTATGGACTGATAAAAGATAATATTGTAAAGACAAGGAGGTGGATTGAATTATATTCGAATCAGGACAATACTGAAGAATATGCCAAAGAAATAGACAGTTATTGGACAGAGAAATATGAAGATGAAACCGAGTTGGAGCCTCACTGGATATATTTGGGAGACATCCCAGAGCACACATGCGAACTCAGGGGTTTTACCTATCACGTGGACTACATAGCCAAAGACGATAAGTACTTTGACCAATATATTGTATGTGGTTTAGATGAGTCAGAGGATATACTGAGAAATATAAAGATAGGATACAAAGCCAGTAAAATACCTGTCCTCTTTATCAAGTCACTGCGCATTCCTGCAACACCACCATATTCGCTAACAGGGAGTAAATTACAGAAATGTATTGTAGAAAAAGAGGATAAGATAGCATGTAAAAGGTTTCTCCAAAAGAACCATAAAGGCCATATCCTTTTTCCCTTAGGTCTAGAATATATGATGGGGGGTGTGACAGTCCCCAATCTGAACCTTTATAGGAAAGGATATAGGCCCGGAACTTTAAAAGCTATTGATGTTTTGACAAAACTAGAGTATAAGAACAAGTATTTGGTTAGAATAAAGTCAAACATCTATGACGAGAAACGAATGGCAAATCGCACGGCCGGGGAGTTAATGAAGCAACACAAGTATTTGATAATAGGTTTGGGAAGCGTGGGTAGCAATTTGTGCTACTACCTCAACGGTTATAACAATTCTAGTTTTGCCCTTATAGATCCAGAAAACTTGACCATAGATAATCTGGGCCGTCATTTGCTTGGTTTTAATTACGTTGATCAAAGAAAAGCCCATGCGGTTGCTGAGTTTCTGACACATTACCGTCCTGATAGAAAAGTCACTCCAATAGACAAGCAGATTGAAGAGATTCCATCTGAGAAAATAAATGAGGCTAGCTCTATTTTCTTGTGCACAGGTGATATAATGTCTGAGAAATGGTTTTTGGATAAGGTGTTGACAAAAGAAATAAAGATACCGTCGTTTATAATATGGCTAGAACCATATGGTGTATCCGGGTTGATGATATATGTGAATCCAGATGAGGAAGTAACGATAAAAAGGTTGAGAACTGCTTTGGATGATTGCTTTCTAGAGTTTTGTTTGATTGATAAATCTGAATACGAAGAAGGAGAGAAACTCACACATCGAGATGCAGGATGCAATGGTCAATATGCTCTATATTCTGCCAACGATGTTACTTTGTTTCTCTCTGGAATATTCCCCCATATTGATAGACTTATAAACAAACAGGAAGAAACTCAAATTTACCAATGGGTAGGAAACTTAGAAATTGCAAAACAAAAGGGGATCAAACTCGTAGAAAGAGCTGGTGGCCTTTCAAAAAACCAACTGCTCAAGCTACCGCTTTAGGCAATTTGGACTTCAGACTCGAAATAAAAGAAGAAGTCCTTGAATCATTGCGAGTATATGCCCAGCATGAAGGAAACGAAATGTGTGGAGTTTTGACTGGTTCACAGATAGATGATAAGACTTTTAGAATAAGCAAAGTATCACCTCCGTGCGTTGCGCATAATAGCAGATGTGGATGTGAAAGGGATGCGTCTAAGGCAAATGAGTTTATAAGTTTAGATTACGAGGAATCTGAACATACAAGAGTTTATGTGGGGGAGTGGCATACTCATCCAGAGAAGAATCCATCACCTTCAGGAACTGATTATAATTCAATTATAAGCAACTTCGCTTCTTCGAAAATATGTGTACCTTTTCTGTTGATGATTATTGTTGGGACGGAAAGTATTTATTACAGTATATTTAACGGGGCGGAGTTTGTTACGATAGCGCCTCAAATTTTAGAGTAAATGTATATTGTTGTTATATTTGATCATTGAATGCTTGATTAAAAGATAAGAAGTTTAGAAATTATGGATTTAAATACACTGATTGCGGAGTGTACGGCATACGACTATAAAGGAGCTCTGGAGGAAAGCAGACCTAAGAGTTGGCTGAAGAGCGTGAGTGCTTTTGCCAACACTTTGGGTGGCTCGCTGTTCTTCGGAATAGACAATGATGGTAACGTTAAGGGGCTGGATGATATCTCGTCGTTGAGGCGAAATCCGGTGCTGGCTGACGTGATGGCACAACTGGACTATTGGAGAAGCGTGGCAGCGGCTTGAAGCGCATCTATAATGAGACAAAGGCGTTGGAGTCGTGTAGGGAGGATAGAAAGCCAGTGTTTAAGTCTTCTTCCAGCCAATTTATGACCATCATATATTCGATGGAATATGAGACTGTAGATACAAGTAAGCATACAGGTAAAGATACAGGTAATGTCACTAAGCTGTCACTAAGTAGTCACCAAGTAGTCACTAAGCTCTCGTCAAGTATTCCAATGATTTGTGATTTTCGGGAGAAACACGGGGACAGGTTCCTGTTTCATAAATGAATAGTTTTTCGAGAAGTGTAATAATCTAATGCCAAGACGTCCGAGACAATCATCAGGAACTGGTATTTACCATGTGATGATGCGTGGTATAAATCACCAGAACATTTTTGAGGAACAGGAAGACTATTACCAGTTTCTCAATACATTGGATATTATGGCTCAGTCATATGAGCCTGATGGCACTCCCTCGGGACTAAACTATATCCTTTATGCCTATTGTCTGATGTCGAATCATATCCATCTGCTGATACGTGAACGTGAAGATACGATTGGTATGGCAATAAAAAGGATTGCTTCCTCATATGTTTATTATTATAATCACAAGTATTCGAGAGATGGTCATTTATTCCGCGAACGTTTTAAGAGCGAGCCGGTAAATGACATTATATATTTTGTGACACTTTTGAGGTATATACACCAGAATCCGCTGAAGGCAGGGATGGTGAGTGAGGTTAAGAATTATGAGTTCAGCAGTTGGGGTGAATACAGAGACAAAAATAGCACGTTGTTTCCATTATGTGATACTCGCACTGTTTTGAACCGAATACCATTTGATGAGTTAAATGAGCTTGTGAATGAACCTCTGTCAGATGAAGTCACTTGTCTCGATATAGAGGATGCCTCGAAAGGACGTCCTTCAGATGATCAGGTAATGTTGCTGATAAAAGAAAAGACTGGTGTAACGAATAGCAGTGCTTTTCAGCAATTGCCTACAGAAATAAAGAAGTCTATATTAGTCGAATTAAAAAATAGAAAAGCCTCTTTACGACAATTGGAGAGATTGACGGGAATAGGGAAGAGTATGATATATCGTATGTAGTGAAACAGGAACTTGTCCCTGTGTTCTTCGAGCAGGTGGGTACGGGTACCAACGACGTGATAGATAGGTGTGTGGAGCTGGGACTGAGGAAGCCAGAGTTTAGGCAGGATGAGGACTTTATGGTGACGTTGTGGAGGAAGGAAGGGTCTGGAACGGTCCAGAGTGATCCAGAGCGATCCAAATCTGATCCAAATCTGATCCAAATTGATCCAAATATTGTTGAACAGGTTTATCAACTAATTGTGAAGGACCATTCAATATCAAGAGCAAGGATCTCTGAGTTACTAAACATTAGTGAACGTCAGGTAAGAGCGGCTATTGATGAATTGCGCGATAGCCGAATTCGTAAAAAGGGGAAAACCCGAGGTGGATGGGAAATAATAGGATAAGGAGCGGAAGACTCTTTGGGGCAACGCCCCAATGTGCCTGGAGCGGGGATAGTAAAAGAGGGTCAATCATAGCGGCAACTACGAAGAACCCTCTTGTCATTAGAGAACATTGAGAACGTTACTTGCGATGCTTGGTAGGACCAACTTTCACTTTCTCAACGACGGTTGTACTGGGACGACGATTGGCTTCCTCAATAGGTATGAAGCGACCAGTCTTAGCGTCTCTGCCTTTTTCAACAGTTTTGGACATGGCGTTTTTTCCTGCTCCTTTCAGGCGACTGTGAAGACTTGTCCAAGGTCTTCGGGTTAGACATAGGATTTGGACAATCCTTTTTATTATTCATTTTCAAGGGCTGGTTCCCAAAAGGGGACTGGCCCTTTTTTGTTGCAAAAGTAGGAAATTTTTTCGAGAAAACGGAAATTATTTATAAAAAACATGAAATTATTTTGTAGGTATTGGAAATCTGTGTATTTTTGCAGCGAATTTCAAGCAAATATACATCAATAGATATGGTACCGTATTTTAATATTATTCAGACACTTTGCCGGGCTGCGGGCTCGGATAACAAAGAAAACGTGGAATACAATATCCAACGTTTGGCTGACGCCTATAAGAAAGATGGGCATGAAGAAGAGGCGAAAAGCCTTGAGAGAATCATGAAAATACTGAAAAAGCAAAAACCGATGGTTTCAACTGTAATTGGTGCGTCTGCATTTCTCGAAGGGGAGCAGTTAACGCCCCAGACGCCAGTGCCGGTTGACAAAGAAACCTCTGCTGCTATCTTGGAGGTAATCTTTGATGATGGCCTGCCTCTGGAAGAACCCGTATTTGTAGAAAGTATTAAAGAGGCTGTGGATTCAGTTATATTGGAGTGGACCAACTATGACAAGTTGCTTAAGATGAAGGCTACGCCCTCGCGGAGTTGCCTTATATATGGTGACCCTGGTACGGGCAAAACGCACTTGGCCAAGTGGATTGCCAAGCGGGTGGGGTTGCCCGTGGTATTGGCAAAGCTTGACGGCATAGTGAGCTCATTCTTGGGAACCAGTTCGAGAAACATCAGCAATTTGTTTGCTTTTGCCAATAGGTATAAATGCGTCCTACTATTGGATGAATTTGATGCCATAGCCAAACTGAGGGATGACCCGCAGGAGGTGGGTGAAGTAAAGCGTATTGTGAACACCCTGCTGCAATGTTTGGATGGCAGGAATGAACTTGGGTTCACCATAGGTGTGACCAACCATGAGCAGTTGCTCGATCCCGCTATCTGGCGCAGGTTTGATGTGCAGATTGAGATCCCCAGACCTTCGGTGCAGGTGATCCAAGCATTGGTTAAGAAGTATATGGAGCCCCTAAAGTATAACGCGGCAGAGGTTGAGTTCCTTGGTTGGTGTTTGCAGGGCTCAACAGGCGCAGACGTAGAGAAGTTAACGAACTGGCTGAAGCGAATGAGCATCATTCCTGAGTGTAAAAACGAGAGCCTGCTTAGTTTGATGCGCCGTTATGCCCTGTTGAATACTGGGCGTTTGAGTGCAACGGTGAGAGATGCCATGGCCATGCCCACCGATGAGGTGTTGAGGAATATTCTAATGGATAATCCTACCATTAAGCAAAAAGACTTGGCCGGAGTGTTTAATCTGGCCCCGTCATCAATCAGTAAGCTGAAAAGTAAGAATAAGGTCAATAATCAATAATAACTGTCTATGGAGAATTACCCTATCCAACTGGTGATGAACGCCTCTGACTACGAGAAAGACGAGAAGAGGCCACCGGGACACAGAAACAAGAGAGATTATTATGCAGGTAAGGATGAAGAGTTCAGACTGCATAGGGAAAGGTTTGCAGAGCAGTTGAGTTTGTTCGCAGCAGCCCAAACGGGAAATCCCTATACAAAGATGGCCTACGCCAAAGTGTTGCTAAAGCCTAATGCGATAGCCAAAAGCTACCGTCCGACTGAGAAGGTTCTTAATGAGAAGAATGGCTGTAAAGTTGTTGGCGGTGGTAAAAAGGGTGAGATGTTTGTGAGATTCAGCCCTTCATCTGTTGAAAAGATCAAAGCTGTTGCTGAGACCGCTGAAGCAGGAACGACGTGGGTGATAAACAATAAAGGTAAGAAGGAAGCCAAACCCAGTCCGGCGCGTAGCGAAGTTGGCGCTATCAACGATGTTTTGCCTATAACGGCTGAAGATAAATGTGGCGTGACCGCTGAGGAGATTGTCGCTTACGTAAAGAAACATGGAACGGGATACTTGTATGTGGAGTTGTTCGAGAATACGCTGGACGAGAATCTTAAAACAGCTGATGATGTTCAGGAACAGAGAAAGATGTTTGGGTCTTTCAAACAGGGGTTGCAAGAAATACCTGGAATCAGGGCGTACAAGTCAAGTTTGGGATGGAGAAACTATGTGGTTATGCTGACCAACTCAGCGCAGTCGCAGGTTAATCTCCGTGAGAGTCTGGTGGGATCTGCCACTCCAATGCAAGAGCCCAGTACGGATGTGATGATGTATGACGCACTACTGGATTTTTTGACTTCACATCCGGTGGTAAAAACGGTTTCATTGCCACCTGTTGTGCAAGGCGTGCCCACTCCAGCTTTCAACTTTGATGAAGACGAAGTGGCCAGTATTTCCAAGCCGGAGCATCTGGAGAACTATCCTCTTATAGGTGTTGCGGATTCGGGTGTTGCAGCTGCATTGGAGGATTGGGTAGTGGCCCGTGTTGATAACCTGATGCCTAAGCACAAGGACGCAACTCACGGAACATTCATTGCAGGCATGCACATCATAGGAAAGAGATTGAATCCGACTTTCATCAAAGAGAGGGATGGTAATCGTCTGGTAGATATTTGTGTGTTGCCCAAGCAAGAAGATATGGGAGATGCTTATCCGCTTGGACTTGAAGATTTTGTGGAGAATCTGAGAAATTCCGTAAGGCAGGCGGTAGATGATACAGGTGTGAGGGTTATTGGCTTGAGTATGAATCTTCAGGAAGAGAGAAAAAGCCATAAATACAGCGATTTGGCAGAAAAGCTGGATGAAATAGCAACAGAAAACAATGTGATATTCGTGATTTCTGCCGGCAATCTGTTAGCGCCTCATAAGGAGTGGAACCCTTGCAATGAAGAGGTAAACATCAAGGAGTTCACATCAAGAAAAGATGATATCGTTTATGCGCCAGCAGAAAGCTTGAGGAATATCTCCGTAGGTGCTCTAAACCCTCCTAACAACCTTGGTATGGCAAGTTATTCCTGCAAGGGAAAGGGCTTAGAGACTGCGACCAAACCGGATTTGGTACATGTTGGAGGTTTCGGCTGTGATTATGATAAAGTAGGCAGGGGTTTGTACTCTATAGATGCTGACGGTGGGATTATTACCTGGAGTGGCACCAGCTTTTCAGCACCTATAGTGGCCAAAACGTTAGCAGCGCTTGACCATCTGACAGGAGGCACCATGCCAAGGGAAACACTGATGGCGTTAGCCATTCACAACTCTATTATGCCTGATGCTTTCAAAAGCAAGAAGTACAAACGATTCCTGAAAGACTGGATAGGATTTGGCCAGCCGTTGGATGCTGAAAGTATCCTCAACGGTAACGAACACTCGATTAGTCTGGTGTTTCATCATACCATCAAGAAGGGGAAAGAGTATTATTTCCAGTTCAGCTGGCCCAAGTCGTTGATTAAAGACGGTAGATGTATTGGACATGTGAAGGTGACATTGGTAAGCACCCCGCTTCTGGACTATAGTTATACAGAAGAGTTGGTGCGAGAGGATATATCGGTGTCTCTGCATCAGGTGGATAAAAAAGGAAAGAGTCTTGGAACCAAACTAAAGCCCATATTCTATGTCCCGAACGACAAGAAAGAAAAGGTGACGCTCAATGAGGAAGAACGACGGGACGGTTACTATAAGTGGAATCCTGTGAAGGTGTATGATGTGTCATTCCCGATAGGTTTTCCCGTTGACGCCGGTCCATGGTGCTTGGAAGCCAAATATTGGAAAAGGGACGATGAAATGCAAAACGAGCAGGGAGTAGAGTTTACCATCATAATGACTATAGATGATCCGAATGGACAAGCTCCTGTATATAATGATATGAGGCAAGAACTGAAGGCAATGGGCGTCAATATCAATGACATTCAGACTGCTGTGAGGGCAATGCAAAGAGTATAAGGGAGTTTTGTTTTGGCATTTGACTAAAAAAGGAAAAAGTTCGCTTATAATAAGGGCGAAGTCTAATTGGTCCGGGAGTGTGGTGGACGGAGCATTAGTTCCTGACATCACACTCTTTTTTTGAAAAAAGTTTTGGGCTATGACTAAAAACGCAAAAATCTCGCTTATAATAAGTGTGAAGGTCGGACGAACGATGGCTGATACCAGAAGTCGGATGACTGAGAGAAATAAAATAAGTAGTAACAAATTAATAACAGGAGGACCTTATGGGTAACAGACAGAAATGGAAATTACATGAAGGGCGTGACACCGTGAGCGATTCTGAATGGTGGTTGGCACTGGAGGTAACCGCCAAATGGATTGCCAAGAAGCTGGCCGGTCATATGAACGGCGGTGCTTTTGACGAGTCGGTGTTCGGAATGCCTGCGCCCGAACATTTTGCAAACCAGGCTTTCGAGAAACTGTACACAGGCGAATGGGAATGGTGCTCGTATAGAGCCGTGCATACGCAGATGATAAGGATTGCATTGAGCGACATGCATCACCATCTGGAGGCATGGGACGAAGATGAAAGACCAGAGTTGGTGGAAATCAACGAACGTCTTGCTGACCGCCTGGCTGAAGACATGGACTTTATGGACTTGATGTATGACAAGGCCTACGAGTATGCCGGTAACGATGATGACTTGGTGGAGTATGTAAGGGCTGTGCGTAAGTACAACAACTATGATGTGATTGCTGAGGAGCTGAAAATTGAGAAGACGAAAGTCTATCAGCGACAGAGAAAGCTGTTTCGCAGGATCGAAGCCAAGGAAGTTAGTTAATTAAATAAAAGAGTATTCAATCAAAAACATTATCAAAATGGACTCATTAGACAATATCATCATTAAAGAGGCGAACACCGTGACCTCGGATGAATACAAAAGGTTGACGGGTACATCGCTGGAAGAAAGCATGGCAAGAATGAAGGAGCATATGGCTGAAGTAAAGGCACGTGTGGCTAAGGAAAACAAAGCCGAGCTCCAAAAGGCTGACGTAAATGTGATGATGATGCCTCAGGCAAAAGTGTGGCAGGCTATGCCAATGGCGGCTGCAACGCCAAGGAATAAGGTTAAGAAGACGAAGAAATAATAGTAGATTAAGGTCTGTTCAGGGAAGGCTATCGTGGAAACACGGTGGCCTTCTTTGATAAACAATGCAGCCGGATGGTAATCGGGCTGATACCGCTTTACAGTATGGGAGGGAGGGAAGAGCAAGTGTGCCGTGGCCTCTGGACACGGCTCTTTTGCGCGGGGAGCGAAAGGATGTGCCGCAGACTTGTTCTGCGGCTCTTCCTGAAGCGGGGAATTTGGTTTGGAAATAAGCAACAAATAAAATATAGGAGGTTAGTTAGATGAAACATTTTAAGTTGGAAGAGTTTGGCTGCAAGTGCAGCAGATGTCAGAGGGGTGATACGGTGATGGATATACCTGTAGGTGGTATGATTGGCGGTATAACAGGGAACCTGAAGGCACTGGTGGAGAACGTGCTTGACCCGCTAAGAGAGAAGTACGGTAAACCGATACGGGTGAACAGCGGATACCGGTGCCCAAACCACAACCTAGCGGTAGGGGGAGCGAAAAACAGCCAGCATTTGCGTGGCGAAGCGGCGGACATAGCGCCAGTTAAGAGTGAAGAGTTAAGAGTTAAGAGTGAGGTGGAGCGGCTGGTGGAGATTATCAAGGAGAATGGGAAGTTCGATCAGTTGATTATCTATCCAACGTTTGTGCATGTGAGCTGGAAGCGATGTGGTGGGAATAGGAAGCAGGTCTTAAGAAAATGTGAAATGTGAAAGGTGAAATGTGAAATGTCTAATGTCAAATGACTAATGACTAATGTCGAAGGTCTAGTTTACTGTTTACTGTTTACAGTTAAAGACATTTGTAACGTTTAAAGTTTAATGGTTAACGGGTAAAGAGGTTTCTCTAATTCTCAAATTCTTGATAAAAATATAAAAGATTAAACGTGAAAGAAAGGAGGATGTGTTATGATGCAAATTGATTGGACAAGTGTGGTGCTGGCGGTAATTACCTTACTGGGCGGATGCGGGTGGGTGATGGACCGGAAGAAGCATAATGAAGAGATTGAGAGCCTGAAGGCGGATGTGAAGCAGAAGGAGCTGGATCTGAGTACGGATTTCGTGAAGAAGTTCCGCGAACTGATAGCTGATCCGCTGGAAAGGGAAGTAGAAAAATTACGTAACGAAGTAAAAGATTTGAGAGATGCGATTGAAGGTATTTATGATTGCCCTTTTAGGGATGACTGCCCTGTTAGTGACAGGATGCAGCACAAGTCGCAAGGCGACGAGCGTTGAGACGGTGTCTGATGTAAGAAGTAAGACGGAAGATTTAAAAAGTCTGATGTCTGAAGTCAGAAATGAGTTGGAGAATGTATGTAAGGATTCGGTGATGGTGGAGGTGCATGATACCTTGACGATAACGAAAACGATAACGATAAGGGAGAACGAACAGGGGGATACGATTCGTATGAGCGTGGTGACAGACCGCGAGCGCTTACGCTCGATGTATGATGTAAGAAGTAAGAGTGAAGAGTTAAAAGTTAAGAGTGAGGAGTTAAAAGTTAAGAGTGAAAAGTTAAAAGTTAAGAGTGAGGAGTCAAAAGTGAAAAATTCCCTCAGCCGTCAGACATCATCCATCAGCCATATTCTGAAGCTTATATTCGGAATCTTAGTGTGTGTAATTATTTTAGTATTAACCTTTAAAGTAAAAAAGATGTTTAACATTTAAAAATTTTGGGAGGACAAAATTATGGCAAAAGTTTATGGAGCGAGCTCAGATTTGAGCGGAAAAATTGGTAACATTACCTACATGAAGACAAAGTATGGTACTATTGCTTATCCTTCAACAGTGCATTCAAAGGTGCCACGTCGTAGTGAACGTCAGATGGAGATTCGCACGCAGTGGGTGAACCTTGGTGCTATCTATCGTCAGTTTAACCAGACATTGAAGAAGGCGTTTGAGGATGCTGGAAACATGAGTTCGTACAACGCTTTCTTACAGGCTAACATCAATGTGGTGAAGGTGTACATCACCAAGCAGGAACGCTTGAACGGCGGTAGCGTGCTGGCACCTTACTTGATTACCCGCGGTAGCCTGGAAAGCATCGCGTGGGATGTGAATGAGCAGAACGTGCTGGTGACAAACTTGGCACTGGGTGACTTGGTGATTGACGAGAATACTACCATCAGTCAGGTGAGCTCTGCTATCATCAAGAATAATGTGGACTGGAAAAATGGTGACCAGTTGGCATTCTTAATTGGTGTGCAGAACATCGACCCTATGACTCATACACCACGTGCTCGTATTACAGGTTGTAAGCTGTTGATTGATGTGAACGGCACTCAGAAGTTGTGGGAAGTAGTGAACAAGGTGGGCTTCGCCTCAATCGCTGGAACTGAAGGAACTGGTAACTTCTTGTGTATGAGCACGCCAGTGACTAACGGTGCTGCAGCATGGGTGCACAGCCGCAATAATTCTGACGACACATTGCAGATAAGTACTCAGAATCTGTATGTGGACACTGCTATTCTGGACAGCTACACGGACGGTAGCGCATTCGAATCTAGCGCTAACAGCTACGGCGGTATCAATACAGAGGATGTGTTCCTTGATCCGAAAGGATATGCGTCAAGTTACGGCACAGGTGCTTTAGGCACTGCGAACCCTGAACCAGGCACCGGCAGTGGCGGTAACGGTAACGAAAACGAAAACGAAAACCAAAACCAAAACTCTGGAACTAATCCTGAACCAGGAACCGTGAACCCTGAACCAGGTTCTAACCCTGAACCAGGTTCTAACCCTGAACCAGGAACAAACCCCGGTGGCGGTGACGACGGCGACGGCACAGACGAAAGCTAACAGATGTGAAAAGTGAAGATGAATGGTTATTGGTTATGGGTTAGTGGTTATTGACCTTGGAATGTGAGATGTGAAGAATTAAAAGTGTGATTCTTTAGTTGGGGCTGATTGGCAGGGATGCTGATCAGTCCCTTTTTTGTTAAATGATGGTTAAAAAGTTATATATGTTAAAAAAAAATCGTACTTTTGCGTCTGAAAGATGTAAGATGTAAGATGTCAGAGGGAAGATGTAAGAAGTAAGATGTAAGAAAATAGATAATAATATATAACATTTAAGCTTAATTTAATATGGCAAAGAAAGCATTAATTACTGGTGTGACCGGACAGGACGGCTCATACCTATCTGAGTTCCTTCTAGAGAAAGGTTATGAAGTCCACGGCATCATCCGTCGTAGTTCTGTTGACTTCCGTGAGCGCATAGCCCACCTCGAGGGCAAGCCTCATTTTCATCTCCAC